>MDTA01051367.1_pt1 | contig 15311 bp, 16 predicted proteins | sample 811151 | NCBI WGS metagenome assembly MDTA01 (sample SAMN05326648, study PRJNA326480) | marine metagenome | isolation source: seawater | place: Indian Ocean: South | collected 2010 | reverse complement strand
TTGAAAAATCAAATAAAGCCTTTCAGACCAAATTTTTTTTTAAACCAAAAAGTAGAAAAAATTTCTGAAGAAATTGATTCGTTTAATATAACAACTTCTAAAAATAATATAATTAATGCAAAATGTATATTGATAGCTGCTGGTAACGGTTCTTTTGGGCCAAACAGGCCTCCTATTGAGAACATAGAAAAATTTGAAAATAAGTCAATTTTTTATCATATAAAAAAAAAATCTATGTTTGAAAATAAAATTATTGCAATAGCCGGAGGTGGCGATTCAGCAGTTGATTGGGCTCTAGAATTATTATCTACTGCAAAAAAAATTTTTTTTATCCATAGAAGAGAAAAATTAAGAGCTGCACCCAGCAATGTCAAAAAGCTACGCAAACTTGTAGGACAAAAACTTGAATTAGTTATTCCATTTCAACTTGATTCAATCATTGGAGAAAATGGAGTTATTGACAAATTAATTTTAAAAGACCTTGATGATAAAAAAAAGAAAATTGAGATTGATTACTTTCTTCCTTTTTTTGGCCTCTCAACAGAGCTGGGACCTATAAAAGAATGGGAGTTGCAAATGGAAAAAAATATCCTGAAAGTTGACCAATCAACTTGCAAAACCTCAACAGAAGGAATTTATGCTATTGGTGATATTTGCACCTATCCAGGAAAACTCAAACTAATTTTGACCGGCTTTTCTGAGGCAGCTATTGCTGCCCACGACTGTTTTAAAAGAGTTTTCCCAAATAAAGTACTTCATTTCGAGTATTCAACAACTAAAGGAGTTGCAGGTCTAAAGTAACTTAATATCTATATTCGTCATTTTTGAAAGGACCACCCACTGGAACATTAATATATTTTCCCTGCTCGTCAGTTAAATCTGTAAGTTTGGCTCCAATCTTTTCTAAATGAATTTTTGCAACTTTCTCATCAAGATGCTTTGGCAAAACATAGACTTTATTTTTATATTTTGAGAAATTTTTCCATAACTCTATTTGCGCCAAAACTTGATTGCTAAATGAAGCTGACATCACAAAACTTGGGTGACCTGTTGCACAACCTAGGTTCACCAACCTTCCTTCTGCTAAAATTATGACTTTTTTCCCATCTGGAAATTCAATTTCATCTACTTGGGGTTTAATATTGTTCCATTTATAATTTTTTAATGCATTAATTTGAATCTCGGAATCAAAATGACCTATGTTACAAACAATACTTCTGTCTTTCATTACTCTCATGTGATCAATTGTTATCACATCAATGTTTCCTGTCGCTGTCACAAAAATATCTGCTCTTTCAGCTGCATTTTCCATTGTTGTTACCTCATAACCATCCATTGCCGCTTGTAGCGCACAAATTGGGTCAACTTCGGTAACCAAAACTCTACAACCAGCATTTTTTAGGCTATCAGCGGATCCCTTACCAACATCACCATATCCTGCAACGACTGCAACTTTTCCTGCCATCATGACATCAGTTGCTCTTCTAATTCCATCCACTAAACTCTCTCTGCAACCATATTTATTATCAAATTTTGATTTTGTAACAGAATCATTAACATTTATAGCAGGTACCATAAGTGAACCCTCTCGTTCCATTTCTATTAATCTTAAAACACCTGTCGTGGTCTCCTCTGACAATCCTTTAATTTCTTTCAAGTAGTCAGGGTATTTTTCATGAAGAAGTTTTGTTAAATCTCCACCATCATCTAATATCAAATTTGGTTTCCAATTTTTTGGACCATTGATTGTTTGTTCAATACACCACCAGAATTCTTCTTCCGTTTCACCTTTCCAAGCAAAAACTGGTATATTTTTTTGAGCGATTGCTGCAGCTGCCTGGTCCTGAGTAGAATAGATATTACAAGAACTCCACCTCAAAGATGCTCCCAACTCAATAAGTGTTTCGATTAATACCGCAGTTTGTATAGTCATATGAAGACAACCAGCAATTCTAGCACCGCTCAATGGTTTAGAATCACCATACTCTTGTCTTAATTTCATGAGACCAGGCATCTCTGTTTCTGCAATCTCAATTTCTTTTCTACCCCACTCAGCGAGTTTTATATCTTTTACTTTAAAATCATCCATATTTTCTCTTTTGTATTTAATTTAATTTAATTTATTTCATTATTTGGTTATTAATTTTTTCATAATAAGATCTTAATCTTAATTTAATTTGAACATTATCATCTTGATTCAAAATTTCATCTGAAATTTTTTTTACTTCCTTTGAATTTACTTCACCAACAAATTGTTTCACTTTAAGTATTCGAGATAAACTCATTGATAATGTCCTTAATCCCATTCCTAAAAGAATCGATGTAAACATTGTATCACCTGCCATTTCTCCACAAAGACTAATAGGGATATTTAATTTTTTTGCTGAGTTTGCAGATAGTTTTATTAATTTTAAAACTGACAAATGTGCCGGGTCATAAATTTTTGCAACTTCCTCATCACCTCTGTCAATCGCTAATGTATACATCGTCAGATCATTTGTTCCAATTGCTAAGAAATCACAATGTTTAGCAAGTGATTCTGAAATTAAAGCTGCTGCTGGTGTTTCTATTAATACACCTAATTTCAAATTTGACTTGGGGATTTTAACTTTTCTTTTCACCAAATCCGACCTAACTTCCTCTATTAATCTTTTGGCTTCCATTAATTCAGAGACATTTGATACCATTGGCAACATTATTCTTACATTCCCATAATTACTTGCTCTATGAATAGCAGCTATTTGTCTTTTGAAAATCTTTGGAAATGCTAGCGTGAGTCTAATCGCTCTTAATCCTAACGCTGGATTTGGGGATTTTGGTAAAAATTTTTCTATTGATGGGATTTTCTTATCATTTCCCACATCTAATGTTCGTATAGTTAAAGGTTTGCCTTTTAAATATTTTAATGTTTTTTTTAGATACTCAAATTGCTCATTTTCAGATGGCATTCTTTTTTTATTAAGAAAAAGATATTCGCTTCTAAATAAACCAATACCGTCTACACCTCTCTTAATTGATTCCTTTGCTTCATCAACATTGTCTATATTTGCTTCAATTCTAACCTTTACCCCATCTGAGGTTGATGGGAAAATTGTTTTTAGATAATTTAGTTTTTTATCTTGATTTTTTTGTTCCTCAATTTTTTTTTTGTACAAATTAATAGTTGATACATTGGGGTTTTTAATAAGTAGCCCTTTTTCACCATCTAAAACAATTTTCTCATTATCATTTAATTCTTTTAATACATTCTTAATTCCAACTACAGTAGGAATTGATAGGGATCTTGCAACTATAGCAAAATGTCCTTCTGGCCCTCCAAATACACTTACTAAACCAGAGACTTTAATTTTGGAATCCGCAAGCAAGTCTGCTGGACTTAATTCTGATGAAATCAAAATCTGATTATCTTTAAACCTATTTTGTTTCCTTTTTTTTTTTTGAAGATTTTCTAATATTCTTCTGCAAGCATCCCTCACATCATCAAATCTATCTTTTAGGTAATCATCTTTAATTTTTTTAAAAATTTTTGAATGCTTATTTAGTTCCTCAGTAATTGCCAACTCGGCATTAATCAAATCTGACTTAATTCTTTTTTTTGCATCTGTTATTAATGATGATGATTGTATAATTGACATGTTGGCTTACAACATAAACTTCATTTCTTTATAAATATCATTCTTTGAATTTTTAATTTTTTTAATTATTTTAATAATATCTGCTGAAGAATTTTTTACAGCTTTTTCCAATCTTATAATTTCTTTTTTAACCTGTGTAATTGGGATGTTATATTTTGAATATGGAATATCTGTACTTTGTTTTATTAAACAATTCCCAATTGCATATCCATATGACACACCTATACCTTTGTAGATTTTTTCTTTTGGATTATTTTGTAATAGAGGTTTTTCCTCCCCAAAATTATTTTTTATTAAATCCGCCAATTTTCCCAAATCATTTTCCGCATTCTTTCCAAAGCATTGTATTATAATTTCTGTTCCTTTGGATGCAGCCAATGTCATCAATCCTAATAAAGAAGAACCATTAACAGACTTGTTGCCTTTTTTTATGACAAATTTTGATTTACATTTTGATGTTAATTCAACAAATTTAGCTGAAGCCCTTGCATGTAAGCCGAGTCTATTAGTTATAAGAATTTTTTTTTCTAATTTTTTTTCTTGCAATTTTTTGATTCTCCAAAAAATGCTGAAGCAACATTCATATATTTTCGACCAGATTCCTGAGATATTTTTATCAAGTCTTTAATATTACACTCACCTCTTAATGAAGAAATTTTAATTAGCATAGGTAAATTTACCCCAGCTACAACTTCAACCTTTTCTTCTTCCATGACAGATATTGCAAGATTTGAGGGTGTTCCACCAAACATATCAGTTAGAATTATAACCCCTTTACCCTGGTTTAAGTCTTTTATAGAACTGATTATTTCTTTTCTTTTCTTTTCGACATTGTCATCAGGAAAAATTGAAATAGCTTTCATAGACTCTTGTTTACCTACAATGTGTTCAATTACTTTCAAAAACTCTTTAGCTATATTTGAATGACTTACAATTAATATTCCTATCATTTTTCTATATCCCTGTGATCAATAAAAACATCTATTTTATTATTTTCTTTCAAGAAATTAAAAAATAAATCACCACATACTACTGATCTATGAACTCCTCCCGTGCAACCAAAGGCAATGGTGATATAATCTTTACCCTCCTCCTTAAATCCACTTAATATATTATCAAATAATTCTGAAATGGTATCAAAAAAATATCTAAATTGATTCTGATCAGTTATGTATTTTACTATTTCCTTATCCTTTCCATTTAGATTTTTTAATTTCCTTACATAAAATGGATTCTTTAAAAATCTCATGTCAAATACTAGATCTGACTCTCTTGGCAATCCATTTTTATATCCAAATGTAATTATTCTGACTGTTGTTGTGAAATTTTTTTCAACTCCAAAAAGTGTTCTTATTTTCTTTCTCAAAAAATTTACAGGTAAATCAGTTGTATTAATATAAAAATCACTGACTTTTTTTAGTGGTTCAAGCCAAATTCTTTCTCTATCAATTATATCAATCATAGGTAAATCAAGCTTCAATGGATGAATCCTTCTACTTTCTTTATATCTATTTATCAGACTTAATGTTTCACAATCAAAAAAAACTAATGAAAGATTAATTTTTTTTTTTTTATTTATTAAGAGTTTTGCGATCTTTCGTGCATTAAAATCCCTACTTCTAATATCAATACCAACAGCTAAATTATTTTTAATTTTTGCTTCAAGTATATTGGAAAGTAAAAAAACAGGAAGATTATCAATAGCTTCAAATCCAAAATCTTCCAAAATTTTTAAGCCTGAGCTTCTGCCTGCTCCAGAAAGGCCGGTTATTATAAAAATTTTTTTAACTAATTTCTCTGACTTCATTAAGTTTAAATTTAACCTTTGCTACTGAAGATGGATTCTTACCAAATATTTGAATTTTGGGGATTTTTACACCTAATAATATTTTTTTTTTCTTTTCTGGCATTCTTTCCCCTTCTTTATCTATCAATTCAACAAGCAAACTTAATTTTACATTCTCTATAAAAGGAACCGTAATTATACCAATTTCCCTTACTTCAAGCAAACCTTTGGTTTCTTTTGGAGAATAAAGAAAAATCCCATTTATTCTTTTTTTACATATAGTAACATCATCTGATATCAATGTTGCTCCACTATCAATTAATCTTAACGCTAAATCTGATTTACCACATCCAGAGTCACCAACAATCATTATTCCGCAATCTTCAATTACGACAGATGTTGAATGAAATTTCTTTGATTTCATTAATTCAATTTATAAGATTTTCTCTCAATTTATTACTAAGGACCATTACCTTTGATTCTATTAATTCTTCATTATCAAGGCGAAATTTAAGACTAAAATTTTCACCATCAATAATTTTTTTTTTTAAACCCATCAGCATTATATGTTTTCCTCCTGGTTGAAGGTATAATTCACTCTTTCTTTTTATAATAAGATTTTTAACCATTCTCATTTGCATCACATCATTAACAAATCTCATTTCATGGATTTCCGCTTTTTCTGCAATATCGGTTAAAATTTCTTTAATTACAATATCTTTGTCAGAATTATTAAAAATACTTATATAAACTGCAGTATTATTTTGATTTCCTAGAGATTCAAATGCATATCCACCATGAAGTAAAAGATTTAATCTTTGGTCTGATGATAAATTTATTGGAGAAAATAAACTTATTGACAAAAAAAAAATAAAAAGGCATTTGAATTTTTTTAATTTAGTGATCATTTGATAACTACTACAGATTAATTATACTTTTATAAATATATGAAAATTAATTTTATAACAAGACAATTGATTAGATCATCCTCAAAAGGATATCTTTCAACACTATTTGATCCTAAAAATTTTGCAAAAAAAAACTCCCTGATGAAAAATTCTTTCCCATACTCGACCTATACACTTACCGCTTTCGATTATGATTTATCTCCTATACTCTTGTTATCAAATTTATCTGAACACACAAAAAATATTTTAAAAAATAAGAGAGTTTCTTTGATGGTTTGTGAGGAAAATAAGCTCTATGAGTATTTTCCTCAATTTAAAAATAAGTTCCCAGGGATTGATTATGAAGATCCAATGTCTAGACCCAGAGTGACAATAATTGGTGAAATAAATAAATCAAATGATAAAAATTTAAAACAAAGATTTTTAATGAGACATCCAGCATCTCAACTTTATGCAAATTTCTCAGATATGAATATTTTCAAAATAAGTATTAAGAGTGCTCATTTAATTGGTGGCTTTGCTCAAGTGAAATGGTTTAGTAAAAATGATCTTTGTTGTAGTAGTTTTTTAAACTTCAAGGATTCTGAGAAAAATATAATTGAACACATGAATCAATCCCACCAAAAAAGTATAAACCTGTATGTAACCAAACTAGTTAAAAATAATTTTGAAAAAAAAAATAAAAGTGGAAATTGGAAAATCGTTGGGGTAGATCCTGATGGATTTGATGCCAGAAAAAAGAATTTATTAGTTAGATATTTTTTTAAAAAAGAAATAAATGATGCTAAAAAATTAAGGGCTATTTTTGTTAATCTTCATAAAATTGCATCAAAAATCTAGTGAGCTTCATCCCAATTTTCACCAATACCTAAATCAACTTTTATTGGCACTTTCATATCTAAAAACTTTTGAGGAGAATTAATCATTATTCTTGGAACATTTTTTTTTATTATTTCAATCTCATCATCAGGTACTTCAAAAATTAGTTCATCATGAACTTGAATCAGCATCTTTGTCTTTAATCCCTCCTCTTTGAGAAATTGATATATTTTTGGCATTACTATTTTTATCATATCAGCTGCTCCGCCTTGAATTGGTGCATTAATTGACGATCTTTCTGCAAAATTTCTTCTTGAAGCAATTTTATCATTTATAAATGGAATGAAAATTCTTCTTCCAAATGGTGTCATTACAAAACCGTCACTTCTACATTTTGATACAGTTAGTTTCATATAATCTTTTATTCCTGGATATTTGAGAAAATAGCTATCGATATAACTTTTTGCATCTGAATTGCTAATTTCAAGTTGTAGTGCCAGTCCATATGGGGATATCCCATAAATAATTCCAAAATTAATTATTTTAGCTCTCCTTCTTAGTTCGTTGGTCAAATTTTCCTTTTTAACCTGAAACACCTCCATTGCTGTGACACTATGAATGTCCTTATTTTCCTTAAACGCATTAATTAAAGAGGAGATATTTGCAACATGAGCTAAAATTCTCAATTCAATTTGAGAGTAATCCACTGAAACTATTTTAAATCCATCTTTTGAAATAAATGCTTTTCTTATTTGCCTACCTTCTGGTGTTTTAATCGGTATGTTTTGTAAGTTTGGATCATTAGATGATAATCTACCTGTAAGCGTGCTTGCCATTCCAAATGATGTGTGAATTCTTCTAGTTTTTTTACTTTCTCTAGAAAGTAATCCCTCACAATATGTATTTTTAAGTTTAGCAAATTGTCTCCATTCCAAAATATACGAAGCTATTTCATATTTTTCAGATTTCAGTTTCTCCAAAATTTTTACATCCGTTTGAAAATTTCCACTTTTTCCTTTTTTACCATAGGGCATTTTGAGTTTTGAAAAAAGAATTTCACCAAGTTGCTTTGGGGATGCAATGTTAAATTCCTCACTTGAAAGTTTGAAAATTTTTTTTTCAATGATTTCTATTTTCTTTGAAAATAAATTTGATAAATTTCTTAATTCTTCATTATCAATTTTACAGCCATTGATTTCCATTACTGCAATAATTTCGACCAAGGGTTTCTCAACAAAAAAATAAAAATCGTAAAGTTTATTCTTTATTAGTTCAATTTTTAATATTTCCCATAAACGGTATGTTACATCTGAATCTTCGGCAGCATAGTTAAGTGCTGATTTTATATCTACATCTTGAAATGAAATTTTTTTTTTATTTACATTAGTTACATCAGTAAACTTAATTGTACTATGAGACAAATAATCCAATGCTAATTCATCAAGATTGTGGCCTCTGTTCCCAGTTTTCAAAACATAAGACATTAGCATTGTATCATCAATGTTTTTAATCATAATTCCTAAATTAGCTAAAATTATAAAATCGTATTTTATATTTTGCCCTATTTTAAGTATCGATGGATCCTCTAAAAATTTCTTTACAATTGTAATAAAATCATCAAGTTTTATTTGTTCTACTGATTGATCATTATGAGTAAGAGGAATATAACAAGATTTACTATTATCTAGTGACATCGAGAAACCAACTATCTGAGCATCAACTGCACTTAATGAGTTTGTTTCACAGTCGATAGCTACAGTCCCAATTTTATTTATTTCATCACTCCACTTCTTTAATTCATCAACATTTGAAATAAGTTGATACTTTGAAGTTTGAATTTTTTCTCGATTGGGTAAATAAAAAACTGATTTTAATTGATTCTTTTTATTACTATCTGGTTTTTTATTCTCAATTTTTATAGTTTGATTCTTTAAGTTACCAAATTTAGAAATAACATTTGCCTTGGTTCTATTAAATTCCATTTTATCTAAAAAATTTATTAATTTTTCAATATCTAAAGGTTTGAAATTTAAATCATCAACTGGTATCGGGAGAGGAACATCATTCTTTAAAGTCACTAACTTTTTGGAAATAATTGCTAAATCTTTATTTTCTTCTATTGATATTCTTCGCTTTTCTTGCTTAATTTCACTTGTATTTTCTAATAAATTTTCCACAGATCCAAATGTATTTATCAATTGTGCTGCTGTTTTAGGGCCTATTCCCGGAATTCCAGGTATATTATCTGAGGAGTCACCAGCCAGTGCTTGAACATCAATTACTTTTTCCGGGAAAACACCGAATTTTTCAAATACACTGTCTTTGTTTATTTCTTTTTTTTTTAAGGGGTCAATCATTGAAATATCTCCAATCAAAAGCTGCATCAAATCCTTGTCGGAAGATATAATAGTTACTTTTTTACCTTTTTCTAAAGCGACTTTTGAGTAAGAGGCAATTAAATCATCAGCCTCAAACCCAACTGATTGAATAGATGGAAGATTAAAACTTTCAGGTACAGTTTTAATAATGTCAAATTGAGGTTTTAAATCTTCTGGAGGTTCTGACCTGTTAGCCTTATATTCGGAATAAATTTCATTTCTAAAGGTCTCTCTTGCAGCATCGAAAATTACTGCGATTGAAACATTTCCTCCTTTTTCCTCTTGAATATCTTCAATTAATTTTAGTAACATATTACAAAATCCAAAAACTGCATTTACCGGAATTCCATCAGAACGGAACATTGGAGGTAAGGCATAATAAGCTCTAAATATATATCCGGAGCCATCAACTAAAACGAGTTGATCAGGATTTGAAGATTTCATCGTTTTTTAAACTTCATGCTACAATATGGGCAATTAATTATTTTTCCTGATGATAAATCAAGGTATATAAGCGGATGAGATTCTTTTGACCAATCACCTCCACTACAACTTACACGATCACCATCTATATATTTAATATTTGTTTGAAAATTTAAACTCATGGAATTAAATTTTAGAATAACATATTTTTTAATTTAAATAATATAATATTAATCAAAATGTAATGAAAAAAAAAATTATTGATGTTACGGGTTTAGCTAAAAGATATAATCCTGAAGGTTCTTTTGCTCTCGATCATATTGATTTATCAATTAATGAAGGTTCCATTTTTGGTTTATTAGGACCTAATGGTGCTGGTAAAAGTACTTTTATAAATATTCTTTCTGGTTTATCAAATAAAACTTCTGGAAAAGTTGATGTTTTTGGACTTGACTTAGATAGCGACCCAAAGACGGTCAGAGGAAATATGGGGGTTGTTCCTCAAGAAATTAACATTGACCCATTCTTTACACCAATGCAAATAATGGAGATCCAGTCTGGGTTATATGGTATATGGAAGAATGAAAAAAGAAATTTACAAATACTAAATGACCTTGACTTAAAAAATAAAGCTAATGCCTACTCAAGAAGCCTTTCCGGAGGTATGAAAAGAAGATTAATGGTTGCAAAAGCAATGGTTCATAATCCTTCTTTATTGATTCTTGATGAACCTACGGCTGGCGTTGATGTTGAACTAAGAAGTAAACTCTGGGAATCAATACGAAAATTAAATAAAAGTGGTGTGACAATAATTTTAACTACCCACTATCTTAAAGAGGCGGAAATTTTATGTGACCAAATAGCTGTAATTAACAAAGGAAGAGTAATAGCATGTGACACAAAAAAAAATTTGCTAAATTTACTCGATGAAAAAGAACTAGCTGTTGAATTTTCAGAACCAATTAAATCTTTGCCCAGAAAAATAAAAAAATACTGTATTTTTAAAAATCAGAAATCTTTGATTCTTAAATTTAAAAAAAGTCAAATTACTACTGCTGAAATCTTAAAAAACTTAGCAGATCAAAAGTTTAAACTAAAAGAAATTTCAACCAAAGAATCAGACTTAGAGGACATATTTTTAAAATTATTGAAAAAATAGCTATAATTTTTTGTCTTTCTTTTCTTTTCACAGGATGTCAAAATAATAATCAAATATTAAGTTCTAGAGTAAATCAAAACGAATATAATTTTTTCTTTAAGGATTGGTCCCCTAAAAAGAATAATCAAATAATTGTCCTTGCAATTCATGGCTATAATGATTATTCAAATTCTTTCAAATTACCTGCAGAATTTTTTATGAAATTTGGAATTAGAACTATTGCCTATGATCTTCAAGGCTTTGGTAGGAATAGTAACAGGGGGGAATGGTATAATTTAAATTTTCATATTGAAGATGTTAAAAATAAAATAAAAACAATAAAGAGAAAAAATCCAAGTAAAAAAATTTTTTTAATGGGTGAGAGTATGGGAGGTGCAATAGTTCTTAGTCTTGCAAATTCACAAAAAAATTTACCAATAGAGGGAATAATTCTCATCGCGCCTGCTGTATGGGATTTTTCGCAAAATAACTTTTTTAAAAGTTTTACGATGAAAGTTTTTTCAAATATTTTCACAAAAATAAAAATTAGTGGAAAAAGTTGGGTGGATGTTAAAGCATGTGATAATATTGAAATATTGAAAGAATTATCTGAGGATCCCCTTTTTGTTCATGAACCAAATTTCAGAAGTTTATACGGAATGATAAGATTAATGGATCTATCATATAAAAATTCATTAAATTTTTTTAAAAACCCTAATTATGAAACACTCCTTTTAGTTCCTGTCAAGGATGAAATTGTTCCCAGAAAACCTCTTTTAAAATTATTAGAAAATGAAGATGTTAAAAAAAACTTAGGTAAACTAGTTAAACTAGGTGTATATAATTTCAGCTATCATATGATGCTAAGAGATATTCAAGGTGATTTTATTTCAAGAGAGATTAAGGAATGGATATTTGATAAAGATTCTGTAATGAATCTAAAAAGTTTCACAAATAGTCTAAAAGAGCTTCAAAATAAAAAATTTTATCATATTCTAGACTAATGAGATATTTTTACTTCACTCTTTTTACATTAATTTTTTATCAAAATTTGAGTTTTGCTGATGAGGTGATTCAAGATATTAATGGTAATTATTTTATAATCAAAGACGACGGGACATTTGTCAAACTCCCCCCACCTAAACCAGGTTACAAATATACAATCCAAAAAAAAAAAATTAAAAAAAAAATTGAAAGAAATAAAATGTTTAAAAGACCTAAAAAAAAAGCAAGGATAAGAACTAATCAAGGGATTAGATAAAAGAATGAAAGATAACAATCGAAAAATGATTTGGGCTTTAATACAAAAAAAGGGAGACGAATTAAAATTCAAACTTAAACCACTTCCAAATCATCCAAAAGGACGAAATCCATACGCCCACATTTGTTCAATTATAAACGAAAAATTTGGTTGCTCATACAAGGATGTTAAAGATGATCAAATAGATTTTCTTAAAAATTTTATTATGGACATTGATGATTGAATTGGGGAAGATCTCTTTTATAAGGGAGGAAATATTATGCTGTTAGACCTTCCCATCATTCAAATTTCTGACACTTTGCAGAAAGTAACTTAAATAAGCAATTAACATGCCAATTTCATACTCTTTCAAGATTCTGAATAAATACTTTCGTATTTTCGCCCCACTGATAAAAATTAGCTCCATTCTTCGAAATAATTCTATGGCAGGGAATAAAAATCGGATAGGGGTTGTTTTTACAAACATAACCAACATATCTAGGATTAAAACCTAATTTTGATGACAAGGAAGAATATGTAACTAGCTTACCGTAGGGTATTTCAATAATTAATTTTAGAACTTTTACAAAATTATTACTAAGTCCTGAAAAATCAAATTTAACATCAATTTTTTTTTTATTACCTAAAAAAAAATTTTTCAACAAACTAAATTCTCCAACAAAAAGATTTTTAGGCAGCGGTAGATGAAGTTTTGTCAATTTATAAACTAAATTTTCATTTTTTAAAAAATTTATTTTAAGGTAAAGTCCTAATTTGTAATTATAATAATAATAAATCATAAAATTAATTATGTACAATTTTCAACTTACATTTCCAGCTTTTTTGTTTCCAGCAATTCCATTAATGATGCTGACATTTGGAAATAGGTGGATTGCTATAAGTTCACTTATACGAAAAGTTCATGGTGATTTCATCGATGTAAAAATAAATAAAAAAAGCAAACTAGCAAAAAAATATTTACAACAAATAAAAGTCCTTAATACAAGGCTTAAGTATGTAAAATTAATGCAGTTTTTTTCAGGTTTATCTTTTTTATTTAATTTATTAACAATAATAATTGGAATTTTTGAAATTGAAATTGCTGTACTGTTTTTTATTCCAGCAATTTTATTTTTTTCAATTGCAATAATCTTTTTCTTAATCGAGATAAATTTAAGTAGTAAAGCCCTCAAGACTCATCTACAAGATCTTCAACAGATTGATTCACAGAAATAATCTCTTTTCATGAACCTTAACTTTACTAAAGAATTAACAAAACATCCTTCAGGGTTATTAACTCTTTTTTTTACTGAGTTATGGGAGAGATTTAGTTTTTATGGAATGAGAGCAATTCTAGTTTTGTACCTTATCTCTGAAACATCTGGAGATAATCCTGGAATGGGGTGGTCTAATCAAGAAGCTTTATATCTATATGGTTGGTACACAGCTCTCGTTTACATTGCATGCGTTCCAGGAGGCGTGATAGGAGATAAATATTTAAATAATATAAATGCTGTAACTCTTGGAGGAGCATTACTTTGTGTAGGTCATTTACTATTGGCTTTTAAAAGTGAGTATTTCTTTTTTTCAGGTTTAATATTTATAATTCTTGGAGTGGGTTTGTTAAAACCAAATATATCCACACTAGTAGGTGAACTATATAAAAAGAATGATGTTAGAAGAGACCAAGGCTTTACAATTTTCTATATCGGTATAAACTTTGGTGCTTTTTTTGCTAGCTTGATTGTTGGTTATATTGGTGAAGTTCACGGCTGGCATTATGGATTTTCTCTGGCAGGATTTGGTATGATTGTTGGTCAATTATTCTTTATCACTGGGAAAAAGAAATTACAAACAAGACGAATTAAGAAAACTTATTTTAAAAATCTTAAATTAAAACCTAATGAGATTGATAGATTAAAATTAATACTCATTGCATCAATAATTTTAATAATATTTTGGGCATCATTTGAGCAGGCTGGAGGACTTATGAATATTTATGCCTATGAAAAAACAGATAGATTCTTAGGTTTTTTAAATTTTGAAATTCCTGCTGGATGGTTTCAATCAATCAATCCTCTTTTAATAATTTTACTAGGTTTTTATGTTTCATCTTTTTGGTTATTTATGAAAAAAAAAAAAAATTTTAGCTCATCAATTTTTAAAATTGCTGTTGGGTTAATTATAATGGGTATGGGTTTTATTTTTATGTATTTTGCATCAGTTGAGTCAGAACAATTTGGAAAGTCATCAATGCATTGGCTCATACTAGCCTATCTATTTCATACAATTGGAGAGCTGTGTGCTTCTCCTGTTATCTTGTCTTATATAACCAAACTTTCACCAAAAAAATTTATAGCAAGTATCATGGGGCTTTACTTTGCTGCAATTGGACTTGGAAACAAACTAGCTGGAACAATTGGCCAGTATTCTGATAAACTTGGAGAAAAAACTGTTTTTTTAGGTATAACAATTATTTGTTCTTTTATTGGGATTTTAATTATTTTTCTTCAAAAAAAAATGAATAAACTTTCTCATGGTTATGATAGTTGATAAATTAGTTATTTAATTGCGCCCGTAGCTCAATTGGATAGAGCATTTGATTTCGGCTCAAAAGGTTAAGGGTTCGACTCCTTTCGGGCGCACCAAAAATAAGATTATATTCAAAATTTATTCAAACTTACTCTCATTAGGTATAAAAAAACATGTTAAATGATAGAAAGAAATAAGTTTATATTTCTTTGTGATTAAGAATTTGTAAACATTATTTTTTTTAATTTTTTCTAAATCTTCAGTATGAATTTCAATTGTAATCAATTTAGGCCTAAATCTTTTAAAATCAAATCCCTTCAGAACTTTTATTTCGTGTGATTCAACATCTATGTTAAGGTATTCAAATTTTTCTGGCACCTTATTTTTTTGAATAATTGAATCTAGTGTATCACTTTTAATTTTAATAACTTCGTATTCCTTTTTGATCTTTT
>MDTA01156617.1_pt1 | contig 15313 bp, 19 predicted proteins | sample 811151 | NCBI WGS metagenome assembly MDTA01 (sample SAMN05326648, study PRJNA326480) | marine metagenome | isolation source: seawater | place: Indian Ocean: South | collected 2010 | reverse complement strand
TATCAAAATTCAGCTCTAGTATATATTGCTCCTCCAGTTTGGCATCAAGAAATGCAGTTTTGGAATTTACCGTTCCAACATAATAAAATGAATTATCACCTAATGTACCTTCGAATGTTGGTTGACCAAGTATTTTTATTACATTTTCTTTATTATCTTTTTTAATATTTAGTAAAGAAACAATATTTGCATCAGGCAAATTTCCATGAATTGATTTTTTACTGCAAGAAGATATTGCAACTATTGAAAAAAATAATATAAAAAATTTAATAATAACAAATTTGTGCATGATGGATAAAGCTTTAAGACTTGTTTACAATAAAATAGTAGAACAATCAAAAAAAAATTTTTTTTTTAATGATATAAATCTTCCTAATAGTGTTGATTCACGATTGGAATTATTTCAGTTAAACCTTATAATAATTCTTTGGTATATGAGATTTTCAAAAATAAATAAAAACGATATAGAATCAATAATTTCTTTTTTTACAAAAGATTTGGAATCCTTATTAAGAGAATCTGGTGAGGCTGAGTCAAGAATTGGGAGAAAGACCAGAAAATTAGTCGAAAATTTCTTTGGAAGATTATACGCATATTCAGAGCAATTTGATAAAATAGAAAAAAATGAATCAAATGAATTAAAATTAAAATTGAAATTTAATTTTAATTCAACTTCTATAAAAATTTCAAAAATTTATGAATATGTTAGATTAAATATTATTTATTTTTCAAAGCTAGACAGTTCATTCTTTTTTAAATTAAAGTTTGATTTTGCTGATAATTAATTGTTGTTTGTTAAAAAACTATTGTCAGGTTACAAATAATTTTGTAAACATTCTTATTTACGATAATTTTATGGCTGTACCAAAAAGAAAAACTACCCCGTCTAAGAGGAATATGAGAAGATCACATGACGGTCTTTCAAGTGCTAATTCCCAAGAGTGTCCAAATTGTGGTGAACTTAAATTGGCTCATCATATTTGTCTGGCTTGTGGATATTACAATAAGAAGGAAGTTGTTACTAAATCAAATCTGGAATCTGAAGAAGAATCAAATTCAGACGATTAATTGGAGAATATAATTGAATGATATAGTTCTTGCCATCGATGTTATGGGTGGTGACTTTGGTCCTAAAACAACAATAGAGGGAATTTCCATGGCATCGAAAATTTATCCCAATGTTCGATTTAAACTTTATGGAGATAAAACCAAGTCGCTAGATCAACTTAAAGAAAATTCTGAACTTAATAATTTTGAATTCATTCATACTACTGAAAATATTAAAGCTGATGATGAACCGGTCAATGCGCTGAGAAAATTGAAAAAGTCGAGCATGCGATTAGGAATTGATAGTATTAGAAACTCTGAATCTCATGGTTTTGTTTCTGCAGGAAATACAGGGGCACTTATGGCAATTTCTAAGTTTGTTCTGAGGACTATAAATGGAATAGATAGACCGGCTATAGCAGGAGTTTTACCAACAATGAAAGGTCAAACTGTTGTTTTAGATCTGGGAGCTAATGTTGATTGTTCTAATGATAATTTAGTTCAGTTTTCACTAATGGGAGATATTTTTTCAAAATTAGTATTAGGAATAAAAAACCCAAAGATTGGACTTTTAAATGTGGGTTCAGAACATATCAAAGGAAATCTAATTGTAAAACAAACTTTTGACGACTTAAAAAAGATATCATCAAAAATAAATTTTTTGGGCTTTATTGAAGGTAATGATATAAATAAGGGAAATGTTGATGTAGTTGTTACGGATGGTTTTTCTGGAAATATAGCCCTAAAAACAGCAGAAGGTGTGGCAGAGTTGATCTTTACTTTTTTAAAGAATGCTTACAACAGCTCACTTATTTCAAAAATTGGTTATTTATTATCCAAACCTGCACTTAATAGATTTAAAACTAGAATTGATCCTAGAAAATATAATGGTGCTGTTCTTTTAGGTTTAAATGGTATAGTTGTTAAAAGTCATGGTGGTACAGATGCATTTGGTTTCAGCAATGCCATTGGTGTGGCAATATCTTTAATTGAAAATTCTTATGTAAATGAAATTGAGAAGAAAATAGAAATTTAAACATTGGATTTTATGATTTATTCAGAAATAATTGGTTGCGGTCACTACCTTCCAAAAAAAATAATTAAAAATAATGATTTAACAAAAATAGTTGATACATCTGATGAATGGATATACTCGAGGACTGGAATAAAACAAAGACATATTGTTAATAAAAGTGAATTAACATCAGATTTAGCGATAAAGGCAGCTGAGGATGCATTTACCCAATCAAATACAGATCCCTCAGAAATTGATTGTATTATTGTTGCCACAACAACCCCTGACAATACTTTTCCATCTACAGCAACTAAAGTGCAAAATTATTTTAGTATAAAAAATATTCCATCTTTTGATTTGCAGGCAGTTTGTTCAGGTTTCATATATAGCCTTCAAGTTGCTGATTCATTTATTAAATCAAGAAAATCAAAAAAAATAATTGTAATAGGTGCAGAAACATTATCAAAAATTGTCGATTGGAAAGATAGGAGAACATGCGTATTATTTGGAGATGGAGCTGGTTCAGTAATTCTTTCACAAACAAAAATTAAAACTGGTGTTATGTCCACAAAATTATATTCTGATGGATCATGGCATAAGAGTCTTTTTGCAGATGGAGGACCATCCTTGAATCAAAAAGTTGGTAAAATTAGGATGGATGGTCAAGATGTATTTAAACAGGCAGTAAACAAGCTCAGTGAAGCAACAGAAATGGCTTTAAGTGATTGTGGTTTAAATATTTCTGATATTGATTGGTTGGTTCCACACCAAGCTAACCAAAGAATCATTAAAAGCACGGCAAAGAAACTTGGTATAGAATCAGACAAGACTATAAGTACTGTTGAAAATCATGCTAATACTTCAGCAGCATCAATCCCATTAGCACTGTCTAGTTCATTAAAAACAGGCAAAATAAAAAAAAATGATATTCTTGCTTTATGTGCAATTGGCGGGGGGTTAACTTGGGGAAGTTGTATTTTAAAAGTCTAAATAATATAATCAGAATATGAAAAAATCAGTCCTAACTAAATCTTTAATGGTTAACTATCTCAATGAAACAATAGGTTTATCAAAAAGAGAGTGTCAAATTTTTTTTGAAACTTTTATAGAAATAATAGTAGAAAGAATAATAAAAAAAGAAGATGTAAAGATTGTAAACTTTGGGATTTTCAGAATAAGAAAAAAAAATTCAAGAATTGGAAGAAACCCAAGAACAAAAGAAGAGGTTATGATTTCGAGCAGACATGTCATTCGCTTTAAGGCTTCTGAATTTCTTTTGAATACTATAAATTCTAGTGCAACAAGTAATGATGAAAAATCATGATGCATTAAAAACCATTGGTGAGGTATCAAAATTAATTCAAGTTCCAGTTTATGTTCTTAGGTTTTGGGAAAAAAAATTCAAGCAAATTTCACCTATAAAAAAGAACGGAGGAGTAAGATATTACAGCCCTGAACAAGTATCAATCATTGAGAGGATTAAAAATTTGTTATACGAGAAAAAATATTCTATTAATGGTGCCATAGGCGTTCTTAAAAAAAAGAATAATTGTGAAATTGAAAAGAAAAATATTATTCAAGAATTAAAGCATTTAATTGATGAAATAGAAAAAAATATATAAACCATATCGGGGCGTGGCGCAGCCTGGTTTAGCGTGTCCGTCTGGGGGACGGGAGGTCGCTGGTTCAAATCCAGTCGCCCCGACCAACTAAAAAAATCTATGAAAAAAAAATTTAAAATTTTCTATACTACTTGCGAAAATAAAATAGATGCAAAAAAAATCGCTAGAAGTCTTCTTTCAAACAAAAAAGCTAAATGTATAAATATATTTAAGAATGTTGAAAGTTTTTATATTGATAATGACTCAATCGTCTTCTCTGAAGAGATCATTATGATAATAAAAACTCATAATTCTAAAAAAAAAATTGAAAGTGCCCTAGAAAATATTCATCCGTATGAAACACCAATCATACTTGAATTAAAGGCCAATCAACCAAATAAAAAATACTTAGACTGGTTTTTGAAAAACTCAGAATAACATTTAGTGTTGACAGTTCTGAATTATAAGTTATTTTTCATAAAATATTGATATGCATACATTTTCATTAAAACAAAAAGACATTAAGAAAAAATGGTATCTTATTGATGCAAACGGTCTAGTTTTGGGTAGATTGGCATCAAAAATATCAATGATTCTTAGAGGCAAGCACAAAGCTATCTATTCCCCACATTTAGATTGTGGAGACAATGTAATTGTAGTTAATGCCAAAAAAGTCAAATTAACAGGATCGAAAGATAAAAAAAAGATTTATTATAAACATACAGGCTATCCTGGAGGGATCAAAGAAAAGACCTTTAATGAAATTTTAAATGGTAAAAACCCGAATTTTGTTATCCGTAAAGCTGTTGAAAGAATGATGAATTCAAATGCATTATCCAAAAGACAGTTATCAAATTTAAAAATATTTTCTGACGAAAAACATACTCTTGATGCTCAAAAACCTGTGTCTTATGATTTTTCATCGCAAAATAGGAAGAATAGTATTTTATAGTTATGGATGAAACTAAATCAGAAGAAAAAAAGTCAGACCCTATCATATCAGAGATAGATAATAAACCTGTTCTGGACTCACTAGGTAGAGCTTATGCAACTGGAAGAAGGAAAACCTCTGTTTCAAGAGTTTGGATAAAGTTCGGAAGCCCTAAAATAGTTATCAATGGCAAACCTGTTGAAAAATATTTTCTCCGGAAGATTTATACCTCTATTTTAGAAGATCCACTGAATAAAACAGATAATCTTAACAAAGTTGAGATATTTTCCACAGTTTCAGGTGGAGGTTTATCTGGCCAAGCTGGTGCTTTGCGCCATGGAATAAGTCGTGCTTTGGTAAATCTGGACCCATCTCTCAGAAAAAAACTTAAAAAACTTGGTTTCCTTACACGTGATGCAAGAAAAGTTGAAAGAAAGAAATTTGGAAAACATAAAGCTAGAAGAAGTCCACAGTTTTCTAAAAGATAAAAAATGACTCTAAATGTTTGCGTTTTTGGTGTGTCTGGTTATACGGGCGCGAAACTTCTTCATTTTATTAATAAGCATAAAAAAGTTAATCTAGTTGGTGTTTTTGGTAAAGCTTCTGAGGGAAAGAAACTATCATCAATTTTGCCAAATTTAAAAAATCTAAAGAATCTAGAAATTACAGACTATAGGAAATTTGACTTTAAAACTGTTGATTTGATTTTTAGTTGTCTTCCTCATGGAGAGTTCCAACAAAGCATTTTTCCACAATTAGATCCTAAACTTTCAATAATAGATTTGTCTGGTGATTTTAGAATTAAGGATTTTAAAAAATATGAATTATTTTATGACATAAAACATAATTCTAAAGAAAAAAAAAATATTTTTACTTATGGTCTCACTGAAATTTATAAAAATGATATTAGTAATTCAAAATATGTTGCTAATCCAGGATGTTATCCAACATCAATTCTACTTCCTTTGTTGCCTCTTGTAAAAGAAGGCATCTTGAAGAAATCGCATATTATCATTGATTCAAAATCCGGAATGAGTGGTGCCGGGAAGAAACCCAAAAACAAAAAATTATTTGCCCAACTAGAAAATAATTTCTTCTCCTATAATATTGAAAAACATAAACATATTGCTGAAATTGACCAAGAATTGACAAAATATAATAGTGATATGACTTTTACTTTTATACCGCATATTCTGCCAGTATTTAGCGGTATTCAATCAAATATTTATATCGATAAAGCAGGTATTAATGCAGAAGAAACATTAAATTTTTTGGCGAATTTCTATAAAAATGAACCCTTCATTAAGTTTTTTTCTAAAAACACTCCCAAATTAAGCGATGTACAAAATACTAATGATACTGTTATAAAAGTTTTTTCTGATTATTCTAATAAAAAGATAATAATTATTAGTTGTCTAGATAACTTGATTAAAGGAGCTGCTGGTCAGGCAATCCAGAATATGAATCTTATGTTTGGTTTTGATGAGACTGAATCACTTATGTAATATGAATGAAAAGCCCTTAATAAAAAAATTTAAAAATAAAAAACCATCAATATCAGATGATGTTTTTATAGCTGAAGGTTCAAAAATAATTGGTGATGTTGAGATAAATAATCATAGTAGTGTCTGGTATAATTGCGTTATTCGAGCAGATGTAAATTTTGTGAAGATTGGTAAAAAAACAAATATTCAAGATGGAACTGTGATTCATGTTTCCTCTAATGGATTTTCAGCTAATGGTAAGAAAGGCTTTCCAACAATTATTGGAGACTGTGTTACAGTTGGTCATAATGCTACAATCCATGCTTGTAGAATAAAAAACTATGCTTTAATCGGAATGGGATCAGTAATTCTAGATAATGCTGAGATAGGTGAGATGTCACTAGTTGCTGCAGGTTCAGTAATCACCCCTGGAAAGAAAGTTGGAGATTTTGAGCTTTGGGCAGGAAACCCAGGAAAATTTGTAAGGAAAATTAGTGAAGCAGAAAAAAAGTTATTGTTAAATACTCCTGAGGTATATAATAATCTCAGAAAAGAATTTTTAAAAAAGTAGTTTGAGTTTTACTTTTTTAATTTATAATTTAGTATTATCAAATTAATGTGGAAAAAAAAAAAACATAGCATTCTTTCTTCTTCTGTTTCTCCTTTATTCTTGTGAAACGGTTTCTGATTGGACTGAATCAATCGGCTCTGATTCAGAAGAAATTGATCCGAGTTTGGGAGAAATCCTTGCAGACTCAGACCCTGAAGCTAGCTTTGAAGGTGTTGAAGTGATTAGTGAAGAAGAGCAAGACTTACTATCAGATGATAATGTTGCTGAAACTACTATTACTGAAGCCGATGAAAGTTTGCCGCCTGTTCCTCAAACAGAGTATGACTCTTCATCAATCTCAGGTGATGATGGAATTATTAATGAGGAATTAGATAATCAAGTTGTTCAAACGCCACCCCAAGCTCCAATTCAACCAACAATATTAAATTTTCCTGGATCAACACTTAATCTTAGTGACAAGATTCAATATAAAGTGGCAACCATAAATTTTGTCTCTGGTTCAAGTAATGTTGGGATAAAAGGTTTAAAAAAAATTAAAAAAATTGCAAAACTTGCAAAGGAGAGAAATGCAAAAATTAAAATTGTTGGGCATGCAAGCAAACGAACTAAAGATATGCCAATAGCTGAACATAAGTTAGTTAATTTTGTAATTTCTGACAAAAGAGCTCAGTCAGTAGCGGAAGTTTTTGTAAAGAAACATAATTTTCCTGGTGAAAGATTGATTACTGAAGCTGTTTCAGACTCTAAACCGTTATTTAAAGAAATAATGCCCGCGGGAACTAAAGCTAATCAAAGAACAGAAATCTTTATAATTTATTAATAAATGTGAAAAATTTAACTAAGATTGCGATTGCTGGTGTCGGGACAGTAGGTCAAGGTTTGATTGACTTAATTTTCAAAAATAATGGGAGAAACAAAAAAAAGTTTAATATTGAAATTTCAGCAATAGCTTCCAGAAGGAAATTAAAACTATCAAAAAAAAATCTGAGTAATACAAAAATATTTAAAGACGCATCAAGTTTACTTAGTTTTGATGATTATGATATTCTTGTTGAGTTAATTGGTGGTGAAGATGGTGTTTCTAAGAATATAATTTTTGATGCTATTAAAAAAAAAAAGAATGTAGTAACAGCTAATAAAGCACTAGTGAGTAAACATTGGAAGAAGATTAAGACCTTATGTAATCAGTATGATTCAAATTTAAAGTTTGAGGCTGCTGTAGCTGGTGGAATTCCAATTATTAAAATTCTTAATGAATTTTTAAAATCAAATAATATCAAGAGAATTTATGGGATCTTGAATGGAACATCTAATTATATATTAACAAATATGTTATCTACTAAAAAAAATTTTTCTGAAATATTACAAAAGGCTCAAAAACTTGGTTATGCCGAATCAGACCCAACCTTTGATATTAATGGCATTGATGCGGCTCACAAGCTTTCGATATTGTCAGCAATTGCATTTGATATTGATGCAAATTTATCTGATATTTTTGTTGAGGGAATCAGTGAAATGGAACTTATTGATCTTATGTATGCAGAGACTCTAGGTTATAAAATTAAATTGTTGGGAATGTCTCAAATAAAAAATAATAATATCTTTAATTTTGTTTATCCTTGCTTGATTGATTTTAGAGAGTCAATTGCAAATGTTGATGGAGTTTATAATGGAATAGTTGTTGAATCTGATTTTTGCAATAAAAGTTTTTTTCAGGGTGAGGGTGCTGGCTCAAATCCTACAGCAACTTCTGTGTTTAGTGATATAATAAATATCTCGAACAATCATTCTAATAAATTAAGAAATCCTAAAGAAAAAAAAAAAAATCAAGATATTTCCGAGAGATTTGGTAGTTATTATTTAAGGTTTACAACTATAGATAAACCAGGCGTAATATCTGGGATCTCTCAAGAATTTAAAAAAAATAAAATTTCAATGAAATCTATGCTTCAAAAAGACAATAAACCAGAAAAAAGTAAAAATGCTACGATTGTTGTAACTACTCATAATTGTTTGGAAAGGAATATGAAAAAGGCGCTTAAAAAAATAAATAAATTAAATTTTGTTTTAAAAAATACTGTGGTTATACGTATAGAAAGTCTTAAATAATTGATCTAGATTTTTATAGAAATATTATGTCTGAAGATTTTAATAGTTTTATTTTAGGAAATCAAAAGTTAAAGAAGAATGATCTAGATGGTGCTATGTACCACTTCCACTCATGTTTAAAAGTAAAAAAAAATAATGCTGAGTTATATTTAAAAAATTTTGAATTGTTTTGTAAAAATAAAATAACCAAAAAGAATTTTCAACTTTTAAAAACAATCTGTGAATTTTATTTTGAAGATAATTTAATTCATCATCAGTTAGGTTCTGAAAAGGCAATCAGACTAACAAAATTTTATCAGCTTAAAATACCTTCAAAAATAACAATTTTTAATAGAATTAATCTAGAGATTATTGATGATAATTTGCTAAAATTAATTTTAAAAAAATGTTTGATAGCAGATTTAGATCTTGAAATTTATCTTACCAAATTACGAAAAGAGTTATTAAAAACTTTCCTTTTAAAAAAAAAAAATGATTTTTTTTTAAAAATATACTTTTTCCTAGTGGCTTTTGCTGAACAATGTTTTTTGAATGAATTTATATATAACGAAGATGATGAGGAGAAAAAATTATTATCTAACTTAGAAAAAAAAATAAAAAAAAAAAGAAAAATTTGTGAGGTAAGTTTGTTATTACTTTCTCTTTACAAGCCTATATATAGAATCGACTATTTGAATTGTAAGCTAAATAACTATTTTTCATCTTCTATGGAATTTAATGATTTTCTTAAATTTGTTTTTAATGACCCTAAGTATGAAAAAGAAATTGTTAAATCAATAAAATCAATTTCTAATTTTTCAAATAAAACCTCAAAATTAATAAAAAAGCAGTATGAGGAAAATCCTTATCCACGATGGCGATATACTGAGAATGTAATTTCAGAAATAGATTTAAATGATTTTGCCAAGAAAATAACAAAAAATGATTTTTATGAAAATTTTTTTAAAAAACCCAAAATACTCATTGCTGGTTCTGGAACTGGTCATCAAGTTGTTCAATGGTCTGCAATTAAAGATTCAGAGATTTTTGCCGTTGATCTTAGTAAAGTGAGTTTGGCTTATTCGATAAGAAAAACTAAAGAAATGGATATTAAAAATGTTAATCATTATAATTTAGATTTATTAGATTTAAAATTATTAGATAACAAATTTGACATAATAATTTGTACAGGATGTTTGCATCATATGGAAAGTCCAGAAGATGGTCTGGATTCTCTTTTGAATTTTTTAAAGCCCGATGGACTCCTAAAATTAGGTCTATACAGTAGGCATGCAAGATCTGAAATTAAATGGGCAAAAGAATATATAAAGAAAAAAAAAATTAGTGTGACTGAAGAAAACATTAAAAACTTTAGATCAAAAATATTCACCTCAAAAAATAAAAATTTCCAATTTATTAGAAAATCAAATGATTTTTTTTCTTTGTCAAATTTCCGAGATCTAATTTTTAACTATAAAGAACATTGTTTTGATTTATTTCATATTAAGAAATTACTTAAAAGTAGAAAATTAAAATTTTTAGATTTTGTTGGTTTGCCTCCTCATGTTCTCAATGAATTTTCAACTTTGAATCCAGATCTCAATGAAAAATCTAGATTAGAATTATGGAATAAATACGAGTTAACTTATCCTAAAACATTTTTGGGTATGTACCAATTCTGGGTAAAAAAAAATAGTTGTATGAATTAAAAATATTAAATAATTGACTTTGTTGTAATTATTTCTTTTCCAATAAGTGGTAATGCATAATTTATATAATCTTTAGAAACATTGTTATTCTTTTTATCATAAAATTTAAGTGACAATTTTTTTGTTTTTCCTGCAACATCATTCAAACTATTTATTTGAAATGAAGCCTTGTAATTTTTAGAAAAAATTTTTCTTTCCTTAATTCCAACTGAAAAAGACCTATCTGAAACTTTTGAGTGTTTAACTGCAAAAGATGCGATCAAAAATGCTTCTTTTTGGTCAACTTCTGATGCTGAGCCTAGAAAACATCTTTGCGGATAGCCTAATGTATCAGATCTTACTCTAGAAATTTTAAGTTTAGATTTTATCTTATTTGCTAAAAAATCACCAAGAGAACCAGAACCTGATAATTGAATATTTCCGTGCGCATCGTACTCTACTTCTTTTTTTATTTTTTGAGAAATTAATTTCTTGTTTTTATCTTGGATCCCCTCAGAAATAGCAATGATGCATCTTCCAAATTTTTTATAATTAGATTTTACACTGTTTAGAAAACTCTCAAATACAAATGGAATTTCTGGAATATAAACAAGATGCGGCCCGTCATCTTTGTTTTTTCTTAACAAAGCAGAAGAACAAGTAAGAAATCCTGCGTGTCTTCCCATCACTATTCCAAGGTAAATGCCAGGCAGGGATTTTACATCAAAATTTATACCGGAAAATAGTTGTGATACATACTTTGCAGCAGAACCAAAACCAGGCGTATGATCATTTTTCACTAAATCATTGTCGATTGTTTTTGGAATATGTATACATTGTAAGGAATAATTTATTTTTTTTGAGTGATCAGAAATTATTCTCAAACTATCTGATGAATCATTACCACCAATATAATAAAATTTTCTAATTTTTTTTTTTTTTAGAATTTTCAGTATTTCTAGACAATATTTTTCATCAGGTTTATCTCTTGTAGAACCTAATGCTGCTCCTGGCGTATTTGCAATAGTATTTAAATCTTTTTTTGATAATTTACTTAAGTCGATGAATTTATTGTTGATAATTCCATTAACACCATTTCTAGATCCAAAAATTTTAGAATTATTTTTTCTTTCCTCAAATACAATTCCAACTAGAGATTGATTTATCACAGAGGTAGGGCCACCTCCTTGTGCAATTAATATATTATTATTACTTCTCATTTCAAATTATGATAAATTTTGATTATGCAGATTAAAAGGAAAATTGAAGAAGAACAATCAAAAAATCAAAATTTTAAAAATTTAATATCTGTAAAGTATCAGGAGTGGCTTCAAAAAGAAAATGATAAAAAATTAGAAAACGAACTTTGTGAGAAATTTAATCTTAATCCAATTGTTTCAAAACTTTTATCTATTAGAAAAATTTTTCCTGAGAATATCCAAAACTTTTTTAACCCAAAAATAAAAAATCTTTTACCAGATCCATCAGTCTTGCATCATATGGATTTAGCCACAGACAAAATTGTTGAATTAATATTAAAAAAAAAAAATTTGGAATCTTTGGAGATTATGATGTTGATGGAACTACATCCACTGTGATTCTCTGTCAGTATTTAAAAGAAATTGGAATTGATTATGAATTCTACATACCCGATCGACAAAAAGAAGGTTATGGACCAAATATCAATGCTTTTGAAAAATTGATAACAAAGGAATGCCAAATTATTCTCACATTAGATTGTGGCACAACTTCTTTCAAAGAAATAAATTTTGCAAGAAAAAAAAATATTGATGTTATAGTTGTTGATCATCACAAAGAAGGTAATGGTCTTCCAAGTGCTTATGCAATTGTAAACCCTAATAAAAAAAAGGATAAATCTAATTTAAAAAATCTATGTGCTGCTGCGGTTACTTTTTTTGTAATTGTTTCAGTTAATAGAAAATTAAAACAAAGTGGATTTTTTAAATCTTCATCTCCAAATCTTATTGAGTATCTAGATCTAGTTGCTTTGGCCACAGTCTGTGATGTTGTTAAATTAGATTTAATTAATAGAACATTTGTAAAGCAGGGACTGAAGATACTCAATAAATCTAAAAACCTTGGTTTGATTTCACTTTTAAATGAGGCACAGGTTAAGACGGATATAAATGACTACCATCTTGGTTATATATTAGGACCTAGGATCAATGCAGGTGGAAGAATGGGAAATTCTTCGTTGGGCGCTAAACTTTTGTTAAGCACAGATCAATCGATTGCAAGTGTTATGGCAAAAAGACTAGACGACTACAATTCTCTTAGAAAAAAAGTTGAAAAAATTGTTGAATCTGAGGCCATTAAAATGGTTAGAGAAAATGAAAAAATTATATGTGTAAATTCAAAAGAATGGCATGAAGGTGTAATTGGTATTGTAGCCAGCAAATTAACAGAAAAATTTAATAGACCATCTATTGTTATCTCAGAGCAAAATACTATTTGCAAGGGTTCATGCAGATCAATTGGGGATTTTGATATGGGTGAGCTAATTCTAGAGGCACTAGAAATTGAAATTCTTGAATCAGGTGGTGGACATAAAATGGCAGGTGGTTTTTCAATTAGATTAGATAAAATTAAAAAATTTAAAACATTTCTTGATGACAAATACCGAAAGAGTAAGAAAGAAATAATAAAATTTTATGATTCTGAAATTAAACTTTCTTCAATTAATAACAAACTCTTTTTTGAAGTTGAAAAGCTATCGCCCTTTGGTCCAGGAAACCCAAGGCCTAAATTTTTAATAAGAAATTGTTTTTTGAAATACTCAAAAATTGTCGGAGAAAATCATCTTTCTTGTTTTTTTGAAGATGTCTATGGAAACGGAATTAGAGGTATAGCTTTTAATGCAGTAAAAAATGAAATTTCAACAATTGTTGATTCCAATATCTCGGAGGTAGATTTGATTTGTTCAATTAAACTAAATAGATGGAATAATGATGAGAAAACTGAGCTGCAAATTGAAGATGTAATAATAAACTAGTCAACAATTCTCATTTGAGTATAGTAAATTTTGCAATTTTTTCCATCGGTGAAGGCCAAACATTCGAGATATTCAGATAACCTTGCATTAGAACATCCTGCCTCCTTATAAAGTGGGATTCCATAGAAATTTTTTTCAAAGTTATTTTTAAATTTACTCAACTCTAATTTTTTTTTATTTGGGAGGTTTTTGAAGCTTTTTTTTATTTGGAGCACGGTTTGTTTATACGGATAAATTATCTCCACACCTCTGATAAAGCACATAGAGTTGGTTTTAGCTTTGCCATATGCAAAATTATTTATTAAGAATAGGGCACAAACTAGTAAGATGTTCAATAATAATTTCATAAATATTTAATTTACTTAAAAAATAAAATAGATATATATAATCCTATATATAAATGTCAAGACTTAGTCCCCTTCGTCTAGTGGTTTAGGACACCGCCCTTTCACGGCGGCAACACGGGTTCGAATCCCGTAGGGGACGCCAATATATTTCGCCAATCATATTTAATCCGTAAGAACAAACCTTATTGGCACTTGAATATTATCTTCAACAGCTAGCCCTAATTTTTTGGCTGGGACGAAAGTCCACTTTTCAATCGTTTCTTTACTAACTTTATCTAATATATGGTGACCCGAAGATTTTTTAATACTAACATTCTTTACCGACCCATCATTATTTACAGAAACTCCTAAAATGAGTTTTCCTTGAAGACCTTTTTTTCTAGCGATTATTGGATAGGGTGGATGTGGGTTGTTAATAGAACCAATTTTATAGATAGCTTTGGATATTTCCTTATTCTTATTTGTTAAATTTGTATAAGGTTTTATATTAAAGGATCCCAAATTTTTTTGCATTTTATCTTTTTTTTGAGAATGTTTGATAGCCTTGGTTTTTTCCTCACTTTTACTATGTTTAGATTTTGATCGAGTTTTTTCCGGCTCTAACATAGTTAAAATAGGAATATTTTTCTCTTTTAGTTTTTTTAAATTCTCATTTTTTTTTTTATTAGCTATGTAATCCTTTTTTTTAATATCATCAGATTTTACTATTTCTTCAATTTCGATAATCTCAGTGACTAATATATTAGTTTCTGGTTTTTTCGATAAATCTTTACTCAGTAAAAAAATACTCACTAATGCGGAATGAACAACTAATGATGCAATTAAATATTTTATTTTAAATATTTTCATTAAAAACTTTTATTAAGGTTAAACATCATGTTAAAGCCTTCTAGGGGGTATGTATTGTAGACATTATAATTGTTTGTTGATGCCACAGCATACTGGTAGTAATTTTTGTTGAGAATATTGTTAAACATCAAAGAGTATTCAAAGCCGAATACATTGCCGTTAAAACCCATATCTATTAAATAATATCCTGGTTGAACGACTTGATAATTTTCTTCGTCATTTATCATTCTTTGTGATGATTGATAATACAAACTAGCTGAAGGATTAAAGTATTTAGAAAGTCTATATTCAAGATCTAAAACATTTTTGAAAGCTGGAACGCCAGTAAGATCATTGTCTCTTCTTTGACCAGCCCTATATTTTGATTGAGCTACAGAAAAGCTATTTGAAAAAATAAAAAAATTATTAAATTTATAATCAATTTTATTCTCTATTCCATATCTATGGGTTCTCGCAAGATTTCTATTAGTGAATGTAGCATTATCATATTTAATTTCAGACTTTAATCTCATGTAATAAAAGTTCGTTTGAATATTAATTTTATTGTCTAGATATTTATGACCAAATTCAAAATCATAAGAAGCTTGAGATCCTAATCTAAAATTGTGATTTGCTGAGACAAATCCAGAACCAACTCGTTCGTCAATATCAGGATATCTGAAGCTTCTTCCAGCTTTTA
>MDTA01054938.1_pt1 | contig 15314 bp, 12 predicted proteins | sample 811151 | NCBI WGS metagenome assembly MDTA01 (sample SAMN05326648, study PRJNA326480) | marine metagenome | isolation source: seawater | place: Indian Ocean: South | collected 2010 | reverse complement strand
TCGAGCTTGATGAGCTGGTTCCGCTGCGAGTCGAGCTCGATGTTGACGAAATCTTCGGTGTCGTCGATGTACTCGTCGAGCGCTTGCAACTCCGCGAAGGTGCTGTCGATGTGCGTGAAGTACGTCTCGAGGAGATCCTCCACCTCCTGGAGGTCCTTGTCCTCGTCCTTGGGATCCACCCACTCCTCTTCCTCCTCGTAGTACCCTCCCGCCGGGGCGTCGTCGAACACGACCCCGCCCACCTCGAACCCGTCCTTACCGCCCGGGCCTTTATCGCCCAACGGTTGTTCGTCGCCCCGGTTCAGGGCCGAGTCCAGCTTGGACTCCAGGTTGACGCTGGACCGGCGCACGGCGCGCGCGGTCATCGAGAACCTCGGGGAGTCGTGGTGATGCCCCTTCATCGCGACTCCCGGGGTCTGCTGGTGTTCGCCGCCCATCCCGCCCCCGCCGCCCCGCGCCTCGGCGCCTCCGAAGAGCTCGGCGAGCAGGCGCCTGGTGAGGTACATGTCCCTCATGTCGGAGTCGTCGTCGAGGTAGCGCTTGATCTCCTCCCTCACCTTGGCGACCCGACCGGTGAGGCGGGTGACTCGCGACTTGACCCTGCGAACGCGCTCGAGGTTGTTCGTGTTCACCTTCTTGCGCAAACCCTCCAGCCCGGCTTTCGCTTCTGTCACCGTCTCCCTCTGCTCCGCCTCCAGCGAGTTGCACACGATCTCGAGAGCCACCTCCAGCGCGATGAGCTCGAAGGGGAGCTCCTCCTGCCGCGGCGCGTCCCCGCCGCGTTGGATGCTGAGCGCCCTTCGAAGCGAGCCTTCCTCGTGAACGACGCCGACGCCGTCCTTCTTCGGCGACCGGGGCTTGTTGCGAGGGCTCGACGGGGCGTTCGATCCGTCCTTGGACGAGCCCGGACCCGGACCAGGGCCGAGCGGGGACTTGCCGGACTTGCCCAAGGCCTCCGTCTTGGTCGCCGCGATGCGCCCGAGCTCCTCGGAGCTGGCGCTCCTGCGCATGCCCACCGCCTCCAGCCGGGTCCGTCCCGCGCGGACGGAGACGTCCTCGTCGGTGTCCGTGGGGTCCGGTTTCTTCGTCTTGAGCAGCGCGGCGTTTTGACTTTCGAGGGATTGCTGCGAACTCGTCGGCTCCCCCTTGGCGGCCCTCTCCGGCGATTCCTTCTCCGACGGCGGCTCGGACGGCTCGGTGTCGGACTCGTACCGCGGCCTTTCGGGCGGGGTGTCGAAGTTTGGCACGCCGTGCGAGTCCATGAGCTTGAGCTTGCGCATCAGCAGCCGCCGCTGCAGCTCGGGCAGGTATTTCGTCACGCTGCTGTTCCTGCCGTCTTGCAGGTACACCTCCTCGGCGGTGATGAGCAGACGGACCTGCTCCAGGTGCAGGACGATGCACCGCTCGCGACACAGGATCGCGGCGCTGTACGAGTTGCTGAAGTTGGGCTCCAGCATGCGCAAGTCGCGCATGGGGACCCGCAGCATGCTCGCCAGCCTGTGCTTCTCGATGGACACCGCGGTGCACGCCCCCTCCTCGTCCATCTTGAGCCACGCCTTCGGTCCCAGCGGCCTCGGCTTCGCCGAGGCGGCGCCGCCGGGAATGAGGCCGAGCGCGCCGGAGCTCACGAGCTTGTCGTGCGCGACGATGACGTTGCCCACCTCGAGCGAGCCCTTCGGGACGTGCACCATGGCGCTGAGCTGCTCGGACTCGGTCCCACTGCGCGAGATTGGCCGCGACGGGGGATTTGCGGAATTGGGGACGGCGCCCCCCGCGGACGCCGGGGCTCCGCGCGAGGGCGGACGCGCGGGCGGCGGCGGCATCGCGCCCGCGCCCGCGAGGTCCGTGAAGTCCACGCTGCTCGTGCTCCGGCGGTACGTACCGGGATGCTCCGCGGTGCTCCAGGACGCCTGACGCGAGTGCCCCGCCGACGGCGGCACGGACGACTGGGGGGTGGACCCCTGCGACGACGGGCCTCCCTCCGTCGCCCTCGGGGGTTTGCCGCCGTTGCCGCCCGACGGCATCTTCACGTCGTGCGCGTCAACTTAATCTAGGGCGCGCTCGCGGATGTGACTCGCGAGGCCGTTCCGCGGCTCCAGCGCGCGCGGGGAGGTGCCCAATGCCCGATCCCTGATGGGAAGGGAAGAAAAGCCAACACCCAACGAAATGCCAGTTCGAAAATGCCCCCAAAGGGCCAACGCGGAAAGGAATCTGGGCGGCGATCTCCGATTTCGGTGATTGGCAGCGTGCGTTGACTGGTTGATTTGTGATTCGATGACTGCCTTTTTTAACCCCAAATCATCGGCGAATCCTAACTGAACGCTCATACGATCCGCTCGCCCCTTCGGCTCCCAGTCGCGAGATTTTCCTCGGACCCCGAGACGCTTCGTCTTCCGATGTTCTTTCGGGCGCCCCGCTTTTGGCGTTCCGCGCGTCGCGCCGTCGCACACAACCGACCCGCGGATATCTCCGAGTAGACCGCCATGGGCGCCGTGTGTTCCAACGCAAAGACCCCGCGGGGCAGCTTCGCGGCGCCGGGCGACGCCAAGCACACCGCGGCGACGTCGGAGGTGATCGTGACCCGCGCCGCCCGCCCGTCTTCCTCCAAGCATCCATCCGACAAGCATTCGTCCGCCCCGGCGGCTCCCGACGCATCCCCGTCGCGCTCCCCGATCGCGCCGCCGCGCGCCGTCGCGCTCACTCCGAATGCGACGTCCCAAACGACGCCGGTGACGTCGCCGACCTCGGCGATGCGCGCGTCCAACGGCGGCGCGGGCACAGCCGGCGGCGCCAACGCCAAGAAGAAACGCGTCGCCATCGCCGTCGAGAACGTCGCATCCGTCGACGACATCGACGTCGTCGCCAAGGACGAACGCGTCCGCGAGCTCATCCTCGGCGCCACCGAGTCCAACACCCTCTTCGAGAGCCTCGATTTCGCCACGCGATGCGCGCTCTGCGACGTCATGACCGAGACGCGCGTCGCCGCGGGCGCCGACGTCATCGTTCAGGGCGCGACGGGAGACGACGCGAGGCACTTTTACGTGTTGGAATCCGGTACGTGCGAAGTGAAGGTTCGGCGACGGGACCCGGCCGACGGCAAGCCGGTGATGACGGAACCGGAGCGCACGGTGGCGACGTACGCGGGCGGGGACTCGTTCGGGGAGCTCGCGCTGCTCTACGGCGCGCCGCGCGCCGCGACGATTCGAGCGTCGCGGGATTGCAAGCTCTGGTCGTTGGACCGATCGCACTACGTCGCGATAAAGCGAAGGTTCCAGGAGGCGCTCGCCGAACGGGTGAGGGACCTCGTGGAGTCGGTGAGCTTGTTCCGGGGTTTGAGCCCCGAGCACAAGGCCACGATCGCGGACGCGCTCAAGTGCGAGGTTTTTGAGAAGGACGACGTCGTCGTCTCCGAGGGCGAAACCGGCGATAAGTTTTACGTCGTGAGCTCCGGCGAGGTCTCCGTGTACGTGGGCGGCGCCGATTCGTATTCCACCGCCAAGCCCTACGCCGAGCTCACACGGCTCGGCGCCGGCACGAGCTTCGGCGAGAAGGCGCTCATCAACGACGACGTCCGCGGTGCTTCCGTCAAAGTCGTCTCCGACCGGTGCGAGCTCTTCCACCTCGATCGCGCGCGGTTTAACGCCCTCCTCGGTTCGTACGGAGAGATCTGGCGTTGGCTCTCGCTCCGACGCGTCCCACTGCTCTCCACGGTATCCGACGCGGAGATCAACGAGCTCGTGTCGCACCTCGACGAGTTGACGCTGAGGCCCGGCGAGTTGGTGTACGACGTGGGCGACGCGGGCGATTGCATGTACGTCGCGGAGCGGGGCGAAATTTTAATCACCGACGCCGACGGAAAGCGCGTCGACGTCGTCACCGACGGCGGATTCTTCGGCGAGCGATCGCTGATGGGCAGCGAGAGGCGCGCGATGCGGGCGGAGGTGGCGAACGGCGGGTTGTGCGCCGCGTCCGCGCCCGCCGCGAAGTTACTTCGGCTCAACCGCCGCGACCTCGAGAACCTTCTCGGCGAGGGTCTCGCCGCGGTGACGACGCAGTCGAGGCTGCGGTGTTTGCAGCACGTCGCGTTGCTCGAGTCCCTCTCTGACGCGCAACGAACGACGCTGGTGTCGTACCTGCAGCCCAGGCAGTACGCGGAAGGTGAGGTCGTCTTCCGTCAGGGCGACCCCGGAGATAAGTTTTACATCGTCGAGACCGGAAACGTCGCCATACACCGCGAACGCGAGTCCACCACGTCCACCAACGCGAGCCGCACGAAGCACGAGGTGTTGAAGCTCGTCACGCGCGGCGAGTACTTCGGCGAGCTGGCGCTGCTCTCCACCAACTCGCGAGCGGCGACGGCGACCGTCGAGAGGGGCGGCGCTTTCATCCTGTCGCTCACGAAGGAGGATTTCGACACGCACATGGGATCGCTCGCCAGGGAGCTCAGCCAGCAGGCCAAGGACGAGTACGGCGTCGCCGTTTACGACGATAAGGTGGCGAACGACCCGGCTCGCTCGTTGGCGGCCAAGGCGATGACCGACTTTAAAGTTAAAGCCGTGCTGGGCGTCGGCGCGTTCGGCAAGGTTCTGCTGTGCAGGCATCCGAGCAGCGAGGGCGTCTTCGCGGTGAAGCAGCTGAGCAAGGCGCAGATCATCGCCGCGCAGCTGCAGCACCACGTCCGGCAGGAGAGGGACGTGATGAAGGACTGCGACTCGCCGTACCTGGTCCGGCTGGTCGCGACGTTCCAGGACCCCCGCATGCTGTACATGTGCATGGAGACAGTCATGGGCGGCGAGCTCTTCAACCACCTCTCCCGCGTCGGGGGTTCGATCCCCGAGCGCGACGCTCGTTTCTACGCCGCTTGCGTCGTCCTGGCGTTCCAGTACCTCCAGAACAAGCACTACATCTACCGCGACCTCAAGCCCGAAAACTTGCTCATCGACGGCAAAGGGTACGTGAAGGTCGCCGACTTTGGCTTCGCCAAGCGGCTCCTCCCCGGCGAGAAGACGTACACGCTGTGCGGCACCCCGGAGTACATGTCCCCAGAGCTGTACCGCCAGTCCGGGCACAACAAGGCGGTCGAGTGGTGGGCGCTCGGCGTGTTAATCTACGAGATGGTCGCGGGCGCTCCGCCGTTTTATTCTCCAAACGCCGACAGCACCGACCAGATGCGCCGGATCCTCGCCGCGAAGTACTCGTTCCCCGAGGGCGTCACCCCGGCGTTCAAGGACGTCGTCCGAAGGTTCCTCTCCGTCAACGCCGTGCACAGGCTCGGCTCCCTCAAGGGAGGCGTCAAGGACGTCAAGCTTCACCCGTGGTTCAAATCCACCGATTGGATCGCGATGACGCGCCGCGAGGGTAAACCACCCTTCGTTCCCTCCCTGAGGGGCGACGACGATCACTCGTGCTTCGACGAGTACGACCCGCGGATGCCGCACCCGGGAGAGGAGTTCGATCGGAAGAACGCGACGTCCAAGAACGCGAAGAAACGGGAGAAGGAGCAGGAAGCCGCCTTTGCCGGTTTTTGAAGAGAAACACGAGTTGAGCGCTCCTTCGCCGCCGAGCCGAAGATGGATGAGCGTCGCGTGAGGCTGCGCCGCCGGCCGTGGAATCGATTGGGATCGATGTATGTGTATATATGAATTACAGGTTAATCACGAAGTGTCGAAAGAGAGTAAAAGAACACGCGAGACGAGCTCAGGGCGGGGACCACGGGGTGTACCTCTTCCAGATGCGCATCCCCCGCTTGTTGTAGAAGCTCCCCTTGGGCTGGTACATCTCCCCCTGAACGCCGGTGGTGAGCCCGCCCGCGATGAACTTCGCCTGGTACTTTGGCGCCGTGCGCGTCGCCAGCCCGGGCTCGTCGTCCACGTGAGACAGCCAGCCGTGCCACTCGGAGGGCACGGTGGACGCGTTGTAGTTGTCCAGGTCCGCGTACTCGACCCATCGATGGCGACCGGACTGGTAGCTCGTGTTCTCGAAGTACTTGTTGCCGAACTCGTCCTCGCCGACGAGCTTGCCCTTGCGGGACTTGAGCTGCCTGTCGGGGAGACGATCGAGGGGCGCGAGGCAGGCGCGGGTCAGTTCTTCGGTTCGCGTGTCGGGACGATCGGCGAAGATGGATAGTCGCGCGGAGTCGCCGGGATGGAATTTTAGGGTTCTGGCGCGCGGGGGTCGGGGCGGGTGGCGGGGGAAACGCGCGCGCACCATACGCTGCCGTCGAGAATTTGCGTCCTGCAGTCGTGAGGATGGAGGCGGGAGGTCTGGTCAGCGGTCGGGGCGAGCGAGATGCGCGGTGGCCGGGTTAGATTGGGCGCCTTCCTCGCCCGTCGCGGGTGAGCAAAGGGACGAAAAAACTCCAACCGCGAAGGCGGGCCGCGGCCCCGGGTGGTGCGCGATCGGGGATCGGGCACGCACAGCATGGAGACGGAACGCGCGCCGGTGGCCCTGGCGGCGTTCCTCGCCAGGGCGTCGCCCGCGGCGATGCCCGCGTGTCGAAGCATGACGCCACTGACCCGCGACTCAAAGTGGCTCCACCAAACGGGCGTGACTCAGGTCCCGCTGTCTGGCTGTGGACTTGGCAGCTTGGTGAGATATTTGGGAGACCAAGGTGTCGTGTCGAACAGTCACTTCTCTACGCGTCTAACAGGGTCTTGAGCTGCCCCTCCACGATATCGCGAAGTCCCGGCTTCGACGCCCCGATCTTCTCCCCCGCCGCGTACATCTTCCGGAGCAACCCCGCCGCGTGCTGCCCGAGCTCCGTGACGGGAACCTGTCCATCCCCGTCCGCGGCAATCTCCGGGTTACCCTTCACCTTGCCCTTGCGTCGCAGCCTATTATCCGTCAGCGCCAAACCGTACAGCGCCCTCACGTCGCCGGCGTTGCTCATGTCCACCGCCGCGGCGTAGTACTTCCTCGCCGCCCGCAGGTCCTCCTCCGTTCCGAGCGTGTACAGGCACTCCGCCAGTCGCCGGTGATGGTAGTGCACGCTCGGCTCGGCGGCGACGACTTCTTCCCAGCAAAAGACGGCTTGCCGGTACGCGCCCCGCTCCTGATACATCCCCGCGAGCCGCTCCCACGCGCGCGTGTCCGCCATGAAGGTGTCGAGGTACTTGGCGAGCGCGTCGATCGCCTCCTTGTCCCGCCCGGCGGACGCGAGCGCGGCGACGCGTCGCTTCATGGCTCGTTGATCGGAGGGAAATTCCTCGAGCACTTTGTCGTAGACGGCCACCGCGTCGTCGACGCGACCTTTCGCCTCCAGCGACATCCCCTCGAGCCGTTTCACGCGCGAAGAGGATGGAAACGTCTCGCGGAGGACGTCTATCGTGCGATCGCACGTGTCCACGTCGTTCACGTCGAGCGCGGCGACCGCGAGTTGCTCCATGAACGCGTAGAGGTCTTGCTTCTGGACCTTGGCGCGCTTCTGATTGTTGACGACGAGGGAGGCGGCGCGGTAGACGGGATCGGGGCGCCGGAGCTTGTGCTCGTCGATCATGCGGAGGTACTTGATGCACGACGCGAGGTCGACCTTCTCGAATCCCTTGGACACGAGGTACTCCTGGTGCGTGGAAGCGCGGGATCGGGGGGAGGTGGATTTAGGGTACGCGATCGGCGGGTCATCGGGATGGGATCTGGGTGCCCGCGCGTGCGTTGGGCGGGGTGGACGCGAACGGCTCTTTCTCTCTCTCGCGCACCTCCTCGTCGTCGAGCTCTCGAAGCGTGGTCTTGTTCGCGGAATTCATGACGCCGCGCCGGTGTCGACGACTCCGCGCGCCTTCGCAAGTGGACTCCTCCGTTCGGGAGGACTTTCAGGCTTCGCGGGTCTGTCTGGAGGCGAAATCCGGGGAGCCGTTTGAACGTGCGGTGCCCAAAAAAACTGGGGCAACAACCGGAGTCAAAGCGACCCGGCCGCGTCGCCGCACACCACTCGCGCGCCTCCATCCGCGTCGCGCACGTTCCCCGGACCATCCGCGCGGAACAAGGTCGCGTCATTCGGTCGACGCGCGCGCTCGCGGCACCGCTCGTTCGCGTGAGAGGCCCCGGAGGCCGACTCGAAATCTCGCCCTCGGCTGCGCGGTTGGGCGAACACAAGTGGCGACGATGATGAGGCAGAGGGGGGGATACGGGGGCGATAAGCCGGTGTTCTCGTTCGCCGACAACCGCGGCGTCGAGATGACATCCGTGGCACCCGACGCGGCGGACACGACGGCGCGCGGCGGGGCTCCTCGCATGGCGCACAGAGCCGTCGCCTCCGACGTGACCCTGCAGATGCTGATATCGTTCAACGTTTACTTCTCCGTCTGCTTCTGGGTCGCGACGGTGGTGGCGACGTTCGTCAAGACCAACGGCGCGAGGGAGGACTTCGACGAGATTCGGCCGGTGATGATCTGCATGTACGCCGTGTTCGAACCCGCGCGGCTCTACGCGGGATTCGCGGGTAACCTGCAGGAGCAGGTGCCGATGCTCATCGGATTCGTCGCGCTCAGCTTTTGCGTCGCGCTTCCCCTGCACTTTTACTTCCTCGCAGGGCAGATGGGCGCAGTGGCGTTCGACAAGGCTCTGAACCTGTTCGCGGTGGTGTACGTCATCGTGCAGGTGGTGGCTGGGGTAGTGGCGGCGCGGAAGATCCTCGCGTCGCAGTCGCTCTCGTTCTTCATGTCCGAGCTGCGGTGACGAAGAGACCAAGAGACCGAGAGTGCAACCGTGTAAAACAATCAACTCGAGAGCGTCGTTCATCGCTTTCGACGTACAGACTTACAGACTCACTCGCCAAAGGACACGCTCAAAACTGCTTGTTCTCGTCGTTGCCCGCCATCGCCGCGTTGGCCTGCGCCGCCATCGCCCGTTCGCCCTTGTCCGGCTTGACGTAATGACTGAACGCCATGGCGGCGAACATCGTCGTGTACTGTAAATAAAAAAACCACGTCAGTCGAATTGCCCATACGAAGATTAAAATAAACGCACCAGGGTGTACGACGTCGCCGACGTCTTCGGAGGGTGCCCCTCCATCGCGGGCGACCACACCCGGATGAAGTAGTGGAAACCGATGCACAGGCTCAACGCGAGGTTGCCCACCGCCGCGACCTTCATGTTCTCCGCCCTGGTGCTCCACAGCATGCACACGTGCACCACCTGAACGACGATGAAAGCGCCGTACGCCGCGCACTTGAATGCAAAAAAAACCACGTCAATCTATTTGCCCATACAAAGATGAAATAAAAATAAACGCACCTTGAAGAATTGGAGGATGAGGTAATCCGCCTCGTTGGACTCCTGGAGCGACGCCATCGGCTCGTTGCCCGTCCACAGGTTGATGACGACGAGTAAGGCGCAGTAGCACGCGTTGTAGACGTTGATGGCGAGCAGGAGCTTCTGAATGCTGAGCAGCGCGTCCATCGCTTTAAACACCGCGTACGCCGCGCAGAATGGTAAGACTAATAAAACATACGAGACGATCGCGGCGGTCAGAGGGGCGTACTCCTTCGGCACGTACCCCTCGATCCAGCCGTGGGCGGTTCGATGCAACGTGCTGTGGTGCTCCTGCATCCGCGGGAGGACGTGCGAGGACGACTTGGTGGACGCCGCCTTCCACGTGTTCACCGGTAACCCCCACGAGTTCACCGCGAACGCGGCGATGGCCTCGTCGTCGCTCTGGCGGAGGGCGCGTGTGGCGCCGAGGGGTCGCGCGGCGTCGACGGGCGCGGCGGGCGCGAGGAGCGCGCACGCGATCAGCGCGACGCACGCGAGGCGCGCGAGGGTCCGAGGGAACCTCATCGTCGGCGCGCAGCTGGACGAACGCTGTGGGGCGCCCCGAGAAAACTCCGCCCGCTGTGTTCGTGTGGTCACGCGAAAGCTGGTCACGCGCAGCCAGCTGTGCCGCCCCGCGGGCGCTGGTTCGTGGGGACGAGGCGAACCCGTCGCAGACCGCGCCTCGCCCTGCTCGAGATGGCGGCGAGGGACCCGACGGTCGAGGAGTACGCGATCCGGTTCGTCCGCAAGTACCTGAAGGTGAGCGCGCGCGCGCCGCCCCGCCCCTTCCCGCGCGCGCCGCCCCGCGCCCCGCGAACCTCGCCCGCGGCACCACGAACTTCTCTCCCGTCCTTCCCGTCCTCCTCGCCGAGACCGACGCCCCTTCCCGCGCCCCGCGCTCCTTCCTCGCCGCAGGGTGACTTCGCGCGCGCCGCTCGAACGAACGACGACGACGACGCCAACCGCGCCGCCGCCGCCGACACCCTCGTCGACCTTCTCCGCAAGTGCTCCGACGACCCCGTGCTGCTCAAGGTGCCCCTCCGCGTTCTGCGCGACGAGATACTGCGACGCTACGACGAACACCGACGCCGACGCGAACGCGACCGCGCGTCGTCGTCGTCGTCGTCGGAAGATGAACCGTCGCTGCCGCGAGACGTCGAGTCTCTCTTCGCGCTCTTCGACGGCGTTCACCGAACCTGCGTCACCCTCGCCTCCAGGCTCACCGCGGGCCCGTACGAGACGATAGACCGAGCGCTTCGCCTGCGGCTCTTCCTCTGCGTGTGCGGGGAGACGTGGCGAGACGCGCCGGCGCTGAGAGCGTCGGCGTTGCGTCGGTGTCACGCGTTCGCGCGCGAGGAGGACGCGCACGAGGCGTCGCGGAAGACGACGACGATGACGACAACGAAGGCGGGCACGGCGGGCGGCGCGACAGCTGTGTTTTCTCGCTCGCCGGCTTCGTCGTCGGCTTCGTCGTCTGCGTCGTCGTCGTCGTCGTCGTCGGGGTGGCTCGGATCCATCGCGTCGCGTGCCGTGCCCGCGTTCGTGTCGCACGATGCCGTGGACGTCTCCAGCTGGCGTCGCGTGATTGGCCAGATCTTCACCAGGTGCCCCGCGCGGCTCATGTCGCCGACGGTGGAGTGCCTCCTGGAGTCCCTTCGACGAAAGGAGGGCGACTCGGGCGACTCGGCGAACGTGAACGGGCCAATCGCGAGTCGCCAGCTGGAGCTCGACGGCAACGACAACGACTCGGCTCGAACGACGGCGACGCCGCCGCCGGCTACGTCGCCGCCGGACCTCCTCGGCGACGCACAGCTGTGCGCCGGGTTCGACGGGTTCGACGTGACCACCCCGATCGACGACGATCGCAAAAACCTGACCGCCGGGTGGGAAACCTTCGAGACGCCGCCGACGACGTTAACGCCGCCGACCCCGACGCTGACGACGACGCTGACGACCGACGGGCGCTCCTCCCGAGCTCTCCCGACTCGCTCATCCACCGGCGCGAGCACCGGCGAGAAAGGGCTCGTGTTCGACGGAAGCTTCGGTTCCGACGCCTCGTTGACGTCGGCGTTCAGGCCTCGGGCGGATCCTTTCACGCGCGCGGATCACGGGACGTCGCACGCGCCCGGCGCGACGTCGGAGCCGCCGGCGGCGTCGGTCTCGGCGTCGTCGTTTGGCGCATTCGGTTCCTTTCTCGAGACGTCGTCGGGAAAGGAGCCCTCGCGATCGCCGTCGTCAGCCGCGGACGGGTCCGGAAAGTTGGGAGCGCTCGCGTCGGTGGCGGCCAGGTTGCCCGTGCGCGACTCGCACGACTTCGACGAGCTCGTGCGCGACTTGGAGCGCATGTGAGGTAGCCTCCGTAAAAGGCGAGGCGACGGCGGAATCGGGCCTGGAAAGGAACAGACGAAAGGAACGCACGACGCACACGAGAGGTTCCCTGACGTTACGCACGACGCGACGAAACACTTGCACGATCGCCTTCTCGTTAATACGTCTTAATGAGCCCAGCGCGATTGCCTAAACGTCGCGCGCCTTTCAATCCATCCCCCACCGCCAAAACATCGCGCTCCACCGCCGTCCCCTCCTTCCTTCTCGACTCCTTCACGCGCCGCCGCTCACGTGTTCTTCTCGAGGACCGCCAGCGCCGGGGCGAGGTAGTTGTTGCTCTTGCCCGCCACCATCGCCACCTTCTCGTACGCGCCTCCGACCTCAGCCTCGAAGCACACGTCGAACGACTTGTTCCTCGCCTCCGTCTCGTGTAGCGCCTTGACGCACACGTCCGCGACGTCGGCGCAGGAGATGTAGTTGGAGATGCGGTTACCCTGGTCGAACACCAGCGCCTTGTTCCCGCCGGGCTCCTCCAGCAGCTGACCGGGCCTGACGATGGTGTACCCGAGGCCCGAGTTACGCAGCGTTCGCTCGCCGTCGCGCTTGGCTCGAACGAGCTTATCGCGATCCTCGCCGTCGGGAAGGCTGGCGCCGCCGCAGGACACCAGGACGAAATCCGTCTCCTCGCCCTTGGGCAGCGCCTTGACGTACTCCAGCTCGAGCTCGAAGCTGTTGTTGGACGGGGCGTCGAGCTCCGACATCCACTCCGGGCCGCCGCCGCCGCCGTTGGTCCCCGCCCCGGCGGATCGGCTCTGGTTCCTAGCCTCGAATCGCAGCCCGACGCGCTCGATGGCGTTGAGGTCGACGGGCGCGACGGCGTCCACCTCCGCGTCCCCTCCGCTGTTGTACGCGCGGTTGAACACCTCCGGCCTGAACTGCGAGAACGGTATGCGCACGATCTGCCACTTCCCCGTCGTGGCGAACGGCGCGATGAACGTGCGGCCCTCCACGCCGCCTTCCGAGAGGACGACAGAGTACCGCTTGCCGTCGCCGCGGAGTCGAAGTAAGACGCCCTCGTGGTCCCGAAGGACGACGGTGCCGGCGGCATCGCCGCTTCCGAGGGCGTCGCACGCGCACGAAATCTGCGCCACGCCCGTCTTGGCGAACACGTACCCGCTGAACGTCGGGTACGAGGAGGAATTCGAATCGGACTCGTCCGACTCTTTGTCGAAGAAGATGCGCTGCGCCACCTCGGCGGCGGCTTGCCAGCGGCCGTCCTCGGGGTTCACCAGCCTCGTCTCGTCCACGGTCCAGTCGTCGAAGACGTCGCGGAACTTGGCGAAGCTGTAGAGCATCTGCTTGGACTTTTGGCTCCGACCCGCGCGCCTGGACGCTAACGAGTTGTTGTAATCCTGGAGCGCCTTGGCCGCGATGCGAACCCCTTCCGCGTCGACGTTCGCGAGCTCGGACGACATGAACGTCTTCGCCCTGGCGCAGTACACCACCTTGTTGACGCCGGAAATGGCGAGCTCCAACGTCTTCGCGTCGGAGACGTCTCCGACGTACGCCTGCACCTTGTCGGGTAAGAGCTCGCGGTCGCTTTCTTTGCGCACGAGCGCCTTGACGGTGTAGCCGCGCAGGAGGAGCTTGCGGACGAGGACGCGGCCGACGCGACCGGCGGCGCCGACGACGAGGACGGTGGTGAATCGCGCGTTCGGGGTCTCGTATTCCGTGAGGTCGTCGCCGGAGAGGAGATCGGCGGAGTAGACGGCGTCGTACTTGGCCTCGTCGATGGACGGCGACCGCGCGAGCTGCGTCAGGCCGGTGATGCCCTTGAAGAAGCCGTCGGTGAGCTGCCTGGCGCGTCGTCCGAGATCGAGCGGGTTGAGCGTGGGCGAGTTGTCCTTGCCCTGCTTGGCGGCCTCGCGCCTGCGGCGGACCGTCTCGGAGACGGTCTCGTCGTCGATCGAGGTCCTCGCGTCCTTCTCGTCGGTGGCGCGAGTCACGACGAGCGTCGCGCGTCGTCCCATCATCTGGACGGCAGCGGCAGCCTTTTCGCGCTCGACGCGCCGGGTCGAACGGGCGGCCCTCGGGCGCGCATCGCCGGACGCGCGCGCGGCGATGCCGGGGACGGCGATCCTCGCGGCGGCAACGGTCGACATGACGATGTCGGTGTGCGCGCGTGTCGGTGTCGTATCGCTCGCGTCAGACGAGTGCGTGCGCGGGACGGCGCTTGGAGCGAGTTGGATAAAGCAATGAGCGGCGCTGCTGGCGCTTTGGGGCGTCTTCTCATTCGGCCACGTCACTCTTTCGCAAACGCCACAGGTGGGTAGTCAGAGAGTTGGCTATTTCTTGGAAATGGAAGGTTTCAGTGGGCTGATCTCGACGGCAAACACAGTTCGGGGCGAGTCGATTTCGTATTACAATCCCCCCAAAATCGTGTCGTCGACCAGTGCTAAAATCGATTGCCGACGCTTCCCTCTCTAAGTGTTACCCTCTCTATCCTGTGTACATGTGGCGTATACGCCGCGGCAGTCCTCGCGGCTTTGCGTACAGATTACGACTGCTCCCACCGCCCCTCCGTCTCCTCCTCCTCCAACGACGACGCGGCCGTCGAGGCGGGTGACGATGCGGCGCCGATGTGATTGACAAAAATGCTCGACGCGCGTTCGGGTGGCTGCGGGCGACTGACGACCGCGTCGTCGCCGCGCGCCTCGCCCCGTGCGCGTCGGGTGAAAAGGTTGAAAAAAAAAACTTCAGACGTGATGTGCAGACAGGGTCCCGTCGTGTATAAACGCCGCGACGTTTTCGTCTCGGTGTTTAGTTTGACGACTACGTGGGACGACTCGGCAGCGCTCGCCAGTCTCACGGCTCCTCGCCAAACTCCTCCTTGAACTCCTTGCGAGACTGGATGATCAGGCCGGCGAGCGCGCGTTGCTGCTCGCTGGTGCCCGTGGGGTTACGCCTCGGCACCCTCCAGTTCTTGTGCTTCATGTATTCCTGTCGTTAATAACGGCGGCGGGACGGCGTCGTCAGCGCGAAGTCGCGACGACGGGCATCGTCACAGGGCATCGTCTCGGGGCGAAAAAAAGCGCAGAGGGCGGTGGTTGAAAAAGGGGGTAAAAAAAGCGACGCACCTCCGAGACGGTGATGAGCTGCCGCATGTTCTTCATCCGCCTGCTCCGCGGTAACTTGCGCTGGCCGAGCAGCTTACCGAACGGCGCCGTGTGCAGCGTCGCGCGGCAGTTCGGGCACCTGGGCGTCCTCCTGCGACGCAGCGCGTCGAGGAGGAAGTCCTGCGCGCAGTCGCGATGAAAGGCGTGACCGCACGCGTGCAGCACGAGGACGCAGTCGCCGCCTGGGCCGGGCAGCGGGAGCGGTTCGAGGCAGACCGTGCACGCCTCCGGGCCGTCGACCCGCGACCTCGTGCCGCAGCACGCCATGTCGGCGCCTCTATTCGCTTCCGGGAACGTGCGGCGACGCGCGGAGTTCACGCGACGGACGACGAGGGCTTCGACGTCGGTGCGAACCACGATGCGCGCCTTATCCGAAGTGGGATTTGCGTGGGCTCTCGCGACGCGCGGGTTCGGTCGCGGCGGTCGCGGGGTTCGAGGCGCGTCTACCTCGGAGAGCGCACCCCGCGCTGGGAAGTAGCGAAGCTTTCGCCGCGCGGCCCTCGGCGACGGGCGCAGCGCGCGTGCGACGGCGCCGGTCGTAAAGGGCGTCCGCGTCAACGT
>MDTA01201660.1_pt1 | contig 15315 bp, 13 predicted proteins | sample 811151 | NCBI WGS metagenome assembly MDTA01 (sample SAMN05326648, study PRJNA326480) | marine metagenome | isolation source: seawater | place: Indian Ocean: South | collected 2010 | reverse complement strand
GCAGAAGACAACAAGCTAGACTATGAAAGGTGGGTCAATTTTATTGGCCAAAGGTGGGTCAAAATAAATGGCCATTGACATCCATTAAAGCTTTTCCCGAGAATCCGGCTAAAAGTTGTGGAAACGCTTTGGGAAACTGCTCGCGAAGGGGAAAAACATACGACAAAATCAATCTTACCTCGCTCAAACAGAGCCTTGGCGACAGATGCAACCATTACAGTTTTCCCTGCTGCTGGCGTTGCATGGCACAGGAAATGGGCTTGATGCTCAAAGGACAACAAGGCCTGAGCAATGCACTCGTTCTGCCAAGCGCGGAGTTTCATCATGAGGGAAGGCCAATTTTGGTGATTACAGACTCAACTGCACGAAGTTGCCCAAGGATTTTCGTACTTCTCTCCCGCGACTCCAAATATTGCTCCTTCACAGCACCTCGAAGCGCGGGATATTTGTTATAGAGACGTTGATATTCCTCCGCTTCCCCAATGCTGGCGACAAGTTCAACCCTTCTTTGGGAGAGTTCTTCCTGAAGGGCTCGTTGAGTTTCTCCATCCATCGTCAACTCAGCTTGATGATCACAACTTTCAAACGGCGACCGTTTAGGTTCCAGCTCAACACTTGAGTGCTCTGGGCTGAAGATAAATTTGCACCCGCGGCCGGTAGATCCTTGGTGCCTCTCAACCAGCTTGACTGATTCAAGTCGCAATAGCTCTCTATAGATATGTTTTCGGAGCTGGTTGCGACCCGGTCGCTGACCTTCGGGAATCTGGAGCACATAGATATCCCGAATATCAGTGGTCGAGAAAGGAGTATTTGATTGCTTCCGCAGTAAGTCGATCAGCGTTTTATCCACTTTCAGTGATTGTAACTTTTCCATTCAAAGGCCCAATTGGTCATTAGGTCGATCTGATCGACCCATAAAAATGGGTAGTATATGCCGTGGCCTGTTATGCCTCAAGAAACCATAGTCTTGCCTTTTGTGAGGGCGAGGAATGGGCTCACCAGTTTGTGAGGCGTTTGGTCGGAATCTACGGGCTATTCGAAAATCAAAAGGGTTTTCACAGGAGCGCCTTGCTCACGAGGCGGGAATAGACAGGAGCTATTTAGGGAAGATTGAGCGGGGAGAAGTGAACGTAACCCTTGAAAAAATATACCTTCTCGCTGACTGCTTGTTTTGTCTTCCCAAGGAGCTGATGCCAGATCCAATTGAACCACTACAAAGCGTATCTAAAGATTTCTAGTGAGCCTTTGTAAACATCCCTGTTTTAGTTGCACCGCTGATCAAAGCTTTCCGCCAGTTGGTGTGCCATCGGATATCCCCACGGCGTCAGTTCTTCTTGCTAATCTTAGGAGGGGGGGCAACGCGCTCAAGTGGTCTGGAAAAAAGTCTGCTTTATGGTCAATCTGAATGTCCACTTTGGGATCTCAGCACGCTTTGCCTTCCCGGATTGGAGAGACAAAAAACCATTTTTATCATACCGGTCACATTAACCTTACTTTATAAACATAAGGTAGCCAAAACGGCCAAGTTATGGCTTCAATACCAGTAGCGCGCGTCAACTACCAGACAGACGCTCAATCTTACGCATTAAACGATCATTTTCTTTCTTGTAGAACGCAATCTCAGCTTCCCAAATTGCGACTTGAGACAACACGGTATCGAGATCCACTTTTGCTTGTTCAAGCTGCGCCTTGAGCTCTCTATTCGCTGCTCTCACAGTTTTGCGCTGGCTGCGTCCTATTGGGCCAAGATCACGCTCCTCTTTGATGTGTCGATTATGCTCTTCAATTGCTACCCTAATGTGAGCATTCCAAGGGCTTTTCAACGCTACATCGCTCTTGAGCCCGGCACCTGACCAAATCTCCTTGAAAGGCCAGTGATCATCTGGCTTTTCCTTTCGCAGTCGCTGGACCTGCGACCAGAGAGCCTCAGTGTTCTGATGTTTGATCAGCTCTCTATTCTCTAATAGTCCTTGTAGCTTTTTACTTTTTGCCATTTTTTAGACCACATTCTGAACGCTGATTAACTGATCAAAAAGTTTATCTATCTCCTCGTTTCGCGATTGTAAATGCGCTAGCTTAAAAGGCTGATCTTTAAACAGACTCATTAATCTAAGATTCTCATTTTTGCGGTAAATCAGTGTTTTTTTCTTTCCAGAGGCCGGCATCCAGGAGTTGCTACAATCGGCTGGCCTGCAGTTCAACTTGTCGCCACCGCACAACGCTTTTTTAGGCCGATAATAGCAGAGGCCATCGTCCATCTGCTCAATCAGACCCTTCTTAGGAAGGTTCTCCAAGAATTTTTTCCTATCAGTCTTGGTCATCCCTCGAAACTCTTTACGCATTTCCCGAAGCTCACCGGCACCACCTCCAATGATGGGGACTTGCGTTCCTATCAGCTCCTCCATTAACTCTGAAGATAAAGTAAATTTTTCTTGTTGCAATTCATAATAGAGTGTGGGGTCCCCGTACACTTGGGTCATCGCAATATCGTAGTGCTTCAATTGATCTTGAAGTGCTTTTAGCCCAAGGCCTTGCCGAATCATGATCCTCGAAAATGTTTTTCGGAATTGGTGGGTCGCAAGATCCCATGTTTTTCCTTTGTGTGTGATCGACCTATTCTTCATATAGGTTTTTAAATTATTATTAATAGTGTTTTTGCTCCGCCTCCATTTTCCGCTTGGCTCCGGAAATAGCCAGCGATTGCCGGCATCGTTAAGCCGACGAAAACCAAGCTGTAACGCCTCAAGGGCCCGTTTAACTATGGGAAGGGTTTGCCATTGATATCTTTTTGGATCGGGCTCAAGTTTTGTCGTCGTGGATCTTACGAAATACAGCTTTAAGATTAAGCCATCGACCTTAATATCCTCAAAAACCCAGTGTTTATTTTCATCATATTCCAAAGCAAGTATCTCATGCACTCTCATCCCAGTGAGCATGGCGATGATTGAGTAACATGCCGAGGTAAGCTCTGCTTCCAAAACTTTCCTTATGTGCGTATTCTTAATGGAGTACCCATGATTTCTGTAAATTTCATTTTTTACATTAGGCAATTCTCTTTGTTTTATAAGGCCTGAACGGCAATCTTTCTCCGATTGATATATTTCATCTAAACACTCTGCAATCCTGAGATCCTGCATGGCAGTATCGAATAATTCGCGAACTACTTCGTCAGGTATTTGCGGAGTAGTCCCAACACCCCTTGGCATGACTAAATTCGCTTTAGCTCGCGCCCATGTCGATGCTGTCTTATAATCTCCGAAAATATCAACACGAAGACCGGAATCAAATTTCGCTGATTGCTCAATTAGCCAATTCAAACCAATAGCTCTGGTTCTTAGTGTGCGATCCGTAATCGGTTTCTTTACATTCCTTTCTTTAGGCTTTGTAGCAAGCAAATCAAGAAACGCCTCTGCATCACTTTCTGTGATATCCGAAAATCGCTTAATACTTTCATCTAGCATGTACTCACATAGCCACCTTACACCGTTTTTTAATGAATCGTTTATTACATAAATCTTCGGATATGTTGAAGGAGGATCAACAAGCAAAGTGTAAACATAGTCCTTTACCTGCTCAAGCATGATAATATTTCTAGTATTTGTGATATCGGATCCATCATTAAATTTAATTTTAATAAATTTAATTACCCTTTGGCTTGGCTCAATATCGGGGTATTCAATATTAAATTTCCACTCATTGTCGGCATAAACGGACTCTTCAGAAATTCTTAGGCTATATTTCTCTTCCTTACTTATCTTCCTGATGTCTACGAAATCCCGCACTGGCGCTTTATCGGTTAGAGCAAGAGTCGGAGAAACTCGTTCTTTCGGCAGAGTCTGGCTCATTTCTTTGACTCCTCATATTTTACAATATCCCACTCAGGGCAAGGATCTCTCTTTGCCGATTCTTCAATATCCTGCAACATTATGTCGGGGTATTTGGGCAGTATGTAAGAGCTCCAGAACGAACTTTTATATTCGGTTGCTTTTCTAAGATCCTGCTCCGATATATCCCCGACGCTAAATAGGTGCTCATGGAACTTTAAAAAACAGAAGTGCTTTTTGATGTCTTCCGGCGTTATTACTAAATTTTGGCAAGGAAGGCAGACATCGCTGTCAGCGCTGCAAAATTGACCGGGCTTTTCACCAGTAACCGGAGACGTCTTTGGGTCTTTACAATGATTTAAAAGACCGTCGTATATCCCATTGATGTGATCCTTACTTTTCACAGTGTCAAGTTTCTCTTTGATGAACTCTTTGGCCTCTTTCGATCCCTGCGTCATACCGATGAGCATAGCCTCACTGTGAATGGCGCGCCTTGTACGGAAGACTGGATCATCGACGCGCCGTAGATATTCAGCAGTGATAGTTACGTTGGAATGCCCTAACAATTGACTGAGGTATTGCAGGTCCTCGGTTCTAAGATACTCACTCCAGGCGATGGTTGGCCTTATATGCGCAGCCGTGACATTTAGCCTTTCGCCATTACCACTAGAATAGACAGGGTGTTTCTTAAAAATTCTTCTTACGCTTGCTGCAAAAGCCTTATCCCCGTATGGTTTTGCAATTCTTTCTCTATTTGCATTAGAAATCCACAACTCCTTTTGACCCTCATTCCGGATTCTTTTTGTTAATCGTATCACCCTTTCAATGATTGCAATGGTCCATGTGTCGGTCTCGGCCTTCTCTTCCGGAATTGTGGAACTCTGTTTAAGAGATCGGAACTTTTCCCAGTCAATGTATTTTCGCCTGCCATCTAATGGATCCTTTCTGATGCAATCTATGGTCAATCTCTGAATGGTAGACGGATTCAGCCCGGTCCTTATCAGTAGCATTAAATAATAGGGTGCAAGGTCGTATGTAGATATCTCGTACCAAACATTCAGCTCTTTAAAGAATTCTTTATAACCGCCATAGTGTTCTCTCATTGCAATGCGAAATTCTCTGTGCCGCTCTTTTAGAACCTTCTCGCCGTGCGGAGTGGCGTTCATTTTGTTTTCGAAATACCATATTACGTAATCTTTCTTTTTCCACGGCGTTATGTACTTTACAGGATTTTGATCTCCTAAAAATTTAGGTTTGTAACCAGGCCCCACTCCTATAAATTCTAGAAAACCTTCAATTGTTCGATAACTCTCATGCGGGTAGTCTCGTATTATCGCGTACCACCAGGAATGTCCTCCAGGTACGCTCATTACATTGCGGTACTGCAACGGTGTTTTGCATTTAAGGCGGTTTTCAAAAAACCATACACGATAATCATGCGATGCAAGCATCACATACTTCCCTGTTTCCGGCCTGTATGGAGCAACGCCGTCCAATGGCGGGTCATCACCAAGAAATCTTGGCTCATAAGATGACTCATACTTACGCTTATTTTCTCGCAGGGCCAGAACGACCGTATTTAATATCTGCCTAAATTCGTCGTGGTCATATCCAGTGTTCGCTGATTGAAGGGAGGTCCCTTTTGGAAAAGGATTTTTCGGCAAGCGAATTTGGCGATTTATTTTAGGGTGGTCGCCCATTTTTTCTAAGACGCCCCTTAAGGAGCGAACTCGACTTCCGTTAGTTGCATAACTTGATGTTCGACTTTTCTTAAACCATGAGACAAATCTGTTCATAAGTGAAGAGTCAATTTCGTCCGGCGAATTAACACCAACGTCTTCTAAAAATTCGAAAAATCGATTTGAAAGATCGTATATACTTTCCCTTGTTTTATTCCCATGTTTATTTCTGAGTTTGTAAAGAGACCAGACAAAGATTTCTAAGATAGGTCGCTGGGAATCAGCATAGGACTTTTTCTTAAAATCCCAAGTTCGGGTTCGACCGTCGTTTTTACACGTAGCTGTAAATGCAAGTTCTTGTTCAACTCTTCGTTCGGCTGCATGGAGGTTCGTTAACGATACATATTTCGTATTAGTCATAAATTGCCTCCACATATCGATCTATTTTTTGATTCCAATCTCGATATGTCGAGGCGTATTCAATTTTTCCGGCTAGACCTACGTAAAAGCGCTTTGTGGTCTCGCTATCTGAATGGCCCAATAGTTTTGAAAGAGTGATTAAGTCTCTATTGTATAGGTAATGATAAGTGCCGAACGTGTGACGGAGAGTGTGAGGATGCGCGTTGATGCCTGTGTATTTGCTAGCTTTTCTAAAGAGCTTTTCCACCCAGTTTACGCTTAGTGGAGTACCTTTTTCTGATACAAAAAGCTTCGGGCTGACAATCTCTTCAGCTATTCCACTGAACCTTTCAGTAATTCGCTCCCTATCAATATCTACGTATTCCCAAAGTCTCAATAGAAGTTCGTTAGGGATGAGAATCATCCGGCTTTTAGCGCCTTTCCCAAAGGCACAGCGGGCGGGAGTTAAAAGAAAATTTGATTCAACTTCTGGCAAATCGCGAAGTGGAAAATCACACACTTCAGACACTCTCAGGCCCGTTTGGAGCATCATTTGACCAACAAGAATGTTTCTGTGCCTCACATGAGCGTTATTACGCCCTGAGATCTTCCCTAAGGCAGATACGAACTTTAAAGCCTCATCCTCATTTAGAAATTTCACGGGCCGCTGGATTGGTTTTGAAACGTATGAGCGAGCCTTGTACAGCGCCTTGGTGCTGTCTTTTATAAGACTAACCTCATCCCTTGTCAGATGGGGGCAATACCCTTTGCTAATACACCAAGTCAGAAATTGACAAGCTCCAGTTACTCTCGCGTTTACGGTATTCCAGGCAAGAGATTGGCCATTGCTTTTTTTGTAGTGGCAAAGTGCCTCTACGTAACTTTCGAAATAATCTTCATCAAGGTCAGACAGTTCTAGTCCGGTCCCAAACACCCATGATAGAAACTCTCTTGTGTGTTCTGCCAGAGTCTCAACACTCTTCGGTGCCAGGACTTTTGCTTTGGCTCGAAGAAACTCATTGGCTGGCTGAACTGGGCGTAGGGCTTTATCAAAAAACTGAGGGATCTTTCCGAATAGCCTCACTTTCGCTACCTCTGAGGCTTCGAAGTCAACCTTAACTGACTTAATCATTTCAATCCCTTCATGCTTCTCGACTATTTAATACGTATATCCACTTTGAAATTCTCTAAGCCCGGTTTTTGGGTATGTATATGCAAATTATTGTAGTCCTTTCTATCTTGTTAATCACCTACATTAGCGCCTTTTTAGATACATAGATAGTGTTGGTATGCGGTCCTACTAACACGGCATGATTCAGCTCGGTTCCAACAGTGGCCGGGCCATACTGACCCGGCATCATATCGACTGGAAGGTGATCGCCGCCTTCGCCCCGGGCGTGCTGGCAGGGGCCGGACTGGGTGCCTGGTTGCTGGTCGATCTGCCGGCTCATCTGTGGCAACTGAGCATTGCCCTGTTCGTGCTTTACCTGTGCTGGGGCCCCGGGTTGCCCAAGGCCTCTTTTGGCCCGTTCGGCGTGTTTATCGCTTCTGCCATCACCAGTTTCGTGAGTCTGTTCGTGGGCGCTACCGGCCCCCTGGTGGCCGCGTTTATCAAGCAGATTCACACCGACCGCTTCCGCACCGTCGCCACCTTTGGCACCGCCATGACCCTGCAGCACGCCCCCAAGGCCCTGGTGTTCGGCGTAGCCGGTTTTGTGTTTTCGGAGTGGCTGCTCTTTATTCTGGCCATGATCGCCTGCGGCTTTGCCGGCACCTGGCTTGGATTACACCTGCTTAAATCCATCAATAACCGGTGGTTCCACACCGCCTTCAACCTGGTACTTACCCTGCTGGCGTTCCGCTTGCTCTGGCAGGCAGCGCGCTCTGCCGGCTGGCTTGGCTAAGGCCGGTCGCCTTCGTCCGGCAGTGCAATCGATACTACGCAGTTCCGGCCCCGTGATTTGGCGATGTAGCAGCCTTCATCAGCTCGTGCCATCGCCTCTTTGGGGCCGTTGTCGTGAGCTGAAACCGGCGTCAGACCAATACAGACGGTGACGCCGAACTGGCGACCGTCGTGTCTTATTTTCAACGCCTGGACCTTTGCCCGGATACTTTCAGCCAGAGCTTCGGCCCGCGCCATACCACAGGCTGGCAACAAAATAGCGAACTCATCCCCCCCGAGGCGGGCTACCGTATCCGACTGGCGTACGGCCTGTTTGAACACATTCGCCAGCCGCTTCAGCAGGTCATCGCCAACCAAGTGTCCTCCCTCATCATTGACGGGTTTGAAGTGGTCCAGGTCAATCATCATCAGCACCGCCGGAACCTCTTGCTGGGGTGCATCGGCCAAAACTTTGAGCAATGAGGCGGTAAACGCCCGCCGGTTCAGCAACTGGGTCAAGGCATCGTGGGTGGCCTCCCAGGACAATCGCTCTTCTTCCCGCCGACGTTCGCTGTCATCCCTGAGTACAAACACCAGCCGTTCCTGCCGCTCTCCTTTGCGCATATGCAGCATGGTCAGATCGATGTCGTAGATCCGGCCCTCCAGGTTTTCCAGGGTTACGTAGCGATTGTCGATTTCCTCTCCGGCCAGAAAAGTGTCGTAAACCAGTTCTTCATTGTCGTGGCGGATGGTGACGGATTCGAAAAAGTTATGGCCCACACAGTCATCTTCCAGCGCCAGAAAACTGCAGGCGGCGCCGTTGGCGTAGCGGATAGCGCCTTCGGTATCCACCATCAACACCCCTTCCTGAAGCACATCGAGAATCGAATCCGCCCGCTGCTGTTCCTCGCGAATGGCCCGTTCAAAGCGCATTTCCTGAGTCACATCCCGGACGGCAGTAATGGTACCAATGGCCTGGTCCGGCAGGTCGATCACCGAGGTAATGACATCCACCCAGACATAACCGGGCAGACGATGGGTTAGCAACCGTAGCCGGCTCCTGAAAAAGCTGCGGCGTACCAGAACATTGCGCCACCCTTTCATGGCCTTGTCCCGGTCTTCGCTGGCGACGGTTTCAATCAGGTAGCGATGGCGGAGCCAGTCCTCGGGGCGACCGACAATATCCAGAAACGCCGGGTTCACGAACTCTATACGGCCCAGGATATCAGTGTGTACGATGCCGATCGGTGCATTGCTGGTGAGGGACCGGAAGAAGGCCTCGCGTTCGGCCAGTGACCGGAAAATCTCATCCCGTTCCTGCCGCACCTGGTTGAAGACTTTGGCAACGTTGCGGATCTCCGACCCGCCCACCTCGGAAACAGGCTCCTCCCGCTCACCAGTGTGCCGCTGATATATCTGGACCCCGAGATTGCGCAACGGCGCCAACAACCGGTAGAAGATCCAGAAAGCCAGAGGCGCCAGTATTGATACTACCGCCAGCAACGCCCAGCTGAAGCCACCGGTCATCCTCAGTGCCGGAGCAAAGGCCTCACGCTCGGGCCAGACAGCGGCCACAAACCATGGCACCAGCGCCATTTGCGCATAGCCGGTTATGGTCCCGGTTTTCCGGCCCGGATGATCGTGGGATGTGCCCTCGAAACCGGACATCGCCTGCAGTAAAGAGGGGGACGATTTGCTTACGGGCACCATCACCTCTCCCGACAGACCATCAGCAAGCACGATGCCGTTTTGCGTTATCAGGCGCAGATAGCCGGTCTGGCCCACCCGGACACTGGCAAATTCACTCATGAAATTGTCGCCCTGCAGCAGAATCAGCCCGCCAATCATGCCGATGAAACGCTGCTTTGCATCAAACAGGGGAGCAGCCATCATTACGCCGGGCTGCTCATCAATAACCGTGATGTAGGGAACGCTGATAATGGGCGACAGCCGACTGACCAGATCGGTAAAATACTGGCGCTGCGAGGCATTAAAACCCGGCACGTAGTACGCCGGTGGAGAAGCCGCCAGCAACTGCCCCTCGGCATCCAGAATAAAGGTGGCATCAAAAAGCTGGAGCAGGGCGTCCTGATTACGCAGCAGAACCCGAGCCCGGTTTTCCAATACGATCTCGGTGGACGGAAATCCCTCGGCGACGAGGGTGAGAACCTCCAGCCGCTCCGACAGTTTCAGGTCCAGTTCGCGGGCCACCATTCCGGCAATGGTTTCCACCTGGTCATGGGCCATCTCCTCCAGCTCGGCCCGACTGAGCAGCCAACCGATTGCCGCAATGACAACAGCGGATGCCGCCACAAAAACCACCACCAGGGCGACGGCACGGTTCACCAGGCTGCCGAACCACTTTCTGACCAAATTAATAACTCCCGTTGCTCAGGCTCTGGATGCCCGTCATGGATACCAATTAGTTGCAAACATCACCGAAAGTCTAACAAAGGCGGGCGGATACGTCAGATCGAGACTTGAAATTCTACTGATAATCGTTATTATTTAGGTCTATTTTCGTCTCGCCGGGAATATCTGTATGGATTCCATCACTGCCACTTCCGTATCGCTGTTCGACCAAGGGCCACTCGGCCAACTGGTCGAAATGGGCGGCCCAGTCATGATCGTTCTGATCGCCATAGCTGCCATTGGCGTGATCACGTTCTTTTACCTGATGCTGTTCGGAGCCTTCTATGCCCCGCGATTTACCCGGAAGTTGCGCTACCTGGTTCAGCAATGGCAGGCATCCCCGGCCCAGACTTCCCCGGAAAAGATCAGAGCCGACGCCGGCTTGCTCGGGCGCACCAATCCGCTGATGCATCTGTTGGTCAACACCATGACAGCCAGCAAGTGCAATCCGAATATCAGTGCTGTAAGGGAAACCGCCGTAAGGGATGCGCAAGCGGCGCTGGAACCTTTCGAGCCACCGTTAAAAATCATCGAAGTGATTGCCGCCCTGGCCCCCTTGCTGGGCCTTCTGGGTACCGTAATGGGCATGATGGAAGCATTCAGCGCGATGGCGGCGACCGATGGTCGCGCCAACGCCAGCCAGCTGTCCGGTGGTATCTATGAAGCGTTGACCACGACGGCCGCAGGCCTGGTAGTGGCCATTCCTTTTGCGGCGCTGGCGGCCTGGATCGAGTTCCGTCTACGCCGGATTCACAAAACCATCAACAGCGCCCTGGTCAGCGTCTTCAACGTTTTACCTGGCAACGAGCAGGCCACGCAGGCCGAACCAACAACACCGGTGGCCGAACCCCGCTCTAACAGAGCAGCAGAGACTGATCGGGGTTACTCGGTAGGCGATAATCAGCGACTGGCCCATGCAGCTGGTTGATCCCCGGCCAAACCGCCCGATTCCCATCCGGATAACACCACTGATCGATGTGGTGTTCATTCTGTTGGTGTTCTTTATGCTCACCACCCGATTGCTACCGGTTGATTACCTGGAACTGGCGAACAAGACCGGCCAGCGGAGCACTGCCACGGGCGAGCCTCTACCAGAACTCAGAGTCAATGCCGATGGCACGGTGCGCTGGAAGGAGAAGGATCACACCCTGGCGCAGTTACTGTCGACGCTGAACGCTGGGGGTGTGAGTGAAGCCAATCTGGCCACAACACCCGATACCAGCCTCGCCCATTTCACCCGGACCCTCAGTGCGCTGGATAACGCCGGCATTGAACCTCACTGGAAGCGTACAAACACGCCTGACTCATGACAGATCTGGTTCCACCTCCATCAACCTCCGGCAAGGGCCTTCTGGAACGTGTTGAAGATGCGTTGCTGCCCTTGATCAATCTGGTGTTTCTGCTGCTGATGTTTTTCATTGTAGCGGGACAACTTACCAACGAACCGCTGCCAGAACTGCCTGGTACCGAGCAGAGTCCGGAACAGCAGGCACCCGAGGCCGACATGATGGTTCAGGCCGATGGCCAATGGCAGGTCGAAGGCAAGCACCAGACCCGCGAGAGTCTGCTTGCCGCGCTTCCGGCTCCGGATGAGAACGTACCCTTGAAGATTGCGGCGGATCAAAGCCTGACCATGACCGAGCTGGAGGACTTGCTCAGGATTCTGGAAGAGGGCGGTTATTCGGAAGTTCTGCTGCTCACGGAGCCTGCCACATGACAACAGCAGGTCGGCTACCCAAGGCCCTGTTCCTGATCATCGCCATGATCGCAACCGCCCTTGCAGCAATCCTGGCCACGCCCGAGGAAATCCTGGAGATGCCGGTTCTGGGTGACAGTGCCGTGAACACCGCCCCCGCAATCAAGATCAATCTCGCCGGCAGGAAATCGGTAGAGCCAAAGCCGGAGGTCGCGCCGGAACCCGAACCGGCTCCAGAGCCAGAACCGCAGCCCAAGCCAGAACCCAAACCAGAGCCCAAACCAGAGCCCAAACCAGAGCCAAAGCCGGAACCGAAACCTGAACCGGACCCCTTGCCAGAACCAGAACCTGAGCCAATACCAGAACCTGCCCCCACACCGCAGGAGCCAGAATCCAGTCCCACCGAGGCCGTGGCAGAAAGCCCAGAACAACCTCAGGGCGAAGAAGCGGACAGTAACACCAACCAAAGCGCGGTACCTTTACAGAATGCCGGTCAGTCATCACAGGTAGACAGCTACCTGAGCAAGCTCAGCCGGCACCTGGCGCGCTATTACGAGTATCCTCGCCGTGCCCGCCGGCTAGGCCAGGAGGGTACGCCGGTGATTGTCTTCGAATTCCGGCGTGATGGCTCGCTGGTGGAACACTCACTGCGCGACAGCTCCGGGCACTCATTGCTGGACGATGCTGCTTTGGCCATGCTGGCGCAAGCTGCGCCACTGCCAGCCGTGCCGGACTCCATGCGCGGCAAGTCCTTCACTTACGCTCTGCCAGTCCGTTTTAATCTGCGCTGACTCACTCCCTGCCAGGCACCAAGGAAAGGCAGGGCGCACTCTGCCGGTGCGCCGACCAGCACGGCAGGCACGAAACCGCAACCGATACCCTCACTCAACCTGTTGATTCTTAAATCAAACCCTGAAAGCTCCCAACACTGGCACACTCTCTGCTCAGACATCCTCAGCAGATAGCCTGTTCATCTTCATTCAGGCTGCCCGCGCACATTCTGTTCAGACGACGGCGTCTACTCATTCCAGCCCCTACCGGGCAGGCAATGAGGGCGCCGTTTTTTGTTGGCTCCAGATAACCAGAAAGCGATCAGGGGAACACACTATGTCTTACATCATGCCTTCGGAGTTCGTCACCAAGATGGTGGACGCCGGTGAATCAAAAATATACATGGCCACCCGGGATGTCCTCATCCGGGCCTTTATGGCCGGGGCCATCCTGGCACTGGCGGCGGTATTCGCCATTACCGTCGGCGTACAGACCGGCAGTCCGCTGGTCGGCGCACTGCTGTTTCCGGTCGGGTTCTGCATGCTTTATCTGATGGGGTTCGACCTGCTCACCGGGGTGTTCATGCTGACCCCACTGGCCCTTCTCGACCGACGCCCCGGGGTGGATACCCGCGGCATCCTTCGAAACTGGGGCTGGGTGTTCCTGGGTAACTTCGGCGGCGCCCTGACGGTTGCCACCATCATGGCCTTTGTTTTCACCTACGGTTTCAACACCGAAGCCGGAGTGGTCGGGGACAAAATTGCCTCGATCGGCAAGGCCCGTACCCTGGGTTATGCCGAACATGGTGTGGCTGGCTGGTTCACCATCTTCCTGCGGGGTGTACTGTGTAACTGGATGGTATCCATGGGCGTGGTGGGCGCGATGATCTCCACCACGGTCCAGGGCAAGGTACTGGCCATGTGGATGCCGATCATGCTGTTCTTCTACATGGGCTTTGAGCACTCCATCGTCAACATGTTCCTGTTCCCGTTTGCACTGATGATGGGCGGCGAGTTCAGTATCATGGATTACTTCATCTGGAACGAGATCCCCACCGTTCTGGGCAACCTGGTAGGTGGCCTGTCCTTCACTGGGCTGACGCTTTACGCCACCCACGTCCGCACCGCACCCAAGCGCACCCTGGCAACAGACTACCGCGAACCCGTCAGCGCCCGCAGCGCCTGATTACCACCAAGGCCCTGCCGGTGCCGCACACACCGGCGGGCTTCAGTGGCTCATATTCATGTCCAACTGCGAACAGCTCACGATAGAAGCCGGACAATTCAGCAGCGCCGGCCGGAAACCCGCCAATCAGGATTTCCATGGCCTGCTGATACCCGACAATCACCAGCGCCACAGCAAGGGAATTGCGGCAGGGATTGCCGATGGCATCAGCTCCAGCAATGTCAGCCAGATCGCCAGTGAAGCGGCGGTGGCCGGTTTCCTGAGCGACTACTACTCAACCCCCGAGAGCTGGTCGGTGAAACAATCAGCCGAACGGGTGCTGAGGGCAAGCAATGCCTGGCTGCACGCCCAGACCCGACAAAGCCGATATCGCTATGACCAGGACCGGGGCTACGTCTGCACCTTCAGTGCCCTGGTTCTGAAATCCGCAACGGCGCACCTGTTTCATGTGGGAGACGCCCGTATCTACCGGCTTCAGGGCAACACGCTGGAACAACTCACAACCGACCACCGGGTCTGGCTTTCGGCCGAGGAAAGCTGCCTGAACCGGGCTCTTGGGCTGAGCCCGCAACTGGATATCGAGTATCGCTGTCTCGCCCTGCACCGGAACGACGTGTTTCTGATGATGACCGATGGCGTTTACGAACGGCTCTCGGCCGGTGATATCACCCTTTGCCTTGCCGACAACGGGGACAATCTGGATCACGCCGCCCGGTCGCTGGCCCAACTCGCCCTGGAAAGGGGAAGTGAGGATAACCTGACGGTCCAGGTATTGCGGGTAACCCGGTTACCCTCTCGGACACAGGACACCAGCGCCCAGGAGGCCTACCGGGAACTGCCCTTCGCACCCGAGCCCACACCCGGTGAGGTGCTGGATGGTTACCGAATCATCAGGGCCCTGCATATCAGCAGCCGAAGCCACGTTTACCTGGCCAGGGATGAGAGGTCCGGGAAGCAAGTCGCAATTAAGTTCCCGGCGATGGAGTTGCGGCAGTATCCGGATGAGCTGGAGCGATTTGTCACCGAACGCTGGATTGCCCAGCGCGTGCAGAGCCCCCATGTGGTTGCCATCTTTGCCCCGGAGCGCCCGCAAAGCTGCCTGTATCTGGCTACTGACTTTGTAGAAGGTTGTACCTTGCGGCAATGGATGCTTGATCACCCGCAGCCAGATCTGGAAACCGTGCGACAACTGGCCGAGCAGATTATCCGGGGGCTCAGGGCCTTCCACCGGCTGGAAATGGTGCACCAGGATCTGAAACCCGAAAATGTCCTGATCACACCGGATGGCCGCGCCATGCTGGTCGATTTCGGAGCCACCCGGGTCGCCGGTCTGGAAGAAGCGGGCAAGCCTGCCGCTTGCTATCCGGTTGGAGCCGCCCTCTACTCGGCGCCGGAGCTCTTTCTCGGCGAACCCGGCAGCTGGCAGTCGGACCAGTACGCCCTGGGCGTGATTATCTATCAACTATT
>MDTA01207706.1_pt1 | contig 15316 bp, 10 predicted proteins | sample 811151 | NCBI WGS metagenome assembly MDTA01 (sample SAMN05326648, study PRJNA326480) | marine metagenome | isolation source: seawater | place: Indian Ocean: South | collected 2010 | reverse complement strand
AACGGACAGAATGAGACAAACACCACCCCAGTAGAGCCGCAGCCACCAACTCTTGGCACCTCCCACATCGGCCCCGTTCAGGTCCGAGACCATCACAAAGCCAACATCACCGAAGTTGTAGAGCGGGTGCTCGAAGCCCAGTGAAACCAGCGTGATTGAGGCCACGAGATAGATCACCATCAAACCCCAGCCCATGTATTTACTGGTACTGAGCGCCTGGAAGAAAACCGCCAGAATGGCTGTCATCAACATATCCACCGAGTACGGCAGGATGAACCACCCTAAATACTTGTCGAGTTCTATGGCGGTATAGCCCCGGAATAACTGCACCGTGATGGCGGTTAGCGCTGCAATACACAAAGTCGCAATGAGAACGGCCGCAACCGCGATGACCTTGGGGATGAAGTACGCCCAGTTAGGTAATGCCGTCGAATCGATGATCTCGTGCATGCCGCGGTCGCGGTCACGCCAGACCAGCTCACCGGCAAAGTAGATGGCGATAACGATGGGGACAATGCCGAACGAGCCAAAGAGTGGCATCAACAACGCAAAGGTCATGGGTACAGCAGGTGTGCCGTAAACCTGGTTAGCAAACCAAAGCGCGCCACCCGAGTTGAACAAGCCAATCAAAATCAGCACGAAGAAGGCCGGGCTGGTGAATATCAGGTTCATTTCCAGTCGCGTCCGTGCAACTAGTCTCGGCCACGCGGCTGCCGCTTGATTGGGCGCAGGCAAGCGATCTACCAGCGCGGGCTGCTCAGCGGCTTCCTTCACCTCGCGCTTCTGTTCTTTCTTGAGCTTGCGAGCCGAAACACCCTTTTCGGCAAAGCTGTAGCGTGAATAGGCAATGGCTAAGGCAACGGCCGCCAGTGCGATCGCAATGAGCCGATTCCACATGAGTGTGCCTTCAAATGGTGGCACCAAACTATTGCTTTCGGCTGCGCTCCAGTACCGTGTTACATCAGAGAAGGCACCCAAGCCAAACGGTTCGATGGTGGCAATCGTGTCACGCATCTCGGGCTGGCTCCCTGCCAAACTCGTCAACGTGAAATACAGTACCAGAAAAACCAGCACACCCACGTAGCTCAGCATCATCGATCGGAATACGCAGGCAACCGCAAAGAAAATGGCTGAGGTCACCAAAATGTTCGGCAACGCGAAAATGAGGAAAATACGGACGTAGTCACCGATGACCGTCGGACCCAGGGTTTCCTGGTCCAACCAGGGCATCTGGGAGCCAATTAAAATCGCTATAGGCACTGCCGCAAAACCTAAAGCCGCCGCAGTGTAGGCTCCGGCATAGCGACCCAGCAGATAGGCAAACTTGGTTACGCTGGTTGAGCGGACCATGGGGCCGAAGCCACTCTCATCATCCCGAACGACGACATTTGCCACAAACGCCGTACTCGCAAACATGTAAAACACCGTCATGATGAGTACTGTCTGAGCAATGGCCACTGGACTGTTAACGTGGATGTTGCCACCCGCCCCGATCTGAATGTTATCGATGGTGACAGAGCCAAAGGTTAGCAAGAAAAAGACCAATGACGTGACGACGAAGACCGGATTTCGCAGTTGATAGCGAAGCTCAAATCTAAAGATCGATGCAAACACGTGCTGACCTCCGGTTAAGCTGCTGCGGACTCGCCACGCGTTCGAACCAGCGTGGTGAAGTAGACATCTTCCAAACCTCCCGATACGGAGGTGAAGCCCTCACCCGGATCCGCATCGGACATGATGTGAATAACGCTCTGACCTGCCATCAAGCGGCTAGAAATAATCTGATACTTGGCCTCGTAAGCCCCGTACTCGGTCCGGGCAATGGTTTTCTCCCAGATCACCCCAGCGGTCGATGCAATCAGGTCCGATGGCGCACCTTCCAACTGCACTTTACCGCCTACCAAGACCGCCATTCGAGGGCACAGATCCGCAACGTCTTCCACAATGTGAGTGGATAGGATAACGACGACGTTCTCACCGACCTCAGCTAGTAAATTCAGGAACCGATTGCGCTCTTCCGGATCTAGCCCGGCGGTTGGCTCGTCGGTGATGATGAGGTCGGGGTTACCTATCAGTGCTTGGGCAATACCGAAGCGCTGTCGCATACCACCGGAGAATCCGGCTATCGCCTTCTTGCGCACCTTCCAGAGATTGACTTGATTGAGGAGCGTCTCGACCGTTTCTTTGCGCTCTGCACTGCCAGCGATACCTTTGAGCACCGCCATATGCTCGAGCATGTCGTAGGCAGTCACCCGCGGATAAACACCAAAATCCTGTGGCAAATAACCAAGTCGAGCTCTTATCGCTTCGGGCTCAGCCACGACATCAACACCATCAAAGGTGATCGCTCCCAAGGACGGTGTTTGCAAGGTCGCAATGGAGCGCATGAGTGTCGACTTACCTGCGCCGTTGGGACCTAACAGCCCATACATCCCTCTGGGTATTTCGAGCGTGACACCGTCAAGGGCGCGGGTGTTGTTTGGATAAACGTGGGTAACATCAGTCAAACTTAGCATGCAGGATCCTGTAGTCGCGAATTAACGACGCGAGCGATGGGTATAAATCGGAAATGAACCAACAGTCTACTCTGCGGTACAAACCTGCCTCAACTTTATGAGAGTGGTTTAGGACGTCAGTTACCCGTCAGTGATGCGTCACCGAGCGAGACGCGTCAGAAAACTCATCCGATGCTCGGCTGCACAGCCATCAGGCTTGAATGACGAGTGCGAGATCATCTTCAGCGACGGAATCACCCTCGGCGATATGTAATTTAGCTACCGTACCTGCGTGCGGTGCCTCGTAAGGCACCTCCATCTTCATGACCTCTAGGATAAATAAGGTCTGCCCCTTCTCAACAGCGTCACCCTCTGCGACCAGAAGCTTCCAGACAGAGCCACCAGTTTCCAGTTCGATCTTTGTCATCAACATATCCCCCAGTCTCAAGGTCTAATAGCGAAGGCCGACGGGCCCAGTAAATTGGGCAGCAAGGGCTGAACGCGTGCCAACCACTTACACAATTCGGGTCGAGTCTCCCGCGGATCAATCAGATCATGAACCGATAGCGCTTCAGCACGCGGAAATGGCGACTGTTTCGCGGCCAACATTTCTTCGAGTTCCCGACGCTTAGCGTCAGGGTCCGGCGCCGCCTCGATTTCACGACGGAAGGCGACGGCAACGCCACCCTCTACAGGTAATGGTCCACTCTCAGCCGAGGGCCAGGCCAGTACGTAAGCCTCAGGACCGTAGTGCGCCGCCTGTGCAACGCCAAACGAGCGTCGAACCATCACTGCCGCCCAAGGCACTGTCGTCATGGCCGCCGTCAGCACTGAAGATGTTCCATGACGGATGGTCGCTTCACGCTCGGCCTGACTGCCAATCATGAATCCGGGCTCATCCACCAAAGTCACAATGGGAAAACTGAACGTCTCACACAACTCCATGAAACGTCTGGCTTTGTGGGCCCCATCCGCCGTCATCGAGCCGGCAAGGAATTTACAGTCGTTCCCCCAAACCCCAACCGTTTGCCCGTTGAGGCGAGCAAGTCCCGTTATTTGTGAGCGGCCATAGCCTTTACCCATTTCAAAAAAGCTGGCTTCGTCAAATACGGCGTGAATGACCTTGCGCATCTCAAACGCCACGCGACGGTCCCGGGGCACGACCTCCAGCAGAGACTCTTCGCAGCGATCAGTAGGGTCATCACACGCAACAACAGGCGCCAACTGATTCACGTTGTCAGGCATGTAGGAAAGGAAACGTTTGATCTCCTCAATGCAGGCACTCTCGTCGTCCGCGCCGTTATCCACCGTCCCGTTCTTGGTGTGCACCTTCCAACCACCCAGTTCATCCTTGGTTTTTTTCTCACCCATAGCCCGCTCGACCACGGCAGGGCCTGCCGTGATAATCTGAGCGGTACTTTTCGACATGACCGAGAAGTGTGATGCCACAAGACGACCGGCAGGCAGTCCGGCCACAGCACCCATGGCAGCGGTTGCCACCGGTACGGTCGCCATCGCTTGTGCTACCGAACGAAAACGCGAGGGCGCATTCACCGGACCTGGAAGATTCGGTCCTTTACCACTGGTACCGCCTACACTGCCACCAGAACCTTCGTGCAATCGAATCAGTGGTACTTTGTACTGAACCGCAAGGTCTTCGGCATAAACACTTTTCCGAAGCCCCGCCGGCGATGGCGAACCACCGCGCATGGTGAAGTCCTCGCCACCGACAATGACGCGCCGGCCATTCACCTTGCCGAAACCTAAAATGAAATTGGCCGGGTCATAGCTCACGAGTTCGCCGGCCTCGTTGTACACGGGGGTGCCTGCGACCGGACCAAGCTCCTCGAATGAACCGGGGTCCAGCAGCTGATTGACCCGTTCGCGAATGGTCAGTCGGTTCTGACTGTGCTGCTTGGCAACCGCCTCTGCCCCGCCCTGACTCAGCGCGAGCGCTCGGCGTTGCTTGATCTCATCGACTTCAGGTTTCCAGGTCATCAGTTACTCACTTCCCTTGAAGAACTTGGAGACCTTACCGTGTACCGCTAGGAAATTTCGAGTCCTTTTAAATCGCCCGCCTCACGCCACTTAGCCATGAGGTTGAAGAACTCGATGGGGCCACCACCGTAAAAGGTGTTTTGAGACTCAAACTCAACGTGCCCCTCGTTGTTGTAATAGCCGGGCGTGCAGGACTTCTGGAACTCTTCTGTCTGCCTCGCCACACGCTTAATGGTATTGATCCAGACGCTCTCCGCCTTCTCTGAAGCATCAACGCGCGTAGCGCCGCGCTTCTTGAGCTCGCCCAAAATGTAGGCGGTCTGCATCGCATTCTCATCGAGCGCGAAAGTATAAGTTGCGGTGAAGCCCGATTGTTGAGGCCCGAAAAAGAAGGCGTTGGGGAAACCTCGCGAATGCAGACCGTGGAAGGTCGCCATACCATCAGCCCATTTCTCGGAAATAGTCAGACCATCAACCCCAGTGATGGAATAGCCAGCCCGACGCGAGTAGTCGGTGCCCACTTCGAAGCCTGTAGCAAACACAATGCAGTCGACCTCATACTCCTTCCCATTGGCAACGACACCTCTCTCCGTAAACGCCTCGACCCCTTGGCCGTCCGTGTCAACAAGGGTCACATTGGGGTTGTTAAAGGCCTGCAGATACTCGTCATGGAAACAGGGTCGTTTGCAGAACTGTCGGTAGTAAGGCTTGAGTGATTCTGCCGTCTCCGAGTTATCAACAACAGAATCGGCCCGCGCTCGGACCTTCTCCATTTTGGCGAAATCCGCCATCTCCATCTTTTCCTGAAGACCCATTTCGACCATGGCTTTGTCGATAAGGTATTGCTTAATGCCGCGCTCTTTGCGCGCACTGGAAAATGCCCAGCCTAGACTCCACAGCAAGAGACGCCAGCCACTGGGTCGGTACTGACGCAGTTCACCAAAAATATCTCTAAACGCTTCGGTCCATCCATCTCGCACCAGATCTTCTTTGACAGGCATACCAGCGAGAAGCGATTCAAAGTTCGTCCGGCGCTTGTGATGCCAACCCGGTGACTGAGACTTGACCCACTCGGCGTCGATGTCTGTGTTGTTCCGCACATCAATGGACGAGGGTGTCCGTTGGAAAACATAGAGTTCCTTCGCACCTGCGGCCAAATGTGGCACGCATTGAACAGCGGTTGCACCTGTACCAATGACAGCTACGCGTTTATCAGCGAGCTTATCGAGGCCGCCAAAAGGACCGCCGCCGGTGTAATCATAATCCCACCGACTCGTGTGGAAAGTGTGTCCCGTGTAGGTGTCGATTCCCGGTATCCCGGGTAGCTTAGGACGATTCAAGGGGCCATTTGAGTGAATAACAAACGTCGCCTTGATGACGTCGCCCCGGTCGGTTCGAGCGACCCACAGCCCTTCCTCTTCCGACCAGTCAGTACTCAGGATCTGGGTTTGCATCAGCGCAATGTCGTGAAGCTTGTACTGCTCCGCGATAACCTGACAGTACTCGAGCGTTTCCGTCGCGTTGGTGTAGCGCTGCTTTGGAACGAAGCCCGTCTCTTCAAGGAGCGGGAAATATACGAGCGATTCAATATCGCATGAGGCACCCGGGTAACGATTCCAGTACCACGTACCACCAAAACCGCCACCCTTCTCGACGATCATCAAATCGTCGATACCCGTATCACGGAGACGCGCGGCAGCGAGCATACCGCCGAAACCGCCGCCGATAATGAGCACCTCAACCTGTGTCTGAAGCGCATCACGCTCAAAGCCGGCTTCAACATAGGGGTCGTCAATGTAGTGAGAGAAGTCTCCCGTAACCTCAATGTACTGATCATTACCGTCAGCTCGGATGCGCTTATCACGCTCCTCCCGATACTTTTCTCTCAACTTATCGGGGTCGAAACTCATATTTCCTGACACTGCAGCCGTCATCTAATTTCCCTACCTGAGATACCGTCACTCAGAGTTATGAGTCACTCGTTTATACGCAAACGCTAGCAGAAATACATCGCTATTGACCAATCACCCGACCCGCTAAGGTCTCAACTTCGGCACTCGTCCACCCAACTGCGAATATCGCGTGCTGTCATTCGAGATAAATCGGGGAATGCCGAAACAAAGAGGTCGGCCGCGTGCATGGTGCCCATGACCTGACGGCAATGGGCTTTCACCCCGGCAGCTAATAGCAATCGGTAGAACTCGATACCTTCGTCCCTTAAAGGGTCGCACTCGTTAACGTTCACCATGGTAGGCGGGAAGGCGGCGACATCGTCGACGGTTGCAAAACCAGGCCAGGCAACGGGATTTTTCGCCTCCAAATGCTCGATGCCATAGCCCATGGGAATCAAGTTCGAGCCCACAGTGATGAAAATACCGTCGTTATCACTGCTCGACGGTAAGTGGTCTGCAGGCCAAGTGCCGTTGATGTAGGGGCACATACTGTAGAGACCCACCTGCTTGTCGCCATGACCATCGCGAATCAGTTGCATCGTCGTGGCAATACTCAAATTTCCTCCGCCACTCTCACCTGCGATCACCATATGCGCTGCATCAATACCCAATCCCGACGCCTGTGCGTGGGTCCAGAGAAACCCTGAAACGCAGTCATTAAGCCCCGCGGGAAAAGGTGCAACCTCACCGCCCGACGAGGGACTGAGACAATTCCTGAAGTCCACCATCATGACAGCCAGACCTTGATGGGCAATCATCTTGCCCCAGGCGCGGTAATTCGTGTCAAAGCAGGATGTAAACGCCATGCCGCCCCCATGGATGTAGAACACGCAGGGCAATGTCTCGTCGGTGTCTGGGCGGATAAATTGCATATCCACCGTATTCCCATCTGGAGCGGAGGTAATGCTTTTTGTCTCGATACGAAGACCCGCTGATGGCACGATCGCTTCGTCATCAGCGCCCTCCATCATGGCCTTCATGCCCTCACTCTTCATCAGCTCCTCAGGGCTGTTAACAACCGCTAAAGCCTCATCCCGAGACGCCACATCACCAAACTTGGAGATGACCATGTCGATGCCTTCAAGAATGGGAACTTGCCTTGGATCGAGCCTTCGGTCGGATTTAAATCTATCGGTCATTATTTGAACTCCTTAGTAACTGTCAGCATGGGAGCGATACCCATACAAAAGCCGGCCCATGGGGCCGGCTAATCAATCGTATTTTTTTTAGAATCGGTGCTTTAACTCCAGACCGTAACGACGGGGTTCACCCCAGTAGGACGCTGCCATACCGAGGCCCTGGTCGATACCGCCAATCTGGATATCACCCGCCTGATCCAGCATGGTTGTCACGTAGTCTTTGTTAAACAGGTTGTTAACCCATAGAGACACACTGGTCTTGTCGTTCGCCATGAACCAGGTCATGCGGCCGTCAACCAGCCAGTAGCTGGGCTGCTGTGACGAGGGCGTGTTATTCAGTGTGTAATCAACCGCATCCTTAAACGTAGCCCCAATGGAGGTCATCAATTCACCCGAGTCCCCGAGACTCATGTTGTGCATGAGGCCCAGATCGAACGAGTAGCTAGGACCGCTGCCAAACTCGGTATCGCTTAGGTCGCGCTCCACCTCCTGACTGGACAGCGAACCATCCCCCGTCACAACGGTGACGTTGTCGATGACGGTAAACTCATCGTAGTCACCTCGGATATAGCCCATGGTCGCGCTGAAAGTGAGTGAGTCAGTCAAACGCGCCATCGTTTCGATTTCAACACCGCTAAGCGTCGCTTGCTGAGCATTGATCAAATCCGCTGTGGGCTGACCGTCAACCAATCGACCCACTGTTAGCTGTTGGTTTTTGTACTCGTTGTGGAAGACCGTTGCATTAAAGCGCATGCGTCCATCGAGCAGATCAGACTTCATACCAAACTCGTAGTTATCTGCCGTCTCAGGAAGGTAAGGACGCATTCTTGTGTCCTGATTAAAACCGCCGCTCGAGTAACCCAGGCTGTAACTTCCGTAGAACATCACATCATCAGATGCCTGATAACTCGCGATGATTCTGGGTGTTGTCTTGCTATAGGAAACCGTCTGTCGACAGCGGTCACTGCCAGCCGCAACAACACCTGGTGCGAGCTCAACGACGGGCATACCGGGACAGAAGTAGAAGGGATCTGGCTGGCCGTTGAAGAGGGTCTGGATGCGCGTGAAATCACGATCATCCGTGGTGCGTCGAGCACCAACCGTTAAGTCCCACTGCTCGTTGAGAGAGAAGGTAACCTCAGCGAAGAACGCCTGATTCTCGTTAGTCACGTCATAGGTCTGACTCCGGCTACCGTATAGCTGAGCACCTAGCGCCGCGGCACCCAAGGTGCCACCCGCTCCATCAGGTGCATAAAAGAAGGGCCAAACCGCAGGATCTGGCGCCATGACGTCTCTGAACAGAGGCACGTCAAGCGACTCATCGGTCTCCTCCTCGAACCAGTAGGCACCGACTACCCACTCGATCGAATCGGAGACACCCGACAGGCGAATTTCCTGCGACATCGCCTCGGTATCACCGTAGTTGTTCAAAATCTCCAACATGTTAGAGCCCGGACCATTACCCATGACCCAACCCCAGGTGCCATTGAAGTGCTCGATGTCGCGCTTAGACGTGATCGAATCAAGTGTCATCGACCCAAAATCGTAGCTAAGGTTTAAAACAACGTTGTCTACATCGGCACGGATGTTTTCGTTGTTTGTTGTATCGATCGACACATCGCGGGTTGTTCCAATGCAATTCTCTCTGACACTGTTAAAGGTGCCGAAAATAGTCGCTAGACTGAGAACACCGCCTCGCCCCAGCGCTACAAAGGGATCATCCGTCGCATGCCATTCACAACTACCCAGGGGCCCGCGCTCATCTGCCTCAAAATTGCTGTAGGAGAGCAGTGCATCAAGCTTGTCACCTTGGTATCTCAGCGCGAATCGTGTGTTTGTTGAGTCCTCGTTACCCCGATCCTTACCGGTAAACGAGTTTGTGATCACACCATCGGCCTGCTGACCCGATAATGACAAACGCGCTGCCCAGTTTTCGCTGAGCGGAGCATTCACTACCAAACCATAGTTACTTTGACCGTCGTTACCGGCACCCAAAGTGATATCAGACTCGAACCCATCGGTAGATGGGCGGTTGTTAATGATGTGGATCAAGCCCGCAGTCGTATTTCTACCAAACAACGTACCCTGTGGGCCTCGGAGTACCTCAACGCGCTCCACGTCATTAAAGTCGACCAAAGCGCCCTGTGGGCGACTTAGATAAACCCCATCAACGTACATGCCAATTTTGGGATCTTGCGTGCCCGACCAGTTTGTCTGACCGATACCGCGAATAAACACCTGAATCGCATTGCCGTTGACCGAGCTGTAGTCGATGGATGTATTGGGACTCAGCTTCTCAAGATCGCGAACCTCCATGAGATTTCGTGTGACAAGCTGTTCGGAGCTGAGCGCCGTTATAGGAATCGGCACCGATTGCGCTTTTTCCTCGCGCTGTCGAGCGGTAACCACCACCTCTTCGAAAATTCGATCTGCGGCAGCCTCTTGTGCAGCAGCAGGTATTGACAACCCTAGCGATGCCGCTGCCACGGCAACCCACATCAATGAAGTTTTTACCCGACTGTTAGGCAAATGAATACGTTGCTCCGCACTAGCATCAGAACGCACACCAGCGGAAATATGATCAACTGACCTCATGACTATTCCTCTCTACTTTTATTCTTATCGGAGGAATTCGTATTGTTGGGACCTAACACCAGCGCCATGCCAATACTCATCCCATGAGCCTACATAAATACAAAATGTTGGCTAAAGCAAATAAACAAGGCAGAAAAAGAACAAAAAGCGACGTATTAGTGCGGCTTATCAAACAAATTTTTGAACAATCTCGCGGGCATTAGGCACTCAAAACGACGGTTAGCGAGAGATACATGGGTAGTGATCGCCATTGAGTATTTGCTCCCATCCGGATTTTTTGCTTTAACTTGTCTCAGGAGAGAGGAGCATTCGCTATGAACGATATGTCACAAGGGCAGCGCCGGGAGCTCACCGCGGAACAGCAGTGGGAGCAATTTACGGTGCTGAAAACGGCGGATGATTACATCGACAGTCTTAGAGGCCGCAACCTTGATGTTTACCTGCTCGGCGAGCGAATCGAGGAACCCGTGGATCATCCCATTGTCAGACCCTCCATCAACGCGATGGCGGAGTCGTATATCCTGGCAGCTGAGGACCCTGACCTAGCCACCGCGTGGTCGTCCATCTCAGAACAGCAAATCAACCGCTTCCTACACGTGCCTGAGTCAGCTGAGGACCTAGTCCAAAAAAATAAGATGCAGCGGCGCATGGGGCAGCTCACTGGCACCTGCTTCCAGCGCTGTGCTGGGCTCGATACCTTGAGCGTGTTGTTCTCGATTACCTACGATATCGATAAGAAGTACGGCACGCCCTATCACCAACGCTACATTAACTTCCTGAAAAAAGCGCAAGCCAACAACTTGATTGTCGGCGCCGGCATGACAGATCCAAAGGGTGATCGTAGCAAACGCCCCAGCGACCAAGCAGATCCAGATCTCTTCATGCACGTCACGCGGCGCACCGATGAGGGACTCTACGTCAAGGGTGCCAAGGCGCACATGACGGGTGGTCTAAACTCGCACTGGATTTGTGTCATGCCCACCATGAACATGCTTGAGGACGATAAGGACTATGCCGTCATTGGCATGATCCCAGCAACGGCACCCGGTCTAACCTACGTCTATGGCCGTCAGTCGTGTGACACACGCGCACTCGAAACGGGTGACATTGATAAGGGAAACGCTAAGTATGGCGGACAAGAGACGCTCGTTATCTTTGACGACGTGTTCATCCCTTGGGAGCACGTATTAATGGATGGTGAGTACGAATTTGCGCAAGAACTCGTATCGCGTTTCACCGCCTATCACCGCGCGAGCTACGTCTGCAAAACAGGATTGGGCGATGTCATGATTGGTGCCGCATCCAGTGTCGCGGAAATGAATGGTGCGGAGACCGCGAGCCATGTGCGCGACAAACTGGTTGAGATGACTCACCTCAATGAAACCATTTACTCGTCGGGTATTGCCTCATCCTATGAAGCGACTCAACACGAGAGTGGTGCCTACATCAATGACCCTATTCTCGCTAATATCTGCAAGCACAACGTAACGCGCTTCCCCTATGAGATTTCGCGACTCGCACAAGACCTTGCGGGTGGGCTCATGGTGACACTGCCATCCCAAGCAGACTTCGAGCACGAGACGATTGGTCCTCAACTCGATAAATACCTACAAGGTAAAACGTCAGTGACGACTGAAGATCGAACGCGCATGTTGCGACTCATTGAGAATATGACCTTGGGCCGCAATGCAGTGGGTTATTTGACCGAATCAATGCATGGCGCGGGGTCACCGCAAGCGCAACGTATTCAGGTACTTCGAGAGACCGATTTCGGAAAAAAACAGTCGCTAGCACGCCGTCTCGCGGGCATTATCGCAACTGACCGCGATTAGCATTCACGCAAGGCTCTGAAACGGGGGTAGACCTGCAGCCTGGCTTGCCTCGTTGCCATTACGTTATGTCTCAACTTTTAACTATCGGCCGCTCACCCTACTTCCATGGGGTCGCTGCCATTTTTTTCGCGTCATGTATGAACGCCATGATCAAGGGGCTTTCACCGTACGAGAGCGTCCTGGTCATTACGGCCTGGCGGTATACTCTTGGCGCCACATTGGTCATTTTGTTGTGGTTCATCTTTCGCCCTCCTTTACCCGGTTGGTCCGCTGTTCCGTTTCACGTGTTCAGAGGCTTTTTTCAAATCTCGGCCGCAAGCCTGTTTTTTTGGTCGGTCACCCAAATACCACTGGCTACGGCGGCGGCATTGGGACTCACAGGCACGCTCATGATTGGACCGCTGGCGTGGCTGCTAATGCGCGAGCCGCTCAAGCGCAATGTCATCGGCGGCACCTTGGTGGGTTTCGCCGGCGCGTTGTTTATCGTGAACACAGAAACCCAACTGCTCTCAGGGGAGGTTGATGGCCCGGTGCTAGGCTACCTCGCACCGATACTGGCCTCACTTTGCCACGCCTTATCCGTTGTCCTGTTGCGCTTTAGATCGCAAAGTGAGGACCCGGTCGTCATGGCTTTCTTCGCCAACACCTTACCTGCGCTGTACGTGCTGCCCGCTTTCTTTTTGATGGATGCCCAGCCCACATTTGAGCTGTTTGGCGGGTATATGCTTTCGGCGTTTTTTGGAGTGAGCTTCTGGTCTCTAACGACCATCGCCTACGCACGCGCTCCCGCGGCCAAACTCGCGCCTATGACATACACACAGCTAATATGGTCCGCCATCATTGGCCTGCTCTTTTTTGGCGAATTTCCAGGAGTTTCAACGTGGTTCGGTGCCGCCGTTATCGTGGCCGCCTGCATCTTCGTCATGCGTGCCAATCAAGGGGCACATTGATATCTTTTCACACATGAACTCAAGAAAATAACCATCATCAACCACTGCTAGGTCAACACTTAAACCGGATTGATTGTAAAAACGTGACCTACGCTCAGCGTCACAACTGAACAACCTCTGGAGGGCACTGTGTCGAGAATACCCGGCCTTGATAGCGACGCTACGAGCGATTTAAAGGAGACAATCAAGCAAGTTGAGTCTTCGATGGGGTATATCCCCAACGACCTGCTAACGCTCGCTCACTGGCCGGATATGGTCCCTGCATTAGGGAATCTGATATCCGTAGTCTTAGACGGGAGCACCGTTGATGGGGGACTTCAGTGACTGATTGGCATAGTTGTAAGTGGCACGCAGGGTTGTCAGTACTGCAAAGCTCATGCGAGCTACGCCGCGTCAAAGCTAGATGTATCAACCGAAAAGATTGAGCACGTGTTCGAGTTCGAAACATCGCCACTGTTTACGGCGCAGGAGCACATTGCCTTGCGATTGGCTTGGCATGGTAGCTTGCAACCTAATGCCATCTCCGACGGTGACATGGCCGAGGCGCGGCAATATTTCAGCGATGCCGAAATGATCGAAATCACATCCGTTATCTCGCTTTACGGATTTCTAAATCGCTGCAACAGCATCCTTGCGACGGAAATAGAGCCACAGCCGGCGAATTTTTTTCGGTCATTAAACTCGAATTAATCTAAGCGATAGTCTGCCTTCAGCCGAGGAGCCTAAGGAAATGCGCCCCACCTTCAGACTCGAGTGGCAACGCATTCTTGGGTGCGAAACTAATAAGGCGCAATGGCCGCTGATCGCAGTTACTCATTAACCGAACAACTCTTAGACCGCGTTTTTCCTACCGGCAGCTAATATCGACTGGCCAGTTGCTCCAAATTTGCCTCGTGCTTTTGCCGGTCCACCGAGTACAGTGACAGGCTCGCAATCATAATCATCCATAAGCTAAAGATGACGGGAACATACAGCCAACCGAAGGTGTTGAGCACGGACTCGGGCACCTGATCGGGCGTCGCGCCCACGGGAAACTGACTGATTGTCAGCAGCACACCCGCCACAGCTGCACCGATGCCCTGTGTGACCTTGCGAACAAAGGTGACCGAGGCAAAGAAAACACCCTCATTGCGCCGCTTTGTTTTAATCTCCGCCTCCTCAACAAGATCGGCAATCATGGATGAGGATAAGGTCTGGTAAGCAATAATGAGCGCTACGTCGATGACGGTAATACTCAGTACCAAGGGGAACAACGCGGGATCTGAGTTTTCAGGCATCAGACCCAGCAAGCGAAGAAAGATGGGCGCCGGTGCCACTGTGAAGGCCATTAGACCAACGGTGATAGCGCCTCGTTTTTTACCTAGCTTTTTAGAGATGACCGGCGCAATAAAAAACGCTAGCAAGGCTGAGATGACCACGCTGAGAGAGATAAGCCCAATCTGCTCGGTTGTGAATCCCCATAAAAAGGTCAAGAAATAAAAACTGAGAGTCGTGGAAACGCCGGCTGCCACTGCGCCAAATAGCGCTGCCAAAAACAGCGCCAGAAAGGAACGGCTGGCCAAGGTCTCGAACACCTCTCGGTAAATCAAGCCAATAGTCATCTGTCTTGGTGGTGGAGGCGCCTTCAGGTCGGGGATCATCTTATGTGTTCCCATGGTCGACACCATCATAGCCATGAAAATAATGACCGCAGCGATGGCACCCACCTGCCCATGCCCTTCCACGTTGAACATACCATTACTGATCGTCGCCGTGGGAACCAAAATAAAGATGGTTGCAAACGCGCCCATCAGCGTCCCGCCAGTCCAACCAAAAAAGTAGCGATAGCTCAACATACTGGTGCGTTCGTCGTAGTCGTCCGACATTTCTGCAACGAGCGAGGAGCTTGGAATCTCGTAGACCGTAACCAGTGTTCTTACCAATATTGCAATGGTGACGATATAGGGAAAGAGCGCATCTCCCTCCAGCCCGGAGGGCGGGTTCCACACAAAGTAATACGCCATGGCCGCCGGCAGTGCCGCGGCATACATGAAGGGGTGGCGCCTTCCCCAGCGCGAGCGCGTATTATCCGATAGATAACCGATGAGTGGATCGCTCAGCGCATCGACGATGAGCGCTATCATCAAGGCAAGGCTTACTAGATAAGCACTGACCCCCATGACCTGACTGTAAAAGATGAGAAAGAAGTAATCGAAGCCGTTACTTTTTACACCAAACGCCACGGAGCCAAAGCCATAGGCCACCTTTCTTCCCAGACTGACTTGGCGGTGATCGCTCATTGCGACTCCTCGGCGTTTGTTATTTTTGGCGCTTTCGACTCGAGATTACTCCCTCAAAGGCGATTAAAGAAGGTTT
>MDTA01011871.1_pt1 | contig 15316 bp, 14 predicted proteins | sample 811151 | NCBI WGS metagenome assembly MDTA01 (sample SAMN05326648, study PRJNA326480) | marine metagenome | isolation source: seawater | place: Indian Ocean: South | collected 2010 | reverse complement strand
GTAGCTGGGGTTATAGCCGGTTCTTTTTTAGCGGCAAAATTGTCGGGAGAATTTAAGATAGAAGCTTTCACTGATTCAAATGACATGATCCGGCATATGATTGGGGCATCGATTATGGGATTTGGCGGTGTCTTAGCCCTAGGGTGTACGATTGGTCAGGGGATAACGGGTATGTCAACGCTTGCCTTGGGGTCGGTGCTTGCACTCGGTTCAATTTTTTTAGGCGGCTATTATGGTTTGAAATATATGGAGGAGGGCACCCTCAGCGGAGCTTTAGCCGCTGTATTTGGGCGGAATTGATCAGTTAAGTTAGGTCGCCTTATCGTTATACGGCCATAGTCTGGATCCTTTACCTTCCGGCTCCAGCATTTGTGTTCTAGTCTGAAGCCATCATTTGAAGTTTGGCTGGGCTTTATAGCTTTTTTCTTTGACGTAAACGAAGGAATTTAAAAATGAGCCAGTTACCAATATCTCATTAGCTGCCGGCCCTCCATATCATTGCCAGATTGGTTCAAGTTAACATCAATTGTAGCTGGAAATATTGCATTACTGGTTGGACTGAACCCTAAATTTCCTGACAAGCTTTTTACGCATTAACTTTGCCTTTTTTTGCCGATACCTGAATATCCGCTAGCAGATCTAAAAAACTCTCATAAAACCAAGTTTGAACGCAGAGATCTTCGTCATTGGGCTCGATTTCTGACAGAAGTTTCTTTTGTTCACTGGCGTTCGCCGTTGACTTCGAGATGAGCACGTGGAGCCATAAAAGTCTCTTCAAAACATTATAACACATCATATGCGGACTTCTGCTATAGGATTTGAATATTATGTTGGACAAGTGTAAATGACATATTCAAAATGTTTAAAGTATAAGATAGCAAATTACCTATGATAGAAAATATAGATTGGAAAGTGGTCAGTTTGCCATGGAAGTCGATTTATTCTTAGAACTTGCGCAACCTCCGGGCCTAGAAGGCGCATGTCCGTCGCCAATTACTGCTGTTTACGAAGATTTGATTGAGACCGCCAAAGCCGCTGATCGAATGGGTTTTGGTGCAATTTGGCTTCCTGAGCACCATTTTCTTGGAGATTATAGTACTAGTGCTGCCCCTGATATGCTGTTGGCGGCGATTGCCCGAGAAACAACCAATATTAGACTTGGTTTTGCAATCCTACCACTTCCTATCCACGATCCTGTGCGAATAGCAGAAAGACTGACGACCCTTGATATATTATCTGGAGGACGCGTTATGTGGGGGGTCGGGCGTGGCGTAACAAAGTCGGAATTGGATGGTTTCGATATAGACCCAGGTGAAACCCGGAATATATTTCTCAGGCGCCTGAGTATCTTGCGCCAGATCCTAAAGACGGGATATATGGAGCGAGACAACAAGAGATTTGATTTGAGCCCAATGCCATCTGAGATGCTCAATGATGGTTGGATGGCTGCGGTTAGCCCAGAAAGCTTCGACTTGGCGGCGGATTTAGAGTTAGACGTGTTAACCGGCCCATTTAAACCTTGGTCTATGATCAAGAAAGACTTGAGGCGCTACCGCTCATTGTATCCCGCTGGACAAACGTCTTTCACTATGGCGGTGTATTGTGACGAGGATCAGGAATACGCTCGCAGAAAAGCGGAGCCAGGTATACTTTGGGCATATAAACGCATGATCGATATTTCCCGATCGATTATGATCCGCGAGGTTGAAGGTTATGAGCATTACAGAAAACTGGGCTGGGTGGTTCCATTATTGCGCGGTATCATAAGCCTCAATGTCCTGGAGACCCTCGGGCTTGCGTGTGTTGGAGACCCAGATCATTTGTCGAAACGGTTTTCAGAATTGTCTGAATGTGGAATTGACCGAGTATCGCTTGTTGTCGGTGGTGGTGATTTGAGCCAGGCCGAAGTATTAGGGTCTCTGGATTTAATTATGCACGAAGTCATGCCTCGCGTTAATGCCCAAGCCTTAAATTTGGCACCTTTGGAGGCTGCAGGTTGAGCACAGTACTTGATCGTGTGACAGAACACGGGCGTCCGTATCAGGACCCCTTGACTGTGATAAATTGGGAGAAGGCAAACCCAAGTTTGCCCTGGCTGCCTCGAAGCTTGCTGCTGAGCACAGAATTTTTTGATTCTATTGATGATGATGAATTTTTAAAGCTGAGCCGTGCGGAGTTCACGAGGCTATGTTCTGCGGGACTTTGGTTGGAAGGGTTGTTGGTCAATCGGGTTACGGAAACCGGCTTAATGGGGATTGAGACCGCTGAAGCACGGGTTATGTTGCAGGAGATTCGTGAGGAAACAGGCCATAGCCTTATGTTTCTCGAGATGATAGACCGAGCGGAACAGGTCTCCCGCCCCCGGCTCGAGGGGACCAAGCTGCTTACATTGGTTGCTAAAAGATTAAGAGTTGAAGCGGCGGAGTTTTGGGCGATGGCCTATATTGGTGAAACTGTAACCGATACTTTTGCCATGAAGGCCTTAAAGATAGCACAGACTAAGAATGAGGCCATTTGCCCAGTTGCTGAGCAGGTTCTGTCCTTTCATCACCGCGAAGAGGCGCGCCATATTGCGGCAGCTCGTCAGTTCTTGACGACTCGAATGGCCGGAATGAGCCAAAAACGGCGATGGGTGTTCTCGCAAGCGGTTCGCTGGCTTCTCAATTTATTTCTCGATGCGACGATGTACCCGAGTGCTGAGAGTTTAACGCTGGCTGGACTATCTGCCCCGGCGACGTTGGCTAAACAGCTTCGAAATGATACCACGCGTCGAGATGTTGCTAGAACCTGTGCGATGCCCGCGGTGTCTTTATTACGGCGTGACGGGTTATGGCCATCAAAGGGCCGCGTTGAGCGGAGCGCATCATGAGCTCGAATGAACGCCGCGGTGCTGTTTTCATTGGTAGCGATGTTTATCGTCGAGCTGCTTACGGATCAAACCATCCCCTAACAATTCCGCGGGTGGGTCCGGTAACAGATTTGTGTTGCCATATGGGATGGCTGAATGATGAAAATTATATTGAAAGCCCGTCTGCAAGTACTCAGGACCTTAGCCGTTTTCATGCTAGGCCTTACATAGATGCAGTGAAACAAGTAGACCGAAGCGGAAAAAGCGATAATCAAGCTCGTAAAATCTATGGACTAGGTACGGTCGAGAACCCGGTATTCACGGGTTTATTTGAAAGAGCTGCAATGAGTTGTGGCGGTTCTATACACGCCTCAGAATGGGTGTTGAATGGGGGGTGTGCCTATAACCCGGCAGGAGGAACCCACCATGGCCAACCTGCGGCCGCTAGCGGGTTTTGTTATTTTAACGACCCTGTTCTCGCAATATATCGGCTTATTGACGCGGGCTTTTCAAGGATTTTATATCTGGATCTGGATGCTCACCATGGTGATGGAGTTGAAGCGGCATTCCTGAATGACGCCCGTGTTGCTACTATATCCATCCATGAAAGAGGACGGTGGCCATATTCAGGAGTTAATTGCATTCCGGCTAAGAACATTTGGAATTTTCCGGTGCCTAGCCTTTTTAATGGATCCGAACTTGGCTTTTTGATGGATGAAGTAATTTTGCCGCTGGCCGCAAATTTTTCTCCTGAAGCTGCCGTTTTGACATGTGGTGCGGACGGCCTTGCCGGCGATCCACTCTCGAACATGCAACTCAACAATGTTTCTATTTGGTCGGCGGTATCTCAGTTATGTAACCTTTCGCCGCGGACCGTTGTCTTGGGCGGCGGTGGTTATAACCCCTGGACTGTAATACGATGCTGGGCAGGTCTTTGGGCTACAATTGCTGGCTATGACGTTTTAGCTTCATTGACTGCACCCGCGATTGATCTACTTGGCAACTTGGAGTGTGACCTTGTCGATGAAGATGATATTGATCCTAATTGGCTTATCTCCATAGCTGACCAGCCAGAGGAATTAGCAATTCGACAGGAAATAAAGAAACTTGCTTTATTGCAAGCGGCTTGAAATAGAGAGTAAGGGGTCAATAGATGAGTGCCGCATGGATCAACACAGTGAGAAAAATAGAGCCTCTTGACGCCGCATCTTTCGATGAGGATCTTGTGGCTTCTCTTCAAAAATCGGCTGAGCGTTCTTTAGCTCGCCCAATTCGGTTTTCCACGCCGACCTTTAAAGAGTTTTCCAGTGAAGAACTGAGCGGCTGCTCTAAAAACAGCTTTCCCGCATTCTCAATTACAGCTGGAGCTTGCGCACTTATGTGCGACCATTGTCAGGCCAATATTCTTGACCCAATGATACCGGCTACTTCGCCCGAAATACTGGATCAAAAAGTCCGGGATCTCGTTTTGCTGCAGGACTTACGGGGTTTTTTGTTGTCTGGAGGTTCAAACCGACACAATGAGATCGCGTATGAACGTTACTACCCAGTTATCGAGAGCCTAAAGCGAGATTTTCCATATCTTCGGATTGCTATTCATTCGGCGTTATTAGACGAGGCTCGTGCTAAGCGAATGGAATCTGTAGGTGTCGACACTGCGATGATGGATGTTATCGGTGCTGAAGAGACTATCCGAGATGTTTATCATCTTCAAAGGCCAGTCGAAGATTTTGAGGCGACATTGGCGGCGCTCTGTGCAACGACGATGGAGGTGGTGCCACATATTGTTATAGGTCTTCATTACGGTCAGGTGATCGGTGAGCCCGCGGCTTTGGATATTTGCGCAAGACATGGGATTCACGCCCTGGTCCTTGTTGTTGTGATGCCGTTCTATGCAAAGGCCGGAACATTTAAAACGCCCTCGACACGAAGGGTGGGTGAGGTATTTTTGGAAGCTCGAGACAGGCTTGAGGATAAGGAAGTTCTGCTTGGCTGTGCCCGACCCCCAGGAATGGCTAGACGGGTTATCGACTCCTACGCCGTTTTAGCTGGGTTAGATGGAATTGCTTTCCCGGCGGACGGTATGGTCGAACTCGCTAAAGCAATCGGTAGGCCCTATCATCAAGAGCATGCGTGCTGCTCAATTAAGCTGGGTGGTAAGGGAGCATTGGTAAGAGGGAAACGTGCCGCATGAAACTCAGCCATTCCGTGGATGTTTTGGTTGTTGGTCTCGGGCCAGCGGGAAGTTGTGCTTCAGCAAGAGCTGCCCAAGCCGGTTTAAGCGTTCTTTCGATTGATCGACGTCAGATGCCAGGAGAACCCGTACAATGCGCTGAGTTTGTGCCGGTCTTATTTGGTCAAGAAATTAAGACGATGCCGGCTGTTCGCCAACAGCGTATTACTGAAATGATTACCTTTTTGGAAAACCAGCAGCCTGACAAGCGCGCTGATTTTCGGGGACAGATGATTAACCGCGGAGATTTTGATCGGGAACTGTTAACTGATGCCCGAGACAAGGGAGCCGATTGCCGCTTTGGTATAATTTTGAGACATATTGGTCCTGATGGCACAGCTCTTCTATCCTCGGGAGATCAGGTCCATCCAAAGGTTATTATTGGGGCGGACGGCCCTCGTTCCACGGTTGGCCGAACGATTTTTCAGTGCAACAAGGATCTAGTTGAGACCCGTCAGATCACGGTGCCTCTGCTAAAGGCTCATTTTGGAACAGATATTTTTTTAAACCGAGAGTTGGTTGGGGGTTATGGCTGGATGTTTCCAAAGGGCGATTTGGCAAATATTGGTGTTGGTGTGACGCCAACAGCGCGCAGTAATTTGAAACCTTTAGTTGAGAGCATTCGCCGCCGTCTGTTGGTAGAAGGACGAATTGGGGAGGATATCCTTCGTTACACCGGGGGTGAAATTCCGGTGGGTGGAATGTTGAATGCCTACGGCCGTTTACAGGACGTGCATGTTTTCCTTGCGGGGGATGCAGCCGGATTAACTAATCCTGTGACTGGAGCCGGGATCCCGGCAGCGGTTATTTCAGGGGAGTTAGCCGGGGAGGCTGCCGTTGCTGCGGTTTCAGATTATTCTTGTGCTGGGGAAGACTATTTAGATGAGCTTCTAGGTATCTTTGGAGCCTCACTGGAGCGGGCTCTAGAGCGGCGGCGGGACATTTTATGTATTCATTCAGAAGGCCATGGGCCAAAAATAAAGGACTTCCAACGAAGTTGGATTGCCTATCCGGAATACTGGGCGGCGTAATTGAATAAGTAAAGATAGAGAGAACAGATCCATGACGTGTTTAAAACCGGAAGACCGAACACCATCCGCAAGTGGTAGTGTTGGTCGGGACTTCAATGCTTTTGATGCAATGGTGCCGCGCTTACCGGAAGAGGCAGATAAAGCCTTTCGAAATGGTAAGCGTGTAAAGAACAATGGCGTAGCACCGGCAGGTGTGTACCGGCCAAACTATAATATTTTGACCCCGGATATGCGGTCGCCTGAATTTGTGCAGATGTCCACAGCAGCCGCCATTTCTCTTGGGATTATGAGTGGGAAAATGTACCGGTGTTCATGCACGCGCTGTCTTAATCTGCTATTGACTTATCCGGAAGGTTGCCGCGCTAACTGCGCCTATTGCGGGCTGGCTCGCCACCGGGAGGCGGATCGCGATTACGCTGACCGCAATTTTATCCGGGTTGATTGGCCAGCAGTGCCTATGGAGGATTTAGTCGATATCGTGGCTCGCGATGGCGAAAAGTCAACCTTTCACCGCATGTGTATATCGATGATTACGCATCCAAATTCAGACGTCGATACTGTCAAGGTTCTTAAGAAGTGGACTGACCGTATCCCGGCAGATCAAATTCCTGTTTCAATTCTGTCGAACCCTACCACCATGAAGCGGAGTGATGTCAGCTTACTGAAAGATTTGGGCGCTGATATTTTCACCGTGGCCCTGGATGCGGCAACACCAGAATTATTTGATCGAACCCGGGGCAAGGGCGTGAATTCACCCCATTCCTGGTCCAAGTATTGGGAAGTGCTCAATGATGCAAAGGATATTTTTGGGAAGGAAAAATTTGGTGCTCATATCATAGTCGGTATGGGAGAAACTGAGCACGAAGTTCTATGTTTGGTTCAGCAGCTGGTGGATATGGGAGGCCATTCGCATATGTTCTGCTTTTTTCCTGAAAAAGGTTCGCTTATGGATCATTTGCCTGCGACACCGCGGGATCAATGGCGCCGTGTCCAGCTTGCCCGCTATCTCATTGATTACGCTGGCGTCCGGGTTGAGCAGATGACATTTGATGATAAAGGAAGGGTAAGTGGCTTCGGCCTTCCCAACGGAGAACTGGAAAATATCATAAATACCGGTATTGCGTTTCGCACATCCGGCTGTCCCGGAAAATTTGCTGATGATATTTCGGCTTGTGACCGGCCATACGGCGATTCTCCTCCTAGTGATATCGCGAGCTATCCTTTCCAGCCAATGAGAAAGGATATCAAGAAGATTAGAAAACAGTTAAAGATGCATACATATGAAAGACTGGAGAATTAGGAATGCCCATAGAATTCCGTGTGATTGATACAGGCCTCCGAACTGGGCGCGAAAATATTGCCTTTGACCAAGCTTTGATTGATGGGCGTCTTGCTGATGACATTCCTGATACTATTCGCTTTCTGCAATTTCCGCCAACGGCGTTGGTCGGCCTTCATCAAGACCTCCGACGTGAAATCAAGTTAGATCACTGCCATGAGACGGGCGTAGGAATTGCCCGCCGTATCACGGGCGGGGGGGCGATCTATTTTGATGAGGGTCAATTGGGTTGGGAATTGGTATTCAAGCGTGCGCACCTTGGCATTGGCGACCTTGGCTTGGCGGCCAGACGTATATGTGAAGCGGCGGCTCTGGGGTTATCTCGCCTTGGAATTGAGGCAAAATATCGACCACGCAACGATATTGAAGTCAATGGGCAAAAAATTTGCGGAACAGGGGGATTTTTTGACGGCGATGTTCTATTTTATCAGGGCACCCTTTTGATTGATATGAACCCTCAGGATATGGTGGCTGCGCTTAACGTTCCAGAAGCGAAACTCGCGAAACGCGATTTGGACGACGCGGCACAACGAGTAACGACGCTCCGTGCTCTCATGGGAGCGGATCTTCCTAGTTTTGCAACAATTAAGAATAATATGCTCGAGGGTTTTAAAGAGCATCTCCAAATCGATGTTATGGAAGGTGTGGTCGGCGAGGAGGAGGACCGGCTGGCGAAGGCCATTCACGACAACCATATTGGAACGGATGTTTTTGTTCAAAGCATTGATGGCCTTCATGACCAAACGGGAACTCTAACGGCGACATACTCAGGACCTGGAGGAACAATTACCGTCTTTGTGCGATTAGAGGGTCCGTCATCGGATCGTATCCGAGAGGTATTAATCACCGGAGATTTTTTTGTCACGCCCCCGCGTGTTATTTTTGACCTAGAGGCGAGCTTGCGGGGTATCAATAAAGCTGATCTTGGCGCAGTCGTGGACGCATTTTTTGAGAGAACTCCCGTCGATGCTCTGACTTTAGCCCCTTCAGATATTCGGGGCGTTTTAATCGAAGCGGTCGCTGCGTGAGCGATACGAAACTTGCTGAAGATGGTTATGCGCAATTTGCCATCAAGCGTCGGTCTCTTTATGTCGTCCAGCATACAGATAGTGAATACCTAGGTTTAATAGAAGACCATCTCGAGGGACGGTCTATCGGTTTTAGTTATATGCGTCCTCATACGGCTGGAGGTCGGTTGCCTGCAACGGTCAAATTTACGGATGGTTTGGTTCTCTTAGGCGGAGGCCCGTGGGGCTCTGCAGGAGACCGTGATGTTCCCACGCTAGAGCAAGAAATTGAAATAGTACGAGACTGTATGTTTCGTGGTACTCCAGTTATAGGAATTGGACTTGGCGCCCAAATTCTGGCGCTGGCCAGTGGAGGGCAGGTTTACAGTTCGCCGCTTAAGTTTAGTGTTGGAGAGGCGAGGCGCACGCACAAGGGTGCACTAAACGGCTACCTACCAGAGGTTTTCCCAATTTTCACTTACATGCGTGATGTCTTTGAGGCACCCCCGCATGCAAATGTCCTTGCGGTCGACGATAATGGTAAAACCGCGGTATTCCAGGTTGCTGAGAATTGTTTTGGTTTTGCGGCTCATCCGGGCCTTAAGGTTGCAATGATCGAGGATCTGATCATGGAATTTGAAGAATCCCCTGAAGATATCGGCCCCACTTTGGAATATTTGCGAAGAGATCAGAGAGCTATTGAGGACGCTCTGGTGCTAATTATGACAGGGTTAGTTCAAAAAGCAGGATGGATGAGTGATGAGGCCTAGCATTACTTGAAACATATTCAATATTTATATATTGTAAAGCCCAGATTGGACGTATAAACATTCGTCTAAGAAAGCTAAGCTTTCACAATCTAACAAAAGGATTAGAGCCTTGGCTGAAAAACTCGTGATTATAATGGTCAACACGGATCCGCGAAATGGCGAAGAATTGGGTGCTCCCTTTTTTCAGGCGACCGTGGCGGCAGCCATGGATTATGAGGTCGAGGTAATTTGTACAGCGACTGCTGGACAATTGATGAAGACCGGTGTTGCTCAGAAATTGGTGGTTAAGGAGGGTTCCCCCAAAACGGTCTATGATTTTATTAAGGATGCCCACGAGGCTGGCTGCAAGTTTTATTGTTGTTCACCAAACCTCGACCTCTTCGACATGACCGAAGAAGATCTGATCCCTGAATGCGAGGGTATCGTTGGAGGGGCACATGTTATTGAACAGGTCATGGAAGACGACGCCACCCGGGTCCTTACCTATTAAGGGGCTGAAGCATGCAATCGGAAGCCACTCGTATTCAAAAGCATATCGGAGATCCAGTGTCCGATGCACCAGTGCTAGATCGGGATGATTTAGAGGAAGTTTTTGAAGATATTCAGAAGGATATAAGGTTTGACCATGAATTAAATGGCTGCCTGAATTGTGGGATTTGCACTGCCACCTGTCCAGCAGCCCATTACTATGATTTTTCGCCGCGCGAAATCGTTCAACTTCTTTGGACCGAGAATCTGGAGGGGATCTACGATGCAATGCAGGAGAAGATCTGGTCTTGTGCCCAGTGTTATACCTGTGCGGCACGCTGTCCCTTTGGTAATTCGCCAGGCGGCCTGGTAATGATTATGCGTGAAGTGGCCATTAAGCACGGGATGCAGTCAGCTAAAGATGTGTTGCGGCCATTCAGTCGGGTTATGCTGAAATTGATCTCGACGGGGAACCAGCTGGCGCCAGATATGATTAACCCTGACCACTTCGCCGATTGGGGGCCTAATATCGCCAAGATTGACGCTCCATTGAAACTTCTGCGACAGGCCATTCCTATGCCGACATTAAACACGACGGAAACGGCGTGGGAAGTAAACCTCAAGACCTCTGTTGAGCTTTATACGATTTGGGAAATGACTGGTGTTCTCGACCAGCTGGAGACTATTGACGAAAATCTTTTTGATGTAATTTCTGATATTATGGACGAGAAGCGTGAAGATTATGAGGATTGGCTGGAAGACCAAGAAGACGAAGACGATGAAACCGATTAAAGCTTGGTTGCTGAGCTTTCATTAGACATGAGACGGAGATTGATCGATGAGCAAATCTAATTGTGGTGAGCGGCTTACCGGCCACGGAGCAGAGTGGAACAACGCCAATTTGTCCGCCGATGATGCTCGGGCAGCGACTGCCTGGGTGGAAGCCCGGGTCGACAAGCGCTCGATGCTAACCAATAAAGACCGTGTCGAGGACGTTCGAGATATAATGTGGCAGCTCGAGAAGGATGGCGAGATTGCGGTTCACCGGATTGCGGATGAACATCAACCTAAGATGGTAAAAACCTTGTTTGGCTGGGATAAAAAAATCCCCACTACTCAGCTTTGGCACCACAAGTCCTGCGGACAATGTGGCAATATTCCAGGATATCCGACTTCATTGCTTTGGCTTCAAAACCGGCTAGGCACCTCCTATCTGGACGAAACGGATCAAACCTCTTGCACGGCCTGGAACTATCATGGTTCCGGTATTGGTAATGTCGAAAGTCTGGCCGCCGTATTTTTAAGGAATTTTCATCAGGCTTACGTTTCAGGAAAGGTTCAGGGGCACGATGATGGGCATTTCTATCCGCTTGTGCATTGCGGCACATCCTTCGGAAATTATAAGGAAATTCGAGGGTTTCTATTACATTCGGCGGAATTGCGGGAGCGGGTGCGGAAGGTTTTAGACAAACTTGGCCGCCTAGTTGAGGGCAAGCTGCTTATTCCTGAAGAGATCGTCCATTATTCGGAATGGCTGCATGTAATGCGCCCAGAAATCAATGACATGCGTGAAATCGATATGAGTGAGGTGCGGGCAACGATCCATCCCGCCTGTCATGTCTATAAAATGATCCCTGAGGATGCGATCTATGACGATGAAATTTTGGAAGGGAACAGGGTAGCCGTCTCAACGGGGCTTATCGAGGCTCTCGGTGCGCAGGTTATTGACTACTCTACGTGGTACGACTGCTGCGGCTTTGGTTTTCGTCACATCATTTCGGAGCGAGAGTTTACGCGCTCTTTCGCTATTGATAGAAAAATCAAGGTCGCTGTTGAGGAAGCAAAAGCCGATGTAATGATTGGTCATGATACGGGATGTATTACAACTCTGGATAAAAACCAGTGGATCGGTCAGGCCGTTGGTAAAAATGTCTCGTTACCCGTGATGGCTGATTGCCAGTTTGCTGCGATAGCCTGCGGTGCCGACCCCTATAAAATAGTTCAGCTTCATTGGCATGCGTCTGCTTTCGAAGGTCTGCTAGAGAAAATAGGAATTGATTGGCAAAAGTCGAAATCAGAATTTGAGGCTTATCTGGAAGAGGTTAAGCAAGGCAAAGGCGAACGGCTTTATGATCCGCGACTTCGGATTACGTCCGGCCCGGGTTTCCAGAAAATGGCTGAAGGTTAGGGAGTTATTATGGGGATTTCCAAACCCATTTTAATTATTGGTGGCGGGCCAGCGGGCCTTGCGGCAGCTAGGGCGCTTGCGGATTTTGGACAAAAAAGTGTGCTCGTTGAAAAAGAGGGGCGGCTTGGGGGTGCTCCAATCCTCTCCGGGTATTCGAAACTCGTGCCAACCGGTGAGTGGGCAAAAGACGCTATCGGCGGTATGGTGTCTCGGGTTGAAGCAAGTGATTTTGTCGATGTTCGCACAGAATCAACAGTGAAGGGGTTTGATGGGGCCCCCGGGAATTTTGCTGTCAAATTGAGTGATGAGAAAACCTTAGAGGTCGGTGCCGCTATCTTGTGTAGTGGATTTACACATTTCGATTCCGTCAACAAGCCTGAGTGGGGATTTGGGACTTTTCCAGACGTTGTCACGACAACCCAAGTCGAACAGATGATTTCAAGTGGCCAGGGTGTTCGCTGTCCGTCAGATGGTCGCAAACCGAAACGGGTTGCTATTTTGCTCTGCGTAGGATCTCGTGATCGCCAGATTGGACGAGAATGGTGCTCAAAGATTTGCTGCACTGTGTCCTCAAGTATGGCCATGGAAATTCGGGATGAATTGCCGGATTGCCATGTCTATATCTATTATATGGATATCCGGACATATGGCCTTTATGAAGATCTTTATTACTGGCGGTCTCAAGAGGAGTTTAAGGTAAAGTATATAAAGGCCCGTATTGCGGAAGTAACCTCGGACGGGCAACGCCTGATTGTAAAAGGGGAAGATACTCTGGTAAAACGGCCGATCACAATTCCTTTTGACATTGTTGTTCACGCCATAGGTATGGATCCTAATATTGATAACGTGCTGCTTGCGTCTACTTTCGGTGTAAAGTTACAAAAACATGGCCATATCCATCGCGAAAATACTTATGGGGGCGTCGCCCGAACCACTCGCGAGGGGGTTTTTGTTGCAGGTGCAGCTACCGGTCCGGAAACCATTGACGATTCTATTGCTCAGGCGCAGGGTGCAGCGATAGCTGCACTTTCGGCTGCTAACTTGTTACCGACAGAAGCGGCTTAACGTTTTGCTGAGATTGCTACACCCAGATAATGCTCCGGGCGAGGCACAGGTGCGTCCTGTTCTAGAACTTAGCGGCCCACGGATCGCATCGAGTTTTGAGAAGCTTTTGAATGCCAGTGATAGTCAAGGGGGAGTAGAAGCTTTTGTAACGGCCATTAAATTCAAGAAATCGGTGTTTGAGGAGGCGTTGAAGGCCACTAATCTGCCCAAGCTGGATAAGGAGACTTTTTTAGGTCTGTGTGCCTTCATAGCACCTGTGCGTCGTCGGATCGGAAGTTGGTTTGAAACTAAAGACTTCAGTATACTCCACGCTTATCTAATGGATCTGTTGACTGGTGTCCAGGATGGCAGTGACGTAGACAATCGAATTAAAGCGTTCTGCGGGCAGTTCCCTCAAAACAGGTCGCATCGCTGGGTCCGTGATTTGGCGGCGGAATTGTTGCATTTTAGCGATATGGAGCAGTATCCGCTGATGACCCGATGGGTCTGGGATCAGTCCGCAAATACTGGCGTTATTCGTGAGATCTGGTATGCCGATGACATTGACCATATAAGCTTGGATATTTCGGACACATATGAGACACACTTGGTTCTTCGGGAGGAGTTGAGTCAGTTTTTGGCTTCGAACGGTGTATTCAGGGATGTTTTGTATTATTTAGATTTATTGCTGGCTCAGATCTATGCGGATTACATATCTGAACAGGGTGGGAGTTTTCTTCGCACTGATTTCTCATCAGAAATTGACCCGCTGGAATTTACTCGTCGAATGCTTGGCTTAGATGGTATCGATCCAGATACGGGTAGGACCCGCGTTAAGCTGGCCAATGGCGAGAGATATAAACTGAATGACCCCGAACTGATTAATTGAGCCAATTTTATTATGCCCATCCATGAACAGAACCTGATCAGGCCCGAGAATATCATCACCAACGATGATTTGGAAATTGATGGCATCGATGTTTCAGGGCACTGGAGCACTTTTATCGAGTCCAGGGTTGTTACCGATTATAATGAAGACATCGAGGATGAAGTAGCCGCACTTCCTGGTGGTGAGAAAATTCACCGGTGCTGGCAGTGCGGTTCCTGTACGAACTCTTGTACGGTTAATGAAGTGAACCCGGATTTTAATCCACGGTTTTGGATTTATCTCGTTCGAATGGGGATGGAACAAGAGTTGCTTCGGGATAAGGATATCATTTGGCAATGTGTATCGTGTAACAAGTGCACTTACGTATGTCCGCGAGACGTGAACCCGGAAGGTGTCATGAAGGCGTTGTCGCACTGGTTGGAGTTGAAGGGTCATACACCGAAGTCGCCATCAATGCATTTTGACGAAGAGTTTTCCGAACAGGTATTTGATACAGGAAAAATTGAAGAAAGTCGGGTAATTCGGGGGTTTTTTAGGCGTACAGGTCAATCGCTTATGCAGGATTGGTTGGTGGCCCTGGTGAAAAGACTAATCCGGCACCTGCCTATAAAGCTCTTGTTTGTCATGGGGCTCGCGAATTTTGTGCGACCGCGAACCAGAAATTGGTCGGGTGCACGAGCGGCGATCAGGGAGTATGTGTCTGAGCGTGAAGCTTCTAATCGAAAGGCTCTTGGGCTTGATGCTCATAGCCGCCACTAGGGAGTTGCTGGATTGAGTGAGAAAGATTTAAAGCGCATTGCATATTACCCTGGCTGTGCCCTCGAAGGATCGGGGCATGCCTACGATCGTTCTACCCGAGCACTTGGCAAGAAGCTCGGACTCGAGTTAGTCGAGGTGGAGAACTGGAACTGCTGCGGGGCCATGGAGGTCAAGAATATTGATCCAAAATTGCAAACCTATCTATCGTCTCGGGTCATGTCCATCGCCAGCGAAGAGATGGGCTTTGATACTGTAATGGCACCGTGTAACGGCTGCTATCACAACTTGAAAAAAGCAGAGTACGATCTCGAAAATGACCCTGAGAACGTCTCTGTCACGGAACGCCTTTCAAAAAAGGCCGGCCACGAGGCTTATAAGCCAGGTAGTATTGAAACTATCCACGCGCTCGATTGGATCAAGCGTTCCATCGGCGAGGATGGTCTCAAGGAGCAAGTTAGAAATTCTTTAAAGGGTATTAAAATTGCGAATTACTATGGATGTATGTATACCCGGCCCCGCCATATTTTTCCTGAAAAGGATCAAGGTCCAGGCTCCGAATCGACTTCAAAGCCGCATTTTATGGATGACCTTCTAGAGGCTGCTGGGGCTGAAATCGTCGATTATCCATTAAAAACGGCCTGTTGCGGTGGAGCACATACACTTTCAGACTCAGATACCTCTACCAAGCTGGTCACGAACCTTATAGAAGCAGCTGATGAATGCGGCGCAGATGTTATTGC
>MDTA01145660.1_pt1 | contig 15318 bp, 11 predicted proteins | sample 811151 | NCBI WGS metagenome assembly MDTA01 (sample SAMN05326648, study PRJNA326480) | marine metagenome | isolation source: seawater | place: Indian Ocean: South | collected 2010 | reverse complement strand
TCAGATTGGGTAGGGTGGTCGTTGCGCTCTGGTTGTTCTGTAGCGCCCGCTTTCAGTTTATAAATCTGGCTTAAATGATCTACTAACTCGGTTTTGCCGTCCGCACTGGCGGTGCGTATCGCCGCTGTGGGTGGATGAATGAGTTTGTTCGTTAAACCTCGGCTGAGCATAGTGAGCGCTGCTTCGGCGTCACCGTCTTTTTCCAGTGAACTAAGGGCTTTCTTTAGTTCCTCAATACGTGTCGCTTCGGCTTCCTCGCGTAACCGAGTCAGTAGCGCTTTATCATTGTGAATGCGGCGTTCTCGTTCGTAGCGCTCTGTACCCATATCAACGATGACCTCAGCGCTTTGCGCAGCTTTTTGGCGTTGTTCTATATTAGCCTGAACGATGTTGCTCAGGTCATCGATAGTGTACAGGTAAACATCTGGCAGGGTCGCTACTTCGCTCTCTATATCTCTAGGCACCGCAATGTCGACCATGAACATCGGTTTGCGTTTGCGTTTCCTGATGGCGACTTCCACCGCGCCCTTACCCAGTATGGGCAAACTACTTGCGGTCGAGCTTATCACTACATCGTAGTCCGCCAGCCTGCTTGCGACATCACTCAGCTGCATGGCCTTGGCGTCGAATTTTGCGGCGAGTATTTGGGCATTGGCCAGTGTTCGATTGGCAATTGCCATGCCTGCAATATTTTTTGCCGCCAGATGTTCAGCGACGAGGCTGATGGTATCGCCGGCACCTAACAACAACGCCCGCTTGGTGTTTAAATTGGTGAAAATTTGAGTCGCCAGCGAAACCGCCGCATAGGCAACCGAAATCGGGTTACGACCGATTTCGGTTTGCGCACGTATGTCTTTAGCTGTGCTCAGGGTCATGCGTGACAGCAAATCCAAGTCTGGCCCAATGGTGCCGGTTTTACGAGCAACCTCGTAAGCGGCCTTAACCTGACCCATAATTTGCGGCTCGCCAAGCATTTGCGAGTCGAGGCCTGCGGCAACGCGAATCATGTGTTTTGCAGCGTCTTTATCCCAGTGTTTATAGCTGGCGCCTTCCAGCTCTGCCAAGGCTACAGGGCGATGTGCCGTAAGCCATTGGCCGATATCACGCGTGTTGTCGTCGCTCAGCGAACAATACAATTCGGTTCGATTGCAGGTCGAAATGATTGCGGCCTCGCGGATATTTCCCAGGTCGCGGGTTAATTGATTGAGCATATTGCCGAGATTTTCTTCTGGAAAGGCAATACGCTCCCGCAGCTCCACCGAAGCTGTGCGATGATTAAGACCGTATGCCACTATGCTCATAAAACGATGTCAAATTTATCGGCCATTAATGATAGCAGAATGCAATTAATGCCTTCAGCGGCTTTTGCCCTCTCGAGGTGGCCAAAATTTGTAATCTGTGTTGTTTTGTGGGCGCTCATTATTGCACTTGTGGGTTGCGCATCGGTGCCCTCGAGCAGCGATGATTCCAAGGTGGATTTCGCTGTGCAGGGCAAATTAATGGTGTTTCGTGAGCGGCAAAAAACCGCTCTGCGTTTCGCGTGGCGTCAGACCCAAGGCACTTATCAGATAGACGTCTGGGGTAGTCTTGGCCAGGGTCGGGTGCAATTACGCGGCGATGCTCAGAAGATGAAGCTGCTCCGTGGTGATGACGTGATTGTAGCTGGCGACCCCCAACAGGTCATGGAAACACAGTTAGGTTGGAGCCTGCCTGTGGCAGCTATCCCCTATTGGCTGTTTGGGCAGCCACTGCCGCAACAACCATATACCGAAGGCACTGCCCCAGCGCAAAAAGGGCAGATTCAGTTTGCTCAACTCGGTTGGACCGTGCGGACACAATTGAAAGTTGGCAATGCCGCGAACCCGGCCTCTCGGGCACTGATACCGGAGCGACTGAATTTAGTCCGTGGAGACATTCAGGTTCGGCTGCTGGTCAGTAAATTCACCGGCAAACGGTGATAACAAGTTTGACAGGTAATGAACTGATCCGGACAATACGCGCTCGCTCAGAGGACCGGCTTTAAAGGGCTGAAGCAAAGTATTTAGTGCGTCGATAAACCTCGGTTGAAGCGCTGGATAATGAGCTAAGAATCTTTCGGCGTTAGACGATAGATTAGTACGAATAAGTTAGAGACCGTCGGCGATGCTCTGGACCATGAACAAAGCACAGAGAGTTGGGGCGAAGCTTTACAAAGTACGCGCGTTAGGTTGGCATCTCGCAACGACCATGACTTGCAAAATTGGTAGCGGCGACGCCAACTAGGCGAGCCGTAGCGACTTGGGCGAAGGAATACACGTTAAGTAAATATTGGGGTGTCGCCAAGCGGTAAGGCACCGGGTTTTGATCCCGGCATGCGCAGGTTCGAATCCTGCCACCCCAGCCACTTTTAGTAGATTGATCGAGGCGACATTGAGGGGATCGGTTGGCTAATTTAATGCTTTTTTCTGGCGGTTCGAACCGGGCGCTGGCCAAGCGGGTAGCAAAGGAGTTGCACCTAGATCTTGGGCACGCGGATGTCGGTCGTTTTAGTGATGGTGAGGTCACTGTAGAAATACATGAAAATGTTCGCGGTAAGGACGTTTTTTTGTTGCAGTCGACCAGTGCTCCAACCAACGACAGCATCATGGAACTGCTGATAATGGCAGATGCTTTGCATAGAGCCTCAGCCCAGCGGGTTACCGCGGTGATTCCTTACTACGGTTATGCTCGTCAGGATAGGCGGCCGCGTTCCGCGCGGGTGGCGATCAGTGCCAAAGTCGTCGCGGATATGATCAGCACGGTGGGCATCGATCGAATTTTGACGGTAGACCTGCATGCGGATCAGATTCAGGGATTTTTCAATATCCCAGTCGATAACATCTACGGATCGCCGGTACTTGTGGACCATATTCTCGGGGAAAATTATGAAAACCCCATTGTGGTATCACCCGATGTTGGTGGTGTGGTCAGGGCGCGCGCGATAGCGAAGCAGATAGATGATCTAGACCTTGCCATCATTGATAAACGTCGTCCTCGAGCCAACGAAACAAAAGTCATGAACATCATCGGTGACATCAAGGGCAAGACTTGCATCATTGTGGATGACATTGTCGATACGGCGGGAACGCTCTGTACGGCGGCATCTGCTTTGAAAGAAGAGGGCGCTGCGTCAGTTGTTTGTTACATCACTCATGCGGTGTTTTCGGGCGCTGCTATCGAGCGCATAGAAAATTCAGAGTTGGATGCGATGCTTGTTACGGACACCATTGCGCTCTCGGAAGCTGGGCAGTCATGCTCAAAAATCACCCAGTTGAGTCTGGATCGCTTACTTGCGGAGTCTATTCGTCGAGTGAGCAATGAAGAATCGATCAGCGCTATGTTTAGATAGCTCTGAAAGATGCGAAGTAGGCGAGTTGGTCGCAAACTTGCCAAAGTTAAATCTAAGTTGGAGACAGCACATGTCAGATTCAATTACCCTGACGGCTACTGTCCGAACGGATGTAGGGAAAGGAGCGAGCCGCCGCCTACGTCGTTTGGAAGATAAAGTACCCGCCATTATATACGGCGGTGATACAGCACCGCAAAAGTTGAGCCTTTCCGGTAACGAAATCCTAAAGGCCTCGCAGATTGAGGCGTTTTACTCGCAGATCTTGAATATTTCTATCGAGGGTGCGTCAGAGCCCGCGGTGATCAGAGACCTGCAGCGCAACCCTGCTAGCGGACGAATTCAGCACATCGACTTTCAGAGGATCAGTGCTGACAGACAGATTAACGTTAACGTGCCTTTGCATTTCATCAACGAAGCTGCCTGTGTTGGTGTAAAGATGTCAGGCGGAACCCTCACCTACAACCTGACGGAAGTTGAAATCAGCTGTTTGCCGGCGGATCTACCCGAATTCATCGAAGTCGATATGCTCGAGATCGAAGCCGGTAGTTCGGTACACTTAAGCGATCTGGTATTGCCGCAAGGTGTAACTGTCGTTGCCCTAACGTTCGGTGAAGATCGCGACATTCCGGTTGCCAGCGTAACGGCACGTCGCGGCGCCAGCGATGCTGCTGCTGATGAAGTAGAACCTGCTGCAGAAGCGGATCCTGCCGACACGGCCGATGATGAAGGCGGCGAAGGCTAGCTGTAATAGAGATTCCGCCCGCGAGGATCGATTGCTCGTAAAGACGACCGAATCCCTGTCATGGCTGCGGTAAAGCTAATCGTTGGCCTGGGCAATCCTGGGCCCACCTACGCGCATACTCGTCACAATGTTGGCGCTGCGTGGGTGCGGGAAATGGCGCATAGGTATTCGATCCCGTTAACTGTAGACACAAAGTTTAAAGGTGAAATCGGGCGCGGCTCGATCGCCGGTGTCGACCTTCGGCTGTTATTGCCGACTACGTTTATGAACAATAGCGGCGAAGCTGTTGGCGCCCTTTGTCGTTTCTATAGGATTGATCCTCTGGAAATACTGGTCGCGTATGACGAAGTGGCATTCGAACCAGGTACCGCTAGGCTCAAGCATGGCGGCGGAAGCAATGGTCACAATGGTGTAAAAAGCGTCATCGCTGGTCTTGGCAACAGAGACGACTTCTTTCGGTTGCGTATTGGGGTTGGTCATCCCGGCTCGAAAGAACAGGTGATTCCTTACCTTACCAGACAAATACCCCAGCAAGGCGAACGCGAGCAAATCGCTCAATCCGTCAGTTTTGCCGAATCGATTGTTGCGAACGTGGTGCAGGGCCATTGGCAATTGGCTATGACAGCGCTGCACGCGCCTGCGCCGAGCGCTGCGAAAACTGAACCTAATCCGGGAGAATCGTGATGGGCTTCAATTGTGGAATAGTGGGCATGCCCAATGTAGGCAAATCGACGTTATTCAACGCGTTAACCCGAGCGGGAATCGACGCGGAGAACTTTCCATTCTGCACCATTGATCCGAATACGGGCGTGGTACCCGTTCCAGATCCGCGTCTGAATCAGTTGGCTGAATTGGTGTCGCCACAGAAAGTCATTCCAACATCGATGGAGTTTGTCGATATTGCCGGGCTGGTCGCGGGTGCCTCCAAAGGTGAAGGTCTAGGAAACCAGTTTCTCGCGCATGTTCGCGAAACCGATGCGATAGCGCATGTGGTGCGCTGTTTTGAAGATGAAAACGTTGTTCATGTCTCCGGTCGGGTATCACCGGCTGACGATATTGAAGTGATCAATACCGAACTGGCGTTGGCTGATCTAGAGACGTTAGAGCGGGTGCATGAACGCACTCGTCGTGTGGCGTCCTCTGGCGACAAGGACGCTCGTCGCATGATGATTGTTTTGGAGAAGGTGCGGGAGGCTTTAGAGGCGGGCGACCCGGTTCGGTCCATCGATTTGTCGGATGACGAAAAGTTAATGATTCGCGAGTTTCATTTCATTACGTTCAAGCCGGTGTTGTACATTGCTAATGTTGCTGAAGATGGGCTTGAAGACAATCCGTTGGTCGCTGTTGTTGAGGATATCGCCCGTGCCGAAGCGGCCGAAGTGGTGGTCGTGAGCAATAAAATCGAATCGGAAGTCGCCGAGCTTGAAGACGAGGAGCGCAGCGAATTCTTGCAGGCGCTGAATTTGCATGAGCCTGGCCTGCATCGGGTTATACGCGCAGGGTATAAGTTATTAGGTTTGCATCAATACTTTACAGCCGGTCCTAAGGAAGTCCGAGCATGGACGATTCCGATAGGCGCTAAAGCACCGGCAGCAGCCGGTGTGATTCACACCGATTTCGAAAAAGGCTTTATTAGGGCCGAGGTGATTAGCTTTGAGGACTACGTTGACCTAGGCGGCGAGCAGCGGGCTAAGGACGCGGGGAAATGGCGCCTGGAAGGCAAAGACTATGTCGTTGCAGATGGCGACGTAGTGCACTTTCGATTCAACGTATAGCCTAAGGACCCGAAAGCTCGGGCCCTTAGCATCGGTGGGAGCTACCGATACTAGCTGTTGGCCTTTCTTTCTTTGACCTCTTGAACCACTTGATCGGCCACATTAGAGGGGCAGGGGGCGTAGTGTGAGAACTCCATAGAGAACTGTCCACGACCCGAGGTCATCGTGCGTAAGTCGCCGATGTAGCCGAACATTTCTGCCAGCGGACAATCGGCTTTAACCCGAACGCCGGTGATGCCGGCTTCTTGAGATTTGATCATGCCGCGGCGACGATTGAGATCGCCGATCACATCGCCGACGTGGTCTTCGGGTGTAAAGACGTCCACTTTCATTATGGGTTCGAGAAGCTGTGGTGACGCCTTCGGTACCGACTGACGATAAGCGGCTTTTGCTGCTAACTCGTAGGCGATTGCCGAGGAGTCGACGGCATGAAAACCGCCGTCCATTAACGTTACTTTTACGTCAAGCAACGGGAAGCCAGCCAGGGTGCCCTCTTCCATTGAGACACCGAAGGCTTTTTCGATGGCGGGCCAAAATTCGCGGGGAACGTTACCGCCGGACACTTTCGATTCGAATTCGTAACCGCTGCCGATTTCACCGGGCTCGATCACGTAATCGATTTTCGCGAATTGGCCCGAGCCGCCGGTTTGCTTTTTATGCGTATAGGTGTCTTCGACGGTTCGCGTAATAGTTTCGCGATACGCCACTTGCGGTTTGCCCACATCGACTTCAACACCGTGGGTGCGCTTGAGAATGTCCACTTTGATATCCAGATGCAGTTCGCCCATGCCCTTCATAATGGTTTCACCGGACTCTTCGTCGGTCTCGACGTAGAAGGAGGGGTCCTCTTGGATCATCTTGGACAGCGCGATCCCCATTTTTTCGGCACCGGCCTTGTCGCGTGGCGCTACCGCGATAGAGATCACCGGGTCAGGGAATACCATGGGTTCCAAAGTTGCCGGATTGCTCGGGTCACAAAGAGTATGGCCTGTCTGTGTGTTTTTCATACCTAAGAGCGCCACGATATCGCCCGCTTGGGCCACATCGAGTTCTTCGCGCGAGTCGGCGTGCATTTCAACGATGCGCCCAATGCGCTCGGTTTTGCCGGTGAAGGTGTTCAGTACGTTGTCGCCTTTTTGAATTTTGCCGGAATAGATGCGGGTAAATGTGAGCGCGCCATAGCGATCATCCATAATCTTGAACGCTAGAGCACGCAGTGGGCCGTCTGGGTCTACGACCGCGCGTTCTCCGGTTTCGTTGCCTTCTAGATCCACCTCGGGTTGAGCTTCGACCTCGGTGGGGTTAGGCAGATAGTCCACCACCGCGTTAAGCACCGGCTGAATGCCTTTGTTCTTGAACGCAGAGCCGCAGAAGGTTGGAAAGAACGCGAGATCGCGTGTGCCTTTGCGAATGCACTTTTTGATATCGTCGACGGAAGGCTCCTCACCTTCTAGGTAGGCTTCCATCAAGTCGTCATCTTGCTCCAGCGCAGTTTCTATAAGCGCCTCGCGGTATTCTGCGGCCTTTTCCTTAAGATCTTCTGGAATTTCGGTTATTTCATAAGCTTCTGGGTTTCCAGAGTCGTCCCAGACCCACGCGTTTTCGTTGAGAAGATCAACGATGCCGGTAAAGTCATCTTCCTCGCCAATAGGTAGGGTCATGATCAGCGGATTCGCGCCCAGCACTTTTTTCACCTGATCGACAACGCGGTAAAAGTCCGCGCCGAGTCGGTCGAGTTTGTTGACGAAGATTAAGCGTGCCACTTCTGATTCGTTAGCGTAGCGCCAGTTCGTCTCAGATTGAGGTTCAACACCGCCGGAGCCACAGAAAACGCCAACTCCACCGTCCAATACTTTTAGAGATCGATAGACTTCAATGGTGAAATCAACGTGTCCTGGCGTATCGATGATGTTCAAACGGTGCTCATCCCACATGCAACTGGTTGCCGCTGACTGGATCGTTATGCCGCGCTCTTGTTCCTGTTCCATGAAGTCGGTGGTCGCTGCGCCGTCGTGGACTTCACCAATTTTGTGAATTTTGCCTGTCAGCTTCAGAATTCGCTCGGTCGTGGTGGTTTTGCCAGCATCCACATGGGCGAAAATGCCGATATTGCGATAGCGAGTCAGGTCTTTCATGTGTTCTCTCTCAACAACGCGCACTATCCCGCGCGTGTTTTGTAAGTTATTGAATTTAATGGAAATTTAAAATAGGTCAAAAACAAGATCGCGTATATTACTACCGAACCCGCTAAACCACACGTTAAATATTAACGTCGCTCGATTCCGTGAGGGTTGGTCGACGATTCCGTGTTGAGAAACTTGGAATTGCTTAGATAGTGAGATCGGCGAATACAGGTGCGTGATCCGAGGCGGTCAGATCCTCGATTTTTCGCCGGTAATCTCGATCAATAATGACTTCAGTTGTGGCGTCTAAAAGCGGCTTTGTTGCGAACAGAAAGTCTATGCGCAAGCCGTGCTTACGATGAAAAGCGCCGCCGCGGTAGTCCCACCAGGAAAATTCCTGTTTGTCCGGATAACGATGGCGAAATAAGTCGGTTAGGCCCTGGGATACCAGGTCGTTGAGGTGCTTCCGCTCGTCTTCGGTATAAAAAATTGAGCCTTCGCCGTCTTTGCCCCGCCAACCGTCGATGGCTTCGGGCACAATATTGAAGTCGCCGCAGATTAGATGTTTTGCGCCGGCGTTCTGGCTCCAGTAGCGGTTAAGACTTTTGTACCAGTCGAGCTTTCGCGCGAAATCGGCGTGTTCGAGGGTCTTACCGTTTGGGCAATACACGGTCGTGAAATCGAAGCTATAGCCGGTTGGGGCGGTAACCTCCGAAGTAATTAAGCGCGCACCGAACTCCTCCTGACCATCTAGGCCTCGCTGTTTAAGCTTTATCGGATGCTTGGCTAAGATTGCGACACCATTCCAGCTTTTTTGCCCGTGCACGAGGGCCTCATAGCCCAGTGCTTTGAAGTGGTCGTAGGGGAATATGTCGTCTGGGGTCTTAAGCTCCTGCAGACCAACCACATCGGGCTGCCGATTCTTTAACCAATGGTCGATGTAGTCGAGGCGGGCACGCAGCCCATTAACGTTCCAGGTCGCCAGTCGCATTTCGTCGATTCCGCTATTTGTGAACACGATGATACCCGCGGGCGTCGTTAGAAATCATCCGCTCAATCGACTTGTCTTTCCCAGCTGGCAAGATTCAGATCCCGCGGGTTAGATTGAGTTGGTGGTGCAATGCGGTAGGCGGTCATAAGGTTGGCGGGCGTCAGCACCTCGGCAGGCGCGCCGAACGCTAAAATTTTGTCGCTGTGCAGAAGCAACAATCGATCACAAAATCGCGCTGCTAGATCCAGATCGTGCAATGCAGCGAGAACCGTACACCCTTTTTGGGCTTGGCTGCGCAGCAGTTCGAGGCAGTGGATTTGTTGGTAAGGATCCAGTCCGCTTGTGGGTTCGTCGACCAAAATTATCGGCGCCTGCACTGCCAGTACCCTAGCGAGATGTATACGCATACGTTCGCCGTTAGACAATGACTGCACTTTACGCTGCGCAATGCCATCGCATTGGGTTGATACTAACGCGGTAGCGACCGCCTGTTCATCAACGGGGTCTGGCTGGCGCAGCCAGTTGAACCAGCGTCTGTAGGGCAGCCGTCCGAGTTCAGTGACTTGTTGCGCGTTCAGATCCCAATGCACTTTTGGATTCTGCGGCAGATAGGCGACCCGTCTCGCTCGGTCATTAAGCGTAAAGCTTTGCAGGCGTTCGCCGCCGATGTTCACGTTTCCATCGAACTTAGCCTGTATGCCTGCAAGTATGGATAGCAGCGTTGATTTACCGGCGCCATTGGTGCCGATTATTCCAGTCAATTGCCCCGGTTCTGCGGAAAATGAAATGTTGTTAAGCACAAGTCGCGAGCCGAGCTGACAGCTAATATTGTTGGCACTAAGATTCAAAGACAGCATGTTACTGCTCTAGCTTTCTGAGTTGGAAGATGAGGTACAAGAAGAACGGTGCCCCTAATAAAGCTGTTATTACCCCGAGCTTGAGCTCTGCGTTCGCGGGGATGCAGCGCACTGCGATGTCTGCTGCAAGTAATAGACAGGCCCCGCCCCCGGCGCTGGCAAGCATAAGTTGGGCTGGGTCGTGATTGCATACTCTGCGCAATAGATGCGGCACAACGAGTCCGACAAAGCCAATAACACCTGTGACCGCTACGCCTGCGCCGACGCATAGCGCGGTGCCCACAATGATTTGCAGCTGGGTGCTACGGACGTTTATACCAAGACTGGCAGCGGTCACTTCACCGAGACTCAATGCACGGGTTGCGGGCGCTGCCAGAAGAATCGAAACCCATCCCGCGACAATTAGCGGCCCAGCAATTTTTAAGTGCAGCAGACTGCGGTCGGCAAGCGAGCCCATTTGCCAAAATATGATCTCCATCGCAGCGAATGGGTTAGGCGCTAAGTTCAGAACCAAAGCCGTGAGTGCACCCGCTATAGCGTTTAGGGCGATCCCTGCGAGCAGAAGAGTTGCGGTGTCGGCTCGTTTGCCAGCAATGGTGAAAAGCAGGATTACGGCGATAAATGCTCCAACAATACCTCCTAGCGGCAAAGCCATTGGTATCAGGGCGGAGAGGCCTGTATAGAAGGCGAGCGCGGCACCCAGCGCCGCACTCCCCGACACCCCTACCACGCCTGGCTCAGCCAGCGGGTTTTGTAGCAGGCCCTGCATAGCGGCGCCCGCCAATCCAAGGCTTGCACCCATTAATAGGGCTAAGCTGGCTCGAGGAACGCGCAGCTCGATAAAAATTAGCCACGCAACCTCGGCATTATCGCCGAGCAGTTCTGTCAGCAGAAATGGCGCATGGGTTTGCGACCCTGAAAAGCCGCTGGGCAGTGTCAGGCTTAAGCAGAACAATCCGGCTGCCGTAACAACCATCAGCCAAATCAGGTTAGAAAAACCGAGATTCATAGGCTACCTGTGGTCTCGCGCCTTCCGGCCAGTGCCAATGCCACGTCGCCAATCCGGGTTGTGCCGCAGATCAGTTCAAACGGCGCTATTTCGTGCCTTATGGAAACATTATGCATGGCGGGATGGCGCAGCAGCTCGTGAGCGAGTGCGGGGAAGGAGCGCTGGTCAGCCGGTACGATAAGTAGCTCGGGCTGAGCGCGCAAAATGCTTTCTAGGGGAAAGCGCTGGTACGTTTTTAGGCCCAGCAGTGCTGCTGAGTTTTGGTAGCCCGCGTAGTTCAGCAATTCATCACTGAGGCTGTTAAGCCCAACGGTTAAGCCGTTAGGTTGCAAGAAAGCGGCATGGGGCCATCTATGTTTTGGGGTGTTTGCCGATTTACTGGATAAACGCTCGAGTTTACGGTTCATCTGCTGCAGTGATTCGGCGCCGCGAGAATATTGGCCGATCGCCTGAGTAAGTCGACGGACGTTGTTTTCGAGCATAGTTATAGACGTGGGATCAGGCAGGTGCAGTGTCTTGATCTCGAGCCGCTTTAGCAGCGCGCGCGTTGTACTGGATGTGCTGGGGCCAGTTAGCACGAGGTCGATGGATAATCTAAGAATATCCTCGGCACGGCCTCGATTAACTTGGAATTGCTCGGCATAGACAGCAAAAGGCGACAAGTTTGGATCTGTGGATAACCACGTGATTGAGGCGATTTGCTGAGGATCGGCGTACTGCAGCAACAGCGTATCGGTGCAAAGGTTGAGCGAGGCGACCCGAATTTTGCGGGTATCTGACTCAACGCTTGTAGCGGGGAGCATCAGCATCGCTGCGATGACCCATAGTTTTAATCGGGAAAGAGCGGATATACCCATGGTGTGAGCCAGAATGCCTTCCCGGCAGTATTCAGTCGAGGCTTAGTTTTGCCCCAACGCGAATGGATCGACCTGCAGTGTTGTAGCCGAAGACCTGCTGGTATGAGGCATCCGTTAAATTGTCTACGCGTGCGCTGAGCATCAGGTTGGGGCGCAATTCAAAACTGATGCCGATGTTGATTAACGTATAAGACGGCAAATTGACCTGTGTCGCAGTGGTTGCATAGATGAATTCGTTATCCTTGCTTCGTCCATTCTGCAACAACTGGACGCTGGCGCGGCCTCTGGTGTCGGCGAAATTTTTCGACAACCGAAGTTGGCCGCTGTGCCTCGGTCGGCGCACTTCTTCTGCACCATTTTCCTGTGCTTTAAGCCGTGTATAAGCTGCAGCCAGTTGCCACGTTGGGCCTATCGCAACGCTTGCTGCAAGCTCTACGCCCGAGCGTTCGCTGTCTGTATCTAGGTTGATCGGTTGCGCCATAAAATTGGCGTCGTAAACGGTGGCGATCTCATTCCGCAGATCAGCTGAGAAGTAGGTGAGGTCGAGATCCCACTGAGTGTTTTGGCCAGCGAATGTGCTGCTCCAAGACTGCGACCAACCAACGTCATAGCTTGTGGATTGTTCGGGTAGCAGGCTGGGGCTGCCGATAAATGTGCTTGGGATGAAGCCAAAAAGCTCGAAAAAACTAGGATGAGTAATACCTTGGCCGAAGCTAAAGTGCAGACGACTTTGGCCGCCCTGCGAACGTCTAAGGACGTGGCTCAGAGTCCCACGAGCGGTGGTTGCGTCGGCGAAGCGTTGGTTCCAGTCACGACGCATACTCAGTGCCAAAGAAGTATTCGAATAACTAAAAAGGTACTCGGCGAAAAGTGCATTTTGTGAGTCGTCGGCGGTGTAGTTAGCGGCCGCAATGCCGGCATAGATATTTTCGAAGTCTCGCTGCTCGCTTTGCACGCCTACGTTTATCGATTGCTGCGTATTGCCGAGTTCGAGCCGCCGAGTGGTGTGCAGATCCAGCAACAGCCGTTCGCCCCGCAGGCCGCTGGCAACAGTGCTGTTGGTCAAATAGTTGGTACTATTTTTCGACTGCGTTAACCCAGCGTGGTGCGTCCAATTTCCGATGTTTTGAACGTATGCCGCGTGTAGGTGCTGCTGTTGTCCATCCACTCTCTCGTCCGCATCGACGATCAACCCCTGAGTCGCGGTCGTAGGGAAGTCAAAATCCTGCTTATCCCCCTCGCTTTGGGAGCTGACGCGACGCAGCACCACGCGCAATGAAGCATCCTTGGCTAACTCGATGCGAGCTTGGGCGCTGACATTAGTAGAGCGGAATCCATCCAATTCCGCACCAATTGGCGACGCATCTATCCCGTCTGTGGTTAGACGGCTAATGTTTAGGTGCGCATCCCAGTCTCTTTGCGGATCATCTGAGCGAAAACCTATGCGGGTGCCGAGCTCTTGGGTGTTGAATTGCCCGATCCCTAAATTAGCCTCACCGTGCCATCCGGTAGAGTCGTTCTGGCGAGTGAATATGCCAATTACGCCGCCAATGGCGTCGCTCCCGTAACGCGCACTCTGAGGTCCGCGTAAAATTTCTACATGGCTAATGTCTGCATGCGCTAAATACGCAAAATTGAATTCCGACCCAAGACTTATATCGTTAACGCGCACGCCATCAATCAATACCAGGGTATGATTTGCCTCGGCACCGCGCATGCGGATCTGCGTTAACGCGCCGAGAGGGCCGCTCTGATTGACGCTAATACCAACAGCATTTCGCAGCAGATCAGCAACATTTGTGTTCGTGCGTTCCGATAATTCGTTGGCCTCTATGCGGCTGATCGCGCTGCCGATCTGGCTGAGGGTTTGGGGTTGATGATTGGCGGTTACTAAGACCTCTTCTATCTCTGCTGCCGCGCTCGGAGTCGCAAGGCCTATTAGCCACAAAAAGTTTAATACTCGAAACACGCGGGGAAACGCCATTGAAGCCTCTTTCAAGAAAACCCGCAGCCTATCCAAGCTGGCGTTGGTCGTCGACAAAGAACACTCATACTAAACTTGAACTAAGACCGATGACGCTGCTGGGCAGTAGCAATTCGTCTCGGCATGAGCTGATAATAGTGCCCTCTGAAATCTACCAAGCTATTTTGCACACGATCAAACGACTGGTTCTGCATGAACCTAGGCAGAAAAAGTGGTTCGCTTATTCGAACCTAAAAGCTATGGCACTGGCGTATCGGCCCGAAGAGGTTATGCCCGCGATGGAGCGGGTTGAACGGCTGGTAAATACTGAGCACCTCACAGCAGCTGGATTCGTAAGTTATGAAGCAGCGTCCGGCTTTGACGCGGTTTTGTCTACGCAGCTGGAGACTCAATTACCGTTGGTTTGTTTTGGCGTATTTGGCCGGGTAGAAGAATGCAAGCCACCGCTTCCGATATCATTGCCTGGCTCGGCCCCTTGGCAATTGGACACTCAGCACCATGAATACCTTGCTGAGGTCGCGGAAATTCGCGATCTGATTGCTGCGGGAGAGGTTTATCAAATTAACCATACCGTGCGATTGCACAACTCCGTCCCGGATCCTTGGCAATGCTTTTGTCAAATGGCGGCAGACGCGCCGTATGCTGCGTTCATAGAGACCGATGAATTTGCCGTAGTGTCGGCATCGCCAGAATTGTTTTTCCGATTGCAGGGCAGCGACTTAGAGTCGCGGCCGATGAAGGGCACGGAGGCTAGGCGCGCGAATGCCCGAGCGGATAAACAGATTTCGCATTGGTTGAAAGCCTCGCAAAAAAACCGCGCGGAAAATCTGATGATCACGGACATGGTGAGAAACGATCTAGGCAAGATCGCCGTGCCAGGCAGCGTCGCGGTGAGCGATCTTTTCGAGGTGGAAGAATACCCAACGGTTTGGCAGATGACCTCCACTGTGGCCGCGCAGACTGACGCCAGCCTCGGCGAGATTTTTCGCACGTTGTTCCCGGCTGCATCGATAACGGGAGCGCCGAAGCGAGCGGCGATGGCCCATATTGAACGCCTCGAAAACAGTCCAAGGGGTGTTTATACCGGAGCGATCGGTTACTTGGCGCCAGATCGTCAGGCCCAGTTCAGCATTGCTATTCGTACTATTGCAGTAGATAAGTTGACGAGTGATGCGCGATACGGTGCGGGTGGAGGCATCGTTTGGGATTCAACGGGCGTGCAAGAATATGCTGAGGTGTTGGCAAAGACGAAAATTCTGGGGAGAGTGGCGGCACAGGCGCAAATCGAGCTTTTTGAGACGTTGCGCTGGACGCCTGGAGAGGGATTTAGTCGACTTGAACGGCATCTGCAACGCCTGCGCCGCAGCGCTGAATTCTTTGGTATACCCATAAGCTTGGCGTCCGCTTGTAATGTTTTGGAGAATACGGTCGCCGGTGATCGTGACCGGGGCTTGAGGATCCGGCTAAGTTTGGACGTGCAGGGTGAATTTAGAATTGAATGTGCCGAGTTGCCGGAGCAGATGGCGCCTGCCGATGCGCAGCCGATACGCTTGGCGGCGGAGCCGATTGATTCTTCGGACATTTACTTAAGGCATAAGACCAGCCAGCGCGAT
>MDTA01168487.1_pt1 | contig 15321 bp, 12 predicted proteins | sample 811151 | NCBI WGS metagenome assembly MDTA01 (sample SAMN05326648, study PRJNA326480) | marine metagenome | isolation source: seawater | place: Indian Ocean: South | collected 2010 | reverse complement strand
TCCAAAAGCCACCGCCGTTCGATTTATCGCTTTATTGTTCGCTCGCAACCTAATCCTTTCATGACGACCCTGGATTGTGCCGACTCCTCCCAGAGTACGCCAAAGCGCAACGAGACGCTCACTGCTTTGCAGGCTCTTAGCCTGTTAAACAACAAATTCAGTGTGGTGATGGCACGTCATTTTGCTACCCGACTCGAAAAGGAGGAGTCAGATATGGCCAGGCAGGTCAGGCGAGGGCATGTTCTGGTCACCGGGAGAGTGCCGGCAAAAGAAGAAGCCGATTTGCTGCTGGGATATGCCCGTAAACATGGACTGCAAAACCTCTGCCGTGCCTTGTTTAATCTTTCCGAGTTTACCTATCTTGACTGATATGACTCACAAGGAATCCCGCAGAGATTTTCTCAAGCAGTCCAGCTTTGGTGGTTTGGCTCTTGCTTCCATGCTGGCGAGGGATCCTCTGTCCGCCGCGACCACTCCGGCACTGGATCACCCTCCCCGGGCAAAACGGGTTATCCAGCTATTCATGGCTGGTGCTGCAAGCCATCTCGATATGTTTGATTTCAAGCCCGAGCTGGTCAAACGGCATGGTCAGAAGTCGGATTTTGGCGAACACGTGGAAGCCTTTCAAAATGGGCTTGGACCGTGGATGAAGTCGCCATTTGAGTTCAAGTCTTACGGGGGATGTGGGAAGTTGATGAGTGACATTGTGGCTCCGCTGGGTGAAGTGGCCGATGACATCGCTTTTGTTCACAATCTGGTCGGTAAGACCGGAGTTCATAGTCAGGCGACCTATCTGCAGGCCACCGGGTTTCAATTACCTGGTTTCCCCGGAGCTGGCTCTTGGGTGAGTTATGGACTGGGTTCTGAAAATGAAAACCTTCCGACCTTCGTGGTGCTACCCGACCATCGAGGTTTTGCTTCCAATGGACCAAAGAACTGGGGTTCTGCCTTCCTTCCTACCCACACTCAAGGCACCACGATCTTTCCTCAGCGTGAGAACCCCATCGAGGACCTTCACCCTCATGCGGACTACGTTTCCGAAGTCAGCCACCGGGAAGGAATTGATCTGATCAACGAGTTGAACAAGCGCCACAGTAAAAGCCGTCCCGGGGATCCACGCCTTGATGCGCGGATACGAAGCTACGAATTGGCCGCTCGCCTGCAACTCTCAGCAACAAGAGCATTGGACATTTCCAAGGAACCGAACCACATCCTGAAGATGTACGGGCTGGATAACCCAAAGACGAAATATCCCAAAGAGATCAATCCTGCGGAAGAAACCGAATATTTCGGGCGTAAGTGTCTCATCGCGCGCAGGCTGATTGAAAGAGGGGTTCGCTATGTCCAGATCTGGAGTGGTAATGACAACAGTTTTCCGCGTCGTAACTGGGATAGTCATGAGGATATGACCCGCGATCATCCTTCTCTGGCCCTTGGAATGGCCCGTGGAGCGGCAGGTCTGATCCAGGATCTGAAGCAGCGGGGTCTGCTTGAGGATACGATCATCCACTGGACGACCGAGTTTGGACGCATGCCGAGCACGCAAGGCCAGAAAGGCCGTGATCACAATCCATTCGTGTTTACCAACTGGTTTGCCGGTGGAGGGATTAAGGGTGGAGTGACCCACGGTGAAAGCGACCAGTGGGGCTACAAGCCGCTGGACCGGAACAACCCCACGCAGGTCTACGACGTCTACGCAACCATGTTGCACCAGCTGGGAATCAATCACGAGACCCTGAGCGTGCGACACAACAGTATTGATCGCAGACTCACGGACGTCCATGGGCACGTGATTAAGGAGATTCTCGCCTAGAGAATTTTTGGAGATGAGCCCGGTGAAAGGGTCGGTGCGTGCGGTCGTCGTAGCAGATTTGGGCTGCGGGTGGTGGGTGAACTGCCTTTCCATCACCCAGAAGAAGCGGGAAACGATTGTGCCTTACGGCTTTACCAACCAAGGCTGAATTAGCTTCTGTATGGAGCTCCACTCTGAGAGAAAGAGAAAAGGTTCGCTGGATGAAAGGTAATGAGTGGTGGGACGCATTTCGAAGGATTCCATGGTTGCCTGCGCCGCGCGGATCGATTTCCCAGAAGCTGAGGTGTCCTGTTCACCGGTAATGATCATGACCTGTCGATCACGCCAACCATCAATGAATGGTTGGGAGTTAATAGTTTGTTGTTCGATGAGCGGAGATATCAGAAGAAGTTTCTCCCATTCGCGCGGTGCCACTGCTGCTTCATGTAGAACCCCAATTCCGGCTTCGGAAATGCCCGCGAGAACAAGCCTTTCTTCGTCAATATCCGGGTGCTGTATACAAAACTCCCGGGCTTGCGCGATGGCTGCCCGCCCTCCTTCCTGACTCCACTTTCCTGTGGCAAACGTTGGGGCAACGATCGCCACGCCGGTGGAATCTGCGAGTTTCTTCCAAAGCAACCACGATCCCTGAAAGTTTCCGAGGCTACCGTGCAGGAGAACAATTGCGATCTTCTTTCCCGGTGGTCCTGAACTCGAAGAGCTGGGGATATAAGTAAACAGAGGTCCAGGAGAGGGCTTGAGTCCAAGCATCTCCCGGTAGGTAGATCCCAGCAGGGAGGGGAGAGATGAAAGCTGGGGATCCAGTGAAAGATCACGATAGAGATCATTCGTGATGCGGCGAAGATCAGAGGCCCGTTGCCAGCTCAAATCTGGGTTGGTGGCGGCCATAACGTAAGAACGCAGGGCGAACTGATCAACTTCTGCGACAAGGTTCGATACGCCAAATAAGCCGGAAACATTCTCATGGTGAACACGGCAGGCAGCGGCCCCTTGTGTGCTGGGCGCTTTCTGTGCCTGTTGTTTGCAGACAAGGAGCGCAGATGAACCAGTCACAAGGAGGAGGCCAGCAACAACTTTTCGGCTGGTTCTCCGCCAGTGCAGGAGATTCAGGGGGATAGGAAGAAGGCAGATGAGCGCAATGGCGAAAAGTCTGGAGGTCCACATCGTGGATACAGCAAGAAGCCCAAATGCAGCGATCCAAAGCGGGAGAGAAAGTAGCGTCCAGCTGCCTGAGAAGACACAACCAAGTGCACAGGTGTCCGATTCCGGATCTTTTTTATCCACCTCTACTGAGAGGGCTTGAGGGTGATGAGGTGCATTGTGGCCGTGTAGGCGTTGGCTGCACTCATACGCTTAAACTCATGACCCGGCCCCCATGAATCGGTATAAAGGATCTCATCAGTTTTCGAATTATACCCAATAACCAACCTCATGTGTCCTCCGCCCTGCTGGGGAATACCCCGCTCCGGGAACACGCCGACCTGCAAGGCCCAAAGCAGGGGTGTTCCAGTATCTATAGTGTCCTTGATCTGTTTTCGAAATCGATCGAAGGCAGTGCCCTTGGCGCGGACCTCGCGTAGAGTCGGTCCATGGCAATTTGAAAGAAAATACTGGTATGGGGTGACAGCGCCTTCGCGAAACTCCTTTCCCTTCTTGTTTTTCCGGATCAAGCGGTTGTAGGCCTTCATCTCGGACCTGACCTTGCGATCCTCGATTTCATAATGGACAAGAAGTCGAGTCTTTGTCCGGCCCGCGACCTTCTTAAGGGCCGCAATCATGTTGGCGGGATTCGTCCCCCCTTGGGCACTACTTTCGGCAATCTGAGCCATCGCGTGCTGATCCACGGGCAGGCCGTAATATCGGAAGACGCGCTCTGCGCTGGCTACCGCGCAATATCCCTTACGGCCCTGATCCACCATGGGAACCCCCTGCACAAAGACATCACCGTTAGGTGCGCTTACCCTGTTGGCAACAAGGTCCCGGCGTCTTGCCATGCTTTTTGTCAGGCCAGACCTTTGTTCGTAGATCTCCTTACCGTATTTTACAGAGACAAGGCTGAGCTTCAGGAATTCAGGGGTGTAACCTCTGGAGGCTCTGGATTTACTGGAGGTGAGAACGAGAAAAGCTCCGGGACACTTCCACACCCAGCGATCAGCTGATACAACACTCCCTTTTTGGGTCCGGCTCATTTTTTCTCCCTCAAGGCTGGTTTTCTCCATGAGTAGCCCATGCCATTTTTCGGTCAGCTCCTTAAACCGCGCCTGCTCCATCTCCCCATTATCGCCCCGATTATAGATCGAGATGTCAAAGGAATGCAGTTTGCCATCCCGGCTCCGTAGAATCGTTTCGCCGACCGGCAGACTCCAGAGTTTCAGCCCTCGCTGGGTGCTTCGTGCATCGTTGCGCTCCTTTGAGAGCCAGTGAAAGCCAAGAGGCTTACGGTCACGGAGGACCTCGCCGACCGGCTTGTCCCACATCGCAGCATCGAGGAATAAAACCTCAAGATCCGGAACTGGGGCTGAGAGTGCCGAGCCCTGCGCAGAGAGGCAGAAGACGAGGATGAGATAGAGACGGCGCACCTCTTCAAATTAGTTGATCTTGGTCATACTGCAAGGTCAGTGCTGGTGCTTCCCCGTGCAACCTTCGCATCCTACCCAGTTACTGGATCCATCGGGGTAAAACTCCTTCTTCCAGATAGGAAGACGCCGTTTGACTTCATCGATGACAAAGCGACAGGCATCGAATGTTTCGCTGCGATGTGGGGCAGAAACTACTACCATGACGGCACATTCGCCAATCTCGAGAGGGCCGGTGCGGTGGATTGCTCCAGCGTAATCTAGGTCGAATTTCTCTATCGCCTCCCGCAGGATGATCCGTCCCTCCTTCTCTGCCACCGGGCCATGGGCTTCATACTCCAATCGGAGCACTTTTCGGCCCTGGTGATGATTCCGGACCAGTCCTTCGAAGATTGATACCGCGCCAGCATGAGGGTTGTTCGCCGCATCCCGCAGAGTGGATGGGTCTATCGGTTCTGAGGTAAGGCAGAACATGGATCTAGCCTCCCGCAAAGGGAGGAAAAAGGGTGACTTTGTCCTCCTCAGCAAGAGGTTGATTCCAGGACCTGAATTCATCATTAATAGCTATTTTCACGGAATCGATTTCGAGGGAAAGCCTACGGGACATACGCAGTTCTTCCCACAGACCCGCGGCTGTGACTGAACGGGTCTGGACCTCTTCGGAAGCGCAGCCTGCGTCTTCCCTCAGGACGCCGCAGTATTCAACCAGAACGTTTTTAAGAGTTCGCCCGTGATTAAGGCTCAGACGTGCTTCTTCAAGATCTTCAGGGCGGTTACAATTGTCTAGAGCGGATAGCTCGGGCAGTTCGATTTCCTTGCGTGTCAGGCTGGAGAGGAATCGTCGGGCACACCGGACTCCCCCGGAGAGCATTCTTTCCAGAGAAGAATGAGAGGAGGGCTCGTAAATCGTGCAGAGGGGTTCGGGCTTACCGTCGAAGCGGCTGGTAAAGCAGGTCGCATCGCTAGTCGGATCCCTCGACTCCACCAGGTATTGCAGGGTGGGTGCGGTGAGAAAAGGAAGGTCACAGGCAGTGACAAGCCAGGTTGCTTCCGGTGAATGACGGAAAGCGGATTCCAGTCCAGCCATCGGGCCGGCATTCTCTCGCAGGTCCTGAATGGTCGGGTGATGATACTGCCGGTCGTCATCTTCCGCGATGGCCAGGAAGGACTTTGCGGTAACTGCTCCGAGCAGTTCCATTCCTCTGTCGCGCATGGAGAGGCCGTCAACGACCATAAGGTCGGCCTTGTCACGGCCCATGCGGGTGCTTTTGCCTCCTGCAAGGAGGAGACCATGAAGGGAATTTCTCACGAAGACTGAGCAGGAAAAAAATCGCTCTTGCCGCCTCGCTTTTCCTCAAGACGAAGAGTGGTGATTTCGATCGCAGGGTTTACCGCCTTGCACATGTCGTAGACGGTGAGTGCGGCGACGGAGGCTCCTGTGAGGGCTTCCATTTCCACGCCGGTCCGGCTGCTGGTTGAACATTCACACTCTACCTTGAGCGAATGATCGCTCTCGGGCTCAATCGTCACATTGCACTTGTCGAGGGGCAGAGGGTGACAGAGTGGGATGAGAGAGGAGGTCTTCTTGGCCGCCATGATGCCTGCCAGAATCGCAGTGTTGAGAATGGAGCCCTTTTTGGTCTGGAAACCTTTTTCCTCCAGCTGGCACAGCAGCTCCGGACCGAGAACGATGATGCAGCCGGCTCGGGCATAGCGCTTGGTAACAGCCTTGGGGCCAACATCAACCATCCTGGGATGGCCGCCCTCATCCAGATGAGAGTGATCGCTCACGGCTGCAGGTTAGGACAATGGGAAAAAAAAACGAGAGGATTTACGGTCCGTCAGAGCCACGACCAGTAGGGAGCGAGGGTTCCTTTGGGAAAAGAACCTTTTTCAGCAGGGAGCTCGATAAATCCATCCGACTCAATCGCGGAAGCAAAGTCCCCGGAATTTGCGAGGGGGAGAGGTTCGGCAACTATGCAGGCTTCCTCCTGACTTGTTTTGACCGGGAGGCTGTAAGCAAATGCAGGCTCGAAGGAGAAGTTGGAAGAGAGAGACACTATCTGTGACGAATATCTTTGTCTTTGAGCAGCTTTGAGAAACGGGAGGACGTAGCGATGGAAGGTAATCTGAACCGACATGGGGTTGCCCGGGAGGGCAAAAATAGAGGGAGTTCCGCCCCAGAAGGCCAGAGGCTTGCCGGGGCGCTGGGCGACCCCGTGGAAGGATGGAGGTCCGAAAAGTTTCTCCATGACTGGTCGGACGAAGTCGTATTTACCCTTGGAGATCCCACCGCAAAGGATGAGGAGATCACAATTTCTGTGTTTCTCCACCGCAGTGAGGGTAGCCCCGGGATCGTCCGGCAAGTGCTGGTAATGGGCTAACTCGGCACCTGCTGCGGAAAGTGCAGCGTGGAGGGCTGCAGCATTTGATTGACGAATTTCGTGGTCTGCAGGGGTTGACGTGGGGTCGACCACCTCGTCACCTGTGGTGAAAAGAGCGACGCGAGGTCGTTGCAGAACCCGCAGGGTGGTAGCGCCCACCGTAGCAGCGACTGCTGCAACGCGAGAATCAATGACGGTGTTTGGTGGAACCAGAATTTCACCAGTTTCGTAATCGCTGGCTCGACGGTGAATGAAGCGTCCCGCTACGGCTGAACCGGCCTCGATGGTAAAGTGATGATCTTGGCGTGAGATTTGTTCGTAGGGTATAACGGTATCACAATCGGGTGGTAGACAGGCTCCCGTCATCACTTCCCAGCAGTGTCCTCGTGGAGTTTGCTGCGGCGTTGGAGCTCCAGCCGGATGGTCGCCCGCGATTGCGAGAGTCGTGTGTTCCTCAAGGTCAGAGTTTTTACAACATATGCCATCCATCATTACCCGGTCGTAGGGGGGAAGGGGTCTGTCGGCAACAAGAGGGAGCGCGAGTATTCTTCCCCTGGCCTGCTCAGGAGAGACATCTTCTTCTGCGAGTTTCGGGATGGCAGACAGTGTGATTTCTTCCGCAGCCCTGGGAGTGATGAGAGGATTCATGAGGTGCCGCCAGTTCACAGTGAATGAACAAATACCCAAGTATTTAGTTGCGGGATGGCGTCGCTACGCTTGGCTGGGGGGGATGCCACTGGATCAGTACGATCGACCGCTGCGGGATCTGCGCATCTCCGTCACCGACCGGTGCAATTTTCGTTGCCGTTACTGTATGCCAGCGGAGGTTTTTGGCCCGGGCTATCGCTTTCTGGCGCGGAAAGATCTTCTCACTTATGAGGAGATTGAGCATCTAGCAGCCCTCGTTGCCGGCCTCGGAGTGCGCAAATTTCGTTTGACCGGAGGAGAACCTCTCCTCCGGCAGGGGCTGGAGGAGTTAGTAATGATGCTGTCCAACCTCGAAGGCGTAGAGGATCTTGCCATGACGACTAATGGGGTTCTTCTGGAAAGCCACGCGGCGAAATTACGGCGTGCTGGGTTGCACCGGGTCACAGTCAGTCTTGATGCTTTGGACAAAGAAGTGTTCGGACAGATGAATGGAGTAGGGGCAAAGGTGGAAAGAGTTCTGCGTGGAATCGAACGAGCACGTTCTGAAGGTTTGGGAGTCAAAATCAATACGGTCGTTCAACGCGGAATCAATGAGAGTGAGATCCTGCCTCTTGTTCGCTGGGGTAGCGAGCGGGATATACCAGTTCGGTTCATTGAATACATGGATGTTGGGGAGACCAACGGTTGGCGAATGGATCAGGTGGTGCCAAGCGCGGAGGTTTTCGAAAGGATTGCGGCAGAGTTCCCATTGAGAAAATTAGAGCCAGCTCACCGAGGAGAGGTCGCGCGTCGTCACCAGATTGGTAAGCGGAAGGGAGAGGTTGGATTTATTTCCTCGGTCACGGAGCCATTCTGCGGTGATTGCAATCGGCTGCGTCTGTCTGCAGAGGGTAAACTGTATACCTGTCTCTTTGCGGAGAGCGGGTTTGATGTCAGAGAGCTGATGAGAGCAGGTAGAGATAAATCTCTGCTCCTTGCCGTTCAGGGGGTTTGGGCTGATCGAAGTGATCGTTATTCAGAGCGCCGAGGGGCAGGAAAAAACCAGAAGGTAGAAATGAGTTACATAGGAGGATAAGAGTTATGGATTGGGAAATTGATATCATTCATTTGTTTGTGTCAGGTGGACACAACTATAAGGGGCGGCATGAAAAAGGCTCCCTCGATTACCAGATAGAGGATCCTGATGTTATCGAATGTGTGGCGGGAAGGGGAATCCGAGGAGACCGGTATTTTGATCACAAGGAGAACTTCAAGGGGCAGATCACGTTTTTTGAATACGGCGTCTATGATGACGTGAAAAAGGCGTTCGGGCTCCCAGACCTTTCTGCCTCGGTCTTCCGAAGGAATGTTCTGGTGATGGGAGTGCCTCTGTCAGAGCTCATTGGAATGCGTTTCACTATCGGGAGCTTGGAGTTCGAGGGGACTGAGGAGGCGGCTCCCTGTTACTGGATGAACGAGGCTGCTGCTGACGGAGTGCATGAATTTCTCAAGGGTCAGGGTGGGCTCAGGGCCCGTATTCTGAGGGGAGGATCGCTGAAGAAGGGGATGGATTCTCTTTCTCTCCTCGCCTAGGCCCTGTCCGGTTATTCCGGTGAGATCTGGCGAGCTTCCGAGTTGACGCTCTTGCCTGTGACGTAACAGGTAAAAGGGGATGCGATTTCGGTCTCAGTAGCGAGGTAATTAAAGGTTAATTCCTCTCCTTTTTCGATTTCACGGAGTGCAAAAAACTGGCGACCCTGAAGATAGAGGTTGGGGCTGAAAGAGTGATTGAGGCACACAGCATAGTCATCTACAACATGCTGCTCTGGTGCAATTTCGATGCTCTCCCGGGTTCGCGTTGTGGAGGGTTCTCCACGGACGACATAGACAAGCTCTCCTTTTGAAAAGGCGAAGCGAGAGTAGATAGCATTCTCTCCGTGCTCGTTTTCACTTTTTCGGAAGCAGTCACTGCGGTCACTCACCCTGCTTAACCCAATACCACGATGAACGGGTCATGGCGAGGCGAATAGACCTCTTGCGCTGGATGATTTTTAAAGGAGATGAGACCGCAGCGCTAATCAGGCCGTCATTAGCAAGCCGTGATGGGCGGTTTAGTTGATCTGGAGAAAACTCTCACTGAGAAGAACTGCGCGGATGAGAGACCTCAAACGATGGTTTTCGTCAGCTGTGTTTTCCACGATCTCCTCAATAGTAAGAAAGTCCGCCGGATTCAGCTCCCGGGACGTTGCATAGCGCATAAGATGGGCCGTAAAGGCCCGAGCAAAACGGCGATCCTCTTTAGCCAGTGATTCCTTGAAGCGAACCGCGCCATCAAAGGGATACTTTTTCATCAAGGTGCCGCTGGCGTCAACGGCTCGACCATTTGGATACTTATCTCTCCACCTGCCGATGATGTCATAGTTTTCAAGAGCGAAACCGAGGGGGTCAAGGCGTGAGTGACAACCGGCGCAGTCTGGATTCTCACGATGCTTGGCAAACTTCTCGCGAATCGTGAGATTCTTGTCGGCAGCATCCTCGTTCAGAGGAGGAACATTATTGGGTGGTGGTGGGGGAGGGTCATTGAAAATTACCTCGATGACCCAGGCTCCCCGGGCAATTGGGTGGGTGCGTTTAGGGCCTGAGGTCATGCTAAGCATTGCCGCATTGGTTATCACCCCTCCGTAACGAGGGTCATCAGCCTCCCGACGGGAGAAGGATCTTGAACGTAGTTTACTACGAATATCATCCTCAAATATTTTCTTGGCGTCCTGCCGCGCCCGTCCCGGGTCGGTATTGGGAGGAACATTGTCGAATGAGCTTTGCGCCTGTTTGATTTCCTGAACCAGGCTATTGCGCCTGTCTCTCTGGGGGGGAGTGAGGGCCTCCGCCAGTTCCGACTCGGTGACATAAAGTCCACCGGCAGAACCTGCGATCTCCTCAGCATTGAGAGCCCGGTTGTAGAGTCGCGCTCGTGCCAGACTGACATCAAGGTATCGGCCGCCTCCGGCAGGAAGATGGCGCACTCCAAAAATGATGGAGCTCTTGTGCTTGGGAAAGGTGGCGAGGCTGGTGCGGAAGGGCTTGCCGTAGGGCATGCCATTTCGATAGAGGGTCACCGAACCATCGGCTCCATAGACCATAGCGAGGTGAATCTTCTGGTCTGGTTTCATCTCGGGCGTAGAATCCGGGAAGTCCTTTGTGCGGGCGAAGCGGTTGCTGCCTGAGATCCAATGTCGTTTCTTCCGCTCCCCGAGCACGATGGTATCAAAAAAATCGCCAGGGCCCTGAACCCCCATGAATCCCCCTCCGTCCTGATCAATATTGTGCACCATGCCCCAAACCTCGAGGGTCCTCTCTTTCAGGTCAAATGAGAGGGAAGGGCTTTGTAAGTAGGAGTTTTTTAGGACGACCATGCCTTCGCTGAAGCTGATTTTACCGTGGCTTTTCAGGTGTAGCGATCCCACTGAATCTCGAAGGTCATTGTTGAACTCCCATGCTGCTATCGGATCAAGGTTGACGGGTTTTCCTCCCTTGCGGCGGGCCTTCAGAAGGCGTGCTTTGACTGGGTCTACCAAAGTCTTGAGTTCCGCTTCCTTTGATTGGATTGTGGTTCTGAAGGCTGCGCGCTTTTCGTCGTTGGATTTGTTGCGAGCTACAATGGCCTTAGTGTCAAAGCGGGGTGGTTTGAGATCGGAGGTATACCAAGCCTGGAGGAATTCACTCTGATAGGAAAACCGGGGCGCAATGAGCTCAATGACAGGCCGGTCCTCAAGGAACATAGCGTCGAAAAGGAGAAGCGGTTCGAGGATCATCTGAACGCTGGCCGGGCTGGATTTATCGACGTTAAAAAGGCGTGCCAGTTTTGGATCGGGAGTAGCGCCAAGAAGGTTTTCGAGTTGCATCCATTGCGAAGGGAAAGCGTCAAGAAAGCGCTCGATCCGGGAATCAGACATCATGCGGTTACAGGCGTTCTTGAACACGTCGAGATTGGCAAGTTCCCCGCTCTCCGCTAGTTCAAGAAGCTCGAGATCTGGACCACTGTTCCAGAGGAAGAAGGAAAGATTGCTTGCGACGACGAACAGGTCCTTCCCTGCGCTGGTTGATCCATATCGGAGAAGAAACCGGGGAGACGAGAGGACAGCGGAGGCTGCTCGTTTCATCGCGTCGGTGAAGGATAGTCCCTGTTCGATCTTTCCGAGGGTGTAGTTGGTGTAACGCTCGAGGGTATCTACTTCGATAGCGCTTCGGAAAGCGAGGAACAGGAAGCTCTTCAACCGTTTTTGGACCTCTTCCCGCATGTCTCCTGCCTTGGGTGCACGGAAGAAATCGTTCCATATGCCCACTGTTTGCTCATTAAAGTCCGGGCTTTCAATGATTGAGACGCTGAGACGCAGGAAGGAGTCGAGAAGGAGGGGCGACAAGGAGAGCTGATTCGCCTGATTGTCGTATCCATGGGCAGCCCGGAGGTCTTTGGGGAAGGCTTTGACCTCACGCATTCCTGCGGCAGGAGAGAGTGAGTGACAGGCAACTTCGACCTCGTTGGGCATCTTTCTGGTGTCCGGCTTGAGATAGTCGCTGTGCCGGGTCATGAGCTTCTCTGGCAGCGCAAAGAGATCCCGGTTGAGCAGGAAGAGATCACGAACAGCATTATTGTACTGGAATCTGTTGAGTCTCCTGATCTGAACATGTCGGTCTTGCGGGTTTTCTGCTGTGGCTTCGCGCAGCATCGATTTTAAGCTGGCGACAAGTTCCTCGCGTTTGGCGTCTGGAATCTCGGGTTCACTCTCGGGAGGCATATCGTAGGAATCTACAGCCTCGATCAGCTCCTTTAGCAGTTTGGGATTGGCCCGGAGGTGATTGAAGGTAGTGACCTTCTTGAGGTTAACCTTTCCCTTGGTCTTTTCGCCTCCGTGGCACTTGATACAGTGCTCTGCGAAGAGCGGTTTGATTAGAGAGTCAAACTGAGCTCCACCGTCTGATTTTGGAGCGGCGGCTCTACTGGCCGGGTGCAACAGAAGCGTTGCGGCCAGCAATATCAAAGCAAAAGCCCTCACAGGCATAGACGCGCACGGTGTGGCCATAGTAAGGAGTTCTTGTGGTGCTCCCTTCAGGTCCACAGGTCCGAGACCACCCCGGAGCTGTCTGCAAAGGAATTGATTTCTGCTCCCATCAACTGAGCCATGGTCAGCCACATGTTGGAGTTGAGGGTGCCACTCTTGCACTTGAGGAATCTTCCCTGCTTGATCTGGCCCTGTGCACCGCCGGCGAGAATAAACGGGAGATCATAAAACTGGTGAGTTGCGCCATCGCCAAGAGCGGCCCCGTAGGAGACGAGGGAGTTGTCGAGCATGGTGCTTCCGTCCGCCTCGCGGATCTCCTTCATGCGCCTCAACATGTAGGCATATTGCTCAAGGTGAAAGATATCGATCTTCTGAACAGCCTTCCATCCGTCTCCCTTCTGGTTATGGGTCATGTTGTGGTGTTGCACCGGTTTATCAAACACGCCCTCATACATGAGGGTCGCATCCCAGCGCTCTGGCCCGATCATGAAGGTGCTGATATTCGTCATGCCCATCTGGAAGGCTAGGAGCATCAGGTCGGTTTGCAGGCGAATGTATTCGCCGCGGGGCAGGATTTCATCTTTCGGAATCCGGATATCCGCCTTTGCGATTCGTTCCTTCTGTTTGGCAATGCGGATTTCGACATTGCGGATCATCTCCATGAACTCGCCCAGAGTCTCCCGGTCATCGGTGCCGAGTTTCTTCGAAAGGCTTTTGGCATCGGCAAGTAACAGAGAGGAGACATCACTGAGGTGGGACTGAAAATTATCGGCCTTGAAGAGGCGCTCGTAGAGCTTCTGAGGATCCTTGATGGAAGGAGCGATCTTGTCCGGGCCATACCACGAGATGTTATCGAAGTAGATGGGTTCCTTGGGGGCTCGAAAGCCATTGCAGCTTATCTCGAGGGTCTTGAACACGGAGGAACCTCCGACATGGTCGCCGATGACCTGATCCAGACTGCGACCGTTGGGATAACGCCATCCTTTCTCGGTGGCCTGCTCAGGGGAGACGCTGGTGAGATAGCAGGAGGCTCCCTGCGCGTGAACGTCCTGCCCATTCTTGAACGTCCTCTCCATACCGGTGACGAGTGTGATATCGTTCGCGTGCTCGCGCAGGGGCTGCATTGAAGAGCTGAACTCCAAAGGGTAGACCCCTGTTTTGTTTTCAACACGCTTCTGTTGCTTGGTCTTGTCCGCATTGAAGCCGCCCACGAATCCGGGAAGCTGTGCCTGCTCTTCACCAGGGAAAAAGCCGCGCCGGTTGATCCCGTTGGGAACGTAGAACATGACCATCTTCTTATCCGGCTTTTTCCTCTCCTTTAAGGACTTGGCGGAAGCCAGTGAAGGCATGAAGGGCAAAGTCAGGAGGGCTCCCTGAGTTCGTAGAAATTTCCTTCTCGAAAGGTTCATTGAACCTATGGTTTCATACCATTCGCGCTCGAAAAGCCTTATTGTCCACGTTTTCGAATGACAAGGGCCCCCGAGCACCTGAAATCCAGCTTCTCTCTCCCCATGAAGGACGTCATATCTCTTTATGCCGTAGTGCTTTTCGCTATCCCCGTTCTTGAGGGGAAGCCACTGCGGCCCAATATTCTGATTATCTTCACCGACGATCAGGGTTACGCGGACCTGGCTTGTTACGGTAACAAAAAAAATAAAACTCCTCGTCTTGATCAACTAGCGAAGGAGGGAACGCGGTTTACTTCGTTTTACTCTCAAACTGTCTGTGGCCCCTCGCGATCGGCTCTTCTCACAGGACGGCAGCCTCTCAGGAGTGGCGGCTGGGGAATGCCTGCATCAGAGATCACGTGGGCCGAGTTGGCTCGTAAGGCGGGTTACCAGACTGCTTGTATCGGAAAATGGGATGTTTCCAACCGGAAGCCGATTGTAGACCGCATGCCAAACGCCCAAGGGTTTGATTATTACTTCGGTGCTCTCGGAGCGAACGATAATGGCTCAGTTCAGTTCCACGAGAACAACAGGGCGGCGGGCAGCAGCCGAGACATGGGAGGGCTGGTGCGCCTCTACACCGAGAAGTCTATCGATTTTCTCAAAAACAAGCGAGATTCTGCTAAGCCCTTCATGCTGTATCTTGCCCATACCATGATGCACACAATCATCGATGCGTCCCCCTCTTTCAGAGGGAAGTCGGAGGGGGGGCTTTATGGAGACGTGGTGGAGGAATTTGATCACGAAACAGGAAGGCTACTCGATGTTCTGGATGACCTGAATCTCTCCGAGACTACGCTCGTGATATACACCAGTGATAATGGGCCATGGAATCAGGACAAATATACCAAGCGCAAGAGGGGACATCCGGAGGGCTCTGTTTTCTGGGGAGAGGCTGGTCCACTTCGGAATGGCAAAGGGTCTCCCTATGAGGCGGGCTACCGGCTCCCATGTATTGTGCGCTGGCCTGGGAAGGTGCCAGCTAATCGCACCAGCGACGCCATATTTGCCAGCATAGATTTTCTTCCTACGTTCGCGAGCCTCTGTGGCTTTGAGGCTCCGGATGACCGCCAGATTGATGGTATTGATCAGACTGAGTTGCTTCTCGGGAAGACAGAGAAGGGGCGTGACTACTTTTATTTCAACCGTGCTGGGGTCAGGAAGGGTAAGTGGAAATATCTGCGGCCGAATGCGCATTTTCATGGTTACGCTGTCGAGGATGGACGGAAGAAGATAGATGAGCTTTATGATCTCGAGGAGGACCTTGGTGAGCGCAACAATCTCGCTGACAAGCACCCGGATCTCGTATTGGAGCTAAAGGAGCTTACAAAGCAGCTGGAATCCAAGAGGGTCACGGTGGATGAACCGACTCAGTTTCAGATACGTCTCAAAGACAGAGGCCCTCAGAGAGAG
>MDTA01125668.1_pt1 | contig 15322 bp, 19 predicted proteins | sample 811151 | NCBI WGS metagenome assembly MDTA01 (sample SAMN05326648, study PRJNA326480) | marine metagenome | isolation source: seawater | place: Indian Ocean: South | collected 2010 | reverse complement strand
TCTCATGACATTTTAGTTGCCCAAGAATCTGATAAGATGATTGAGGAAGATAAGATCATCAAAGAGGCTAAAAGATCCACAGAAGAAAATGGTATTGTTTTCTTAGACGAAATCGACAAAGTTTCTGCAAGAAGTGATAGAGTTGGAGGGGATGTGTCTCGTGAGGGAGTCCAAAGAGATTTATTACCTCTAATAGAGGGTACAACAGTTAGCACTAAACATGGACCAATAAAAACTGATCATATTTTATTTATTGCTTCTGGGGCTTTTCAACTGGCAAAGCCATCAGATCTTTTACCTGAGTTACAAGGTCGGTTGCCAATAAGAGTTGAGTTAAACGCATTAAATGAAGACGATTTTAAAAGAATCTTAAAAGAACCGGATAATAGTTTAATAAAACAATACAGAGAATTATTAAAAACTGAGAATGTCAAATTAGAATTTACAGATGATGGTATTGAGATGTTAGCTAAGATATCTGCTGAAGTAAATTCATCCGTTGAAAACATAGGAGCAAGAAGACTTCATACCATTATTGAAAAGGTGTTAGATGATATAAGTTTTAACGCAACCGATAGATCGGGAGAGACCGTTACTGTTAATAAAAAATATGTAAGTGAAAATCTTGGAAACCTTGTAAAAGATACAGATTTATCTAAATTTATACTATAGACTTTAACTTTATAATTATCGCACCCTCGCCACCGTCTTTTCTTTCAGCATTAGATATTGAAGATATGTTTTTTGACAAATCTAAATCTGTCTTAATAAAATTTGGCACAGAATATTTAAGTTTGCTAAATTCCTTTGATACAAATACCTCTTTTTCATTCTCTGTATGCATGCCTTTACCAGTGATTAATAGAATTTCTTTATATTTTTTCTCTAAACAAAATAAAATTATTTCCTTTGTTTTTTTGTTGGCTTCTTGCAAAGAATATCCGTGAAGATCATATGTAAACCGATATTTTTTTCTCTGTTTTTTATTGTCTGAGTCTTTATCGAAAATATCGTCTGGGTTTTTAATATATTCTTGCCAAGTATCTAGGTCTTTTTGAGATATTTCTTTTTTTTTAATCACTTGCTGATTATTTCAGCTAAATACCAGTTAGGTCCTTTTTTCAAAATGTTTTTAGAAAATTTCCAATAATCAGTTACTTGTTTAATCTTATTTGGATTTCCTTCAATTATTTTTCCATCTTTATCTTTTTTTACGGATATAACCTCTGAAACAAATTTTACTGAAGCAAAAAGTTCATTCTTAATTTTTTCATATTTTTCGACACTAGCCTCTTTCATTCCTATAAAAGTAAATTCTGATTTTATTTTTTCACTCTTTCTAGTGTTAATAGCTTGTTCAAAGCTATCAGTCATATCTGGTGTTAACAAGCTTTTTAGCTTATTAATATCTCCTGCTGCAAAAGAAGTTAATATAGTTTCATAAGCTATTTCAGCGCCTTTTAAGAAATCTTTTTTTTCTTCCCCTTCTAATGTTTCATGATTTTTCTTAAAATCTTTCAATTCATTCTTTGGTAATTCGAATTTTTTACCGGTAAATTCTGGGTAGATCTTAGTCTCGTGACCAGTTTTTCTACCTAAAATGCTTCTTAGTCTTAGGATTATAAACCCTGCAATCATACCTAGTAAAATTATGTCTATGTATCCGAAATTATTACTCATTGTTTGATAAATATACATTAATATTATAATTTTGTATCAGACAAATGAACCCACTTTTTCTAATATTTATTGGATTACCCGCGCTAGAAATTTTCTTTATGATTAAAATTGGTGCTAAAATAGGGGCTCTAAATACTATATCTCTAGTATTTCTAACAGCAATAATAGGACTTTACTTTGCAAGGCTGGAGGGCATTAGAACGTTAAAATCAGGTATAACAAATTTATACAGAAATAAAATACCAATAGAAGAAATTCTTTCAGGTGCTTCTATTGCAATTGCTGCAATTTTACTAATTGTTCCAGGTTTTTTAACAGATGCTTTTGGATTTTTTTTATTAATCCCTTTTTCAAGAAAAATACTAATTAGTTTTTTCATAAAAAAAGACAAATTCGGGAAAAGAAATGCTGATGAAATAGTCGATGGAGAAATTATAGAAAATAAAGATAAGAAAGATGAAATATAAAATCATTGGAAAATACATCAAAGACCTAAATTTTAAAATTCCGAGTCCTAAAACTTTTACACAGTTAGCAAAAAATATTTCTAATTATAAGATCAACATAGAAATTAAAAGCAATCAAATAAATGAAAAAATTATTGAGGTAGAAACTGGTTTAAGTCTTTTGCCTGTCAAAAACCAAACTGAAAAAATAATTACAAATATAGTTTACTCTACAATTATTGAGCTAGAAGAAAAAATTGAAAATAAAAAAGAATTAGAAAAAATAATACTAATAAATATACCTACAAAAATCTATTCGGAGTTGAGAGAAATTTTTATATTAATGTTTGAAAAATCGGGGTTTAAAGATATTAATATTAGTAAAAACGTTGACTTTGAAAAACTTCACAAATTAAAGAAAGCTCAATAAAAATTTTTTTTTATTTCATTTTTCAAGTATTTTTTATGAATGTCTAACTCATTTTCAGAAATTTTTACTATCCTTTTGCAATAAGATTTTATTTTTTGAATTTCATGAGACTTATTAGAGTTTGATGAGGAAAGATTGAATTTTGGCTCTCTCATATCAAGAAGATTTATATAAACTTCCCTTAAAAGCTCACAGTCTAATAAAGCGTTGTGTTTAACTCTTCTTGAAAGATCGATATTGAATCTTTTACATAGTGAGTCTAATGAATTTGAAACCCCTGGAAATTTATTCCTGGCTATTTCTAAAGAGTCTATTACAAAACTTTGATCTATAGGATCAATATTTAATAAATTTAATTCACCATTTAAAAAACTTAAATCAAAACCTGCATTATGTATTATAATTTTCTTTCCTTTGATAAAATTTAAGAACTCTTTTGCAATTTGATCAAAAGTTTCTTGTTTTTCTAAAAATTTTTCAGAAAAACCGTGCACTTTAAATGCTTCTTCGGGCATACTCCTTTTAGGATTGATCAACTTATGAAAAGTATTATTTGTGGGTATAAGATCTTTTGTTTCTACACATGCTATTTCAACTATTTTATGTCCGTCTTTAAAAGAAAGACCAGTTGTTTCAGTGTCCAAAAAAATTTCATTCATAATTACTCATTATACTTAAAAGTTTTTTTTTAAAAAAGGACAAAGATTTATTATTAACAACTACATGATCGCAATACTTCATTTTTTTTAAATCTTTCATTTGTTGATTATTTAAGAAATTGAAAAGACCCGTGGAAAATTTTTTACTTCTAGACTTAAATCGTTTTAATCTTAAATTTTTCTTCGATCGTATAAAAAAAATAACATCGAAATATTTATTTAGTCCGTTCTCAATTAACAAAGGAATTTCAAAAAAAAGGAGATTTTCTTTTTTATTTTTTTTAGAAAAAGACAACATTTCTTTTCTTACAAGAGGATGAATTATACGCTCTAGCTTCTTCAAATTTGTTTTATTTTTATAAATCTTATTTCTTACCTGATCTTTTAAGTTAATATTAGAGTCTAAATTAAACTTTCGTTTAATTATTTTTTTGAATTTTTCAGAGGAATAAATTTTTTTTACAACTTTATCTGCAAAAAAAACTGGTCCTTTTCTAAAAGAGATGATCTTACTAGCAGTTGTTTTGCCCGATGACAGAGATCCTGTTATACCAATTTTTTTCATATTAATTTTGAAACTAATAAATTGATTAATTTTTCATCTATTTCAGGATTTATCTTATTCCATAAGTAAAAAGATTTTTGGCCTTGATAGATGAACATTTCAAGTCCGTTAAAAGTTTTAATTTTACTATCTTTAAGAAATTTCAAGGTTTTAGTTTCTAATGGGTTATAGATAGTATCGATATATATTAAGTCATTTTTTACGTTTTTGAATTCAAAATCAAAATCATCACCGTTTTTTAGACCTAAACTAGTTGCATTAATAATTATATCATAATTAGATATTTTTTCTTTTAGAAGACCCCACTCTAGCAATTTAATAAAATTAAACTTTTTTTTAATAAAAATTGATTTTTCGTATGTTCTGTTAGTTAAAGTTATATTCTGTATCTTAGATTTTTGTAAAGAAAGAATAACAGACGGTGCAACTCCGCCTGCTCCTATAACTAAAACTTTTTTGTTTGCAGCATTTGAAATTTCTTTTAAATAGGCCGCCTGGAGTCCAAAAACATCTGTGTTTTCTCCAATTAAAACATTGTTATTATCTAAAAAAACTGTGTTTACTGAATTAGTAATTTTAGCATCATTAACTAATTGTTCTAAGTAAGGTATTATTTTTTGTTTAAATGGTAAGGTAATATTAATTCCATGAATTTTTTTACTCTTAATCTTTTCTATGATGCTTTTAAGATCCTCATCTTCAGCTTTTATTAATGAATACTCCGCGTCTAAATTATATTTATCAAACCAATAATTATGTAGTACAGGTGAGAGTGAATGAGAAATAGGGTTTCCAATTATAGCAAAAACTTTTTTAGACATATTTGAATTCTTTAATATAGTTCATAATTTGTTTTATGGGCAAACCCATTATAGAATCTTTATCACCTTTTATATATTCAAATAACTCAAGTCCATCAGCTTCAACTTGATAAACACCGTAGTTTAACAATGTTTCAGTTTTAATCTTAGCTAAATAATCTATTAACTCTTTTTCAGTTAAATTTTTCATTTTTAATTCTGATTCCTCGCTATGATTCCAAATCATAGCGCCATTCTTTGAAATACAAACTGAGCTTATAAGGTAGTGCTTACACCCATTCAATTTTTTTAAAATTTTAAGTGCCTCATCTCTTGTTTTTGGTTTATTTATAAGTTTGTTTTGAAGCGAGATTACACTATCTGCGCCAAGAACAAGTCTATCTGGATTTTGATTGCTTATCTTAATAGATTTAACCTCAGCTAGATTTTTAGAAACAATCAAAGGAGTAGCGTTTTCTAAAAGAAGAGCATTTTTTATTTCTTCCTCATCTACGTTTGAAACAATAACTTCTGACTCTATTTTATACTTGTCTAAAATCTGTTTTCTTACTCCGCTTTTTGATGCTAAAATAATTTTCATCTTTTTTTATTTATTTCATAGATTTTTAGAATTGAAGCTGCAGTTTCTTCTACAGACTTTCTGCTGACGTCTATCGCGGGCCACTTATATTTATTAAAAAGCTTTTTTGATCGGTCCACTTCATCTTTTATGAATTCTAAATCAGTATAATCTTTGATTTTCTCCTCATTCATTATTGCGACTCTGTTTCTTCTGATGTCTGCTAATCTTTCTGGATCTGCGACTAAACCTACAACGCATGACTTATTGTTTTCTGCTTTTAATTCATCAGGAATTTTTTGATCCAAAACTAACGGTATATTAATTGTTTTATATCCTCTATTAGCTAAGTAGATGGAAGTTGGGGTTTTGCTTGTTCTGCTGACACCTAACAAAACAATATCGGCTTTAGAAACATCTGAGATTTTTTTTCCATCATCGTGTGTCATTGTAAATTGAATGGCCTCAATACGTTTGTAATAATCATCATCTAATACATGTTGAGCGCTAGGTTTGTGTATTGCTTTTTGATTTAATAACTTAGAAAAATTAAGAATTAAGTTTCCAAGTATTCCGAAACATGGCACTTTTTTACTTTCGCTTAAATTAGAAATATATTTTGCTAGTTTAGTTTCAACAATAGTATATAAAATTATTGAATTTTCTTGATTTATACATTCATGGATAATCTTATCGATTTGCTGCTCTGTTCTCACAAAAGCAAACTCTTTTTTGTTGTATTCAAAATTAGTAAATTGTGATTTTAAAGATAAGAAAATTCTATCTAACGTTTCACCGGTTGAGTCAGACACAAGATATACATTGTATTTTTCGTTCATATGTTTGTTAATAATATTTTAATAAGTAAGTTTTTTTTACATTAATTTTTATATAAGTAAAAAAGCTAACAATTATTAACATTATTTTAACATTTTTTTAGTTGTTGATATTCTTATTCTATTGATGTTAATAAATTAAATAAAATCAATGATTTCTATCATATAAAGGAAAAATTATTAAATTCGTACTGCATATTCCGTGTATAAATAGTTATATAGGTAACTAACAAAGCCTATAGGAAAGTCTATAATTAAAAAAATTATATTATAAAAATGAATACATTAATAGAAGTTTTAATTAATAAAAATAAATCTTGTAAGTCTATATGGTTTATGAGACAAGCTGGTAGATACCTTCCTGAATTTAGAAAGATTAGATCGCAAAATCAAGATTTTATTAAATTATGTTTAAATACTGATTTAACAACCGAAATAACACTTCAACCTTTAAAAAGATTTAATATAGATTCCGCTATCATTTTTTCTGATATACTGATCGTTCCATATGCGCTCGGTCAAAAGGTGAATTTTATTAAGGAACAAGGTCCACAATTAAGTAAATTCAACTTTGATAAATTTTCAAAAATTGGAAAAGAAGAATTTAATAAAATACTTAATCCTGTTTACGAAGCGATTAAAAAAACCAGAGCTAAATTAGACAGGTCAAAATCATTAATTGGCTTTATAGGCGCACCATGGACGTTGCTGGTTTATATGATGGACATGAAGAACAATAAAAATGTGAATCATAATTTAGAATTAAGCTATCTTGACGAGGTTATAAAAAAATTGAATGAATATTTGTGTATACATATTCAAAATCAAATAAATTCTGGTGCTAATGTCATCCAAGTCTTTGATTCTTGGGCGGGGCTTATACCTAAAAAATATTTAAAAAAATTTTGTTACGAACCAAATAAATATATTTCAGATTTTTGTAAAAAACGCGGTATACCCCTAATTTGTTTTCCCAAAGGTTTAGAGGAAAATTACTTAAACTTTTGTAATTTTGTTAAACCAATCGCAATTAGCCTTGATAGTAAGATTGATCCTATCTGGGCAAGGAATAATTTAAAAAATATAGTAATTCAGGGTGGTATGGATCCTAAATTTTTATTTAAATCCGAAATAGAAATTTTAAATGAGGCCAAAAGATACTTGGACATTTTCAAAGATGTTCCTTATATCTTTAATCTAGGGCACGGATTATTGCCAGAAACAGAACCAGAAAAATTAGACAAATTGATAAAATTTATAAAGAAATTTAACAATGAAAGAAAAACATCCTAAAGTTAAATATGGTAAGACAGGGGTATTAATTGTAAATCTAGGTACTCCTGATTCGACTAGCTGGTGGGATATTAGAAAATATCTAAAAGAATTTTTGTCAGATAGAAGGGTGATAGAAGTAAACCCAATCATATGGCAGGTAATATTAAATTTATTTATTTTGACTTTTCGTCCTTCTAAAACAGCGCACGCATATAAAAAGATTTGGATGAAAGAAAAAAATGAGTCTCCATTGCTTTATTATACAAGATCTCAAGCAGAAAAATTAAAAGACAAAATTGGAAAAAGTGATTTAATAATAGATTTTGCTATGAGGTATGGAAATCCTAGTATTAAAAGCAGATTGAATTTGCTAAAAGAAAAAGGCTGTGAAAACATAATAATTCTTCCTTTATACCCCCAATACGCTGCTGCTACTACAGCCACTGTTTGTGATGAAGTGTATAGATCGCTGATGAAAATGAGATGGCAACCAAGTCTACAAATAATTCCACACTACGAAAGCAATAATTTATACATTGATTCTTTGGTAAAAAGTATTGAGAGCAAAGTTCAAAGCTTAAGTTGGAAGCCGGACTTAATCATCGCTTCTTATCACGGCATACCAAAGAGTTATTTTGATAAGGGAGACCCATATCAATGCTACTGTCAAAAAACTACTAGGCTTATAAAAGAAAAATATTCAAAAATTGAAATCAAAACAACTTTTCAATCTAGGTTTGGACCGCAAGAATGGCTAAAGCCTTATACTGATAAAACCCTGGAAGAAATTCCTAATCATGGAATTAAAAATCTCTTAGTAATTTGTCCAGGATTTGCATCAGATTGTGTAGAAACGCTAGAAGAAATAAATATTCAAGGGAGAGAAAGCTTTATTGAGAGTGGAGGAAAAAATTTTGGCTTAATACCATGTTTGAATGATAACGATGACCACATTAATTTACTGAAGAATCTTATTGAAGCACATCTAGCAAAGTAAAGATGAATTATTACCTTCTATATAAATCCCTACATCTTGTTGCAGTAATATCCTGGATGGCTGGATTGTTATATTTACCTCGTATCTTTGTTTATCATTCAGAAACTAATAATGTTGAAACAGCGAACACCTTTAAGCAAATGGAAAAGAAATTATATAATTATATAATGCTGCCGGCTATGATTCTTTCATGGTTTTTTGGTCTATTGCTGATTCATTCTATTGGTTTTGAGTCTTTCTTAGAATTATGGATGCAGATAAAGGCGGTAGCTGTTTTACTATTAACTCATTATCATTTTTATCTCGGGAAACATATAAAGTTATTCGCTCAAAACAACAATCAAAAGTCATCTAGGTTTTTTAGAATTATCAATGAAGTTCCAACTATTTTATTAATAATTATTGTTTTTGTTGTTGTTTTTAAACCTTTATAATGGGGTTGAAATTTTATTAAAAATACTTATATTAAACATACTCTCCTTAAAAAAATCACATGAACTTACAAGAGTTAAAGCAAAAAAATCCTGCAGAGCTTATTAATGAAGCTGAAAAGCTAGGCATTGAAAATCCAAGCACATTGAGGAAACAAGAGATATTATTTGCCATATTAAAAAAGTTAGCAGAAAAAAATGAGCAAATTACTGCCACCGGGGTTCTAGAAGTTTTACAAGACGGATTTGGTTTTTTACGAGCAATCGAGTCAAATTATCTCCCTGGACCAGATGATATTTATGTTAGCCCCAGCCAAATAAGAAAATTCGGTTTGAGGACAGGGGACTCAGTTGAAGGCGAGATTAGAGGTCCTAAGGATGCCGAAAGGTACTTCGCTCTTTTAAAAGTTAATAAGATAAATTTTGACAACCCTGATAAAGGAAAAAACAAAATAGCTTTTGACAATTTAACCCCTTTATATCCTAACGAGAGAATAAAATTAGAAGTTGAAAATACAAAAGTAGAAAAAAAACCTGACAACACTGCTAGACTAATTGACTTAGTCAGTCCAATAGGCAAAGGTCAACGATCTTTGATTGTCTCGCCACCTAGAGCAGGCAAAACTATTATTCTACAAAATATAGCTCAATCTATCACTGCTAATCATCCTGAATGCTACTTGATGGTTCTGTTGATAGATGAAAGACCCGAAGAAGTAACTGATATGCAAAGATCTGTAAAAGGAGAAGTCGTGGCTTCAACTTTTGATGAACCAGCATCCAGACATGTTGCAGTAGCTGAAATGGTAATTGAAAAGGCTAAAAGGTTAGTAGAACATAAAAAAGATGTTGTTATTTTACTAGATTCGATAACTAGACTTGGAAGAGCCTATAACGCTGTAATACCAAGCTCAGGTAAAGTTTTGACAGGAGGAGTAGACGCAAATGCACTGCAAAGGCCAAAAAGATTTTTTGGGGCAGCAAGAAATGTCGAGGAGGGTGGTTCATTAACAATTATTTCTACTGCGTTAATAGATACTGGAAGCAGAATGGATGAAGTTATATTTGAAGAATTTAAAGGAACAGGTAATTCAGAACTTATTTTAGATAGAAAAGTTGCAGATAAGAGAATTTATCCAGCTTTAGATATCACACGATCAGGAACGAGACGAGAGGAACTTTTATTTGAAAAAGATGATCTGTCAAAAATGAATGTTCTTAGAAGGATTATAAGTCCAATGGGAACAATGGACGGAATAGAATTTCTTATTTCTAAGCTTAAAAACACAAAAAATAATGCTGACTTTTTTGACTCGATGAACAAATCAGCAAATTAAAATTTACTGTAAGGTTTCATTTTTAAAACCTACTTCGTGAAGATAAAAACTAATAATATTTTCTAAAACAATAACTTTATCTTTTAATGAGACACTTTCCAGAAGCTTTTGTTTTTCACCGTTAGTAATAGGAGCGATCATAGCTAAAGTATTAATTTTTTGTAATAAATCGAGTTTATCAAATTCTTTCCAATTTAATAACAAACCGTTTTTTTTAAAAAAGGTTTTGCATTTTTTAAGTAAATTTTCTATATCAGTTGCTTCGTTTTCATTATTTAAATCTAAACTAAATTTTTTATAATCTACTTTAAATACTCTATATAACTTAGAGTTTTCAATCTCTTCAAGAATTTCGAATCTTGTAAGGCCAGTTAAATTAATCAACATTCTTCCATCATTGCTTTTTTGAAAATCACTTATTTTTCCTAAACAACCTACTTTATAAACTTCTTTGTTTAATTTTTTTGATTGTATCATTCCCATTAATTTGTCCTTTTTTATTGCATCGTTTACTAAATTTAAGTATCGCTCTTCAAAAATATTAAGTGGTAAGTTAGTTTTTGGGAAATAAATTACACCACTTAAAGGAAATATTGGTATTTCGTCTGGAAAATTTTTCATGTAACTGTATTATAATAGAAATTATAAATTTTCGATAGCAGCATATTTGTCTTCATGATATGATCACAAATATTAAAGTTTTAAATTTTTAACACTTGCTTAATCTATAAAAAGCTAATAATTTTAATATAAATAATCAGGCGGGCATAGCTCAGTGGTAGAGCGTCTCGTTGCCAACGAGAAGGTCGAGGGTTCAAGTCCCTTTGCCCGCTCCAGAAACTTAAAATATTTATGGAAGATTTATCTGAAAAAAAATGTATACCTTGCGAGGGTGGAATTCCAGCTTTTGATCAAGAAGAAATTCATAAATACCTGAAAAAAATTGACGGCTGGAACGTGTTGAAGGATAAAGAGAATAATTTTTATATCGAAAAACAATTTAAGTTTAAAGATTATATTGCTAGTGAAAAATTTATAATAAGCGTTGGTAAAATTGCAGAGAATGAAGGTCACCATCCTGATATTTCTTTCGGATGGGGTTACGCAAAAATAAAAATATCAACCCATGCTATTAAGGGTTTAGCAGAAAGTGATTTTATTCTTGCTGCAAAAATTGACAAAATTTAGCTAATGATTGAAATGTCTAGTTCCAGTAAAGATCATTTTAACATTAGCCTTATTTGCTGCATCAATGATCTCTTTGTCTCTAATAGAACCACCAGGTTGGATAATAGTTTTCACACCTGCATTAATTAGTATTTTAATACCATCTGCGAAAGGAAAAAAGGCATCAGAGGCTGCAATTGAATTAATAAGTTTTTTTGGCTGGAACTGTCTTGCTTTTTGGGTTGCTATTTTACAACTGTCTAATCTATTTTGTTGACCAGCCCCGATACCAATTGTTGATCTGTCTTTTACAACAACGATCGAGTTAGATTTTACATACTTACATATTTTAAAAGCAAATTCTATTTCACTTATTTCTTTGCTTGTTGGTTTTATTTTTGTAACAAATTTTAATTTTTTTCTATCAAAGACTGTTTTGTCTTTCTCTTGCAAAAGAAAGGCATTATCAAAAAATTTAGTATTCGTCTCTGCCGTGTAAATAGTTTTTGAAATGTCTATTATTCTCATATTTTTTTTTCTTTTTAAAATTTGCAGTGCCTTTTTATCAAAACCTTTCGCTAGTATTACTTCGAAAAAGGTTTTATTTATTTCTAGAGCAATTTTCTTATTTAATTTAAAATTACATGCTACTATTCCTCCGAAAGCACTTATTGGATCACTTAATTGTGCATTGATAAATGATTGCATAGGAGATTTATTTGATGAAACTCCACAAGGATTTGCATGTTTTACAATGACAGTTGTAGGTAAATTAAAGTTAGAAAATAATATATCCAAACTTGCAAACATATCATTATAATTGTTATAGCTAAGATCTTTACCATTCAATTTTTTAAAGTTGATTTCATTATTTTTAAGATCATTTATATATATAGAGCTTCTTTGATGAGGATTTTCACCATACCTTAATTCACTAATTTTTTTTCCAAAAAAAGTCTGTCTATCAGGAAAATTAATTTTTAGCTTTTTATTAAACCAATTTGAAATTATTGAGTCGTAGTAAGCAGTTAGACCGAAAGCTTTACCAGCCATATTTTCTCTAAAACTTAAAGACGTTTTTCCTTTAAATTTTTTAACTTCATTAATAAATTCTGGGTAATCATATCTGTCTGTAATTACAACGACGTCTCTAAAATTTTTTGCTGCAGCTCTAACCATAGTCGGCCCTCCGATATCTATGTTTTCAATGATTTTTCTATTTATTTTAGTTTGGTTTATTGTTTCTTTGAAAGGGTAGAAATTTACTATAACTAAATCAATTGGGATGAACTTATTTTTTTTCATCTGAATTTTATGAAGACTTTTTGATCTATCAAACAAGATACCGGAATGAACTTTCGGATGTAAAGTTTTAACTCTACCATTTAACATCTCGTTAAATTTGGTAAATTCAGAGATATCTGTGCATTTGTAACCAAATTTTCTTATTTTTTCATATGTTCCACCTGAACTTATAATATTTACTTTAAGTTTTTTTAAAATTCTTAAAATTGCAGGTAAATCTGTTTTGTCAGAAACAGAAATTAAAGCGTTATTAATCTTTTTTTTCATGATTAAATATTTTTTTTTATTTGCCAATGAATTTCTTTATCTTTATTTACTAAATTACCAGAAACAGTCACGCAAGTATTTTCTAATATTTTATTACCTCCTAGAAAAATACTTCTTTCTATTACAATGTTTTCATTTTTAATGGTAAATATTAACGATTTATTCTTAGATAATTGTATTAAAACACTGTCTCCACCCATCGTTTTGACAATTGTTAGCCCTGGGTAAAAATGAAATCGCAAATTATACTTAATAGGTTTCCCATCTTTTTTTTTAAATAATTTATCACAGCCCGATAAATTCTCTGTAGTTTTTTCTATTGAAATTTCTCTTTTGTGAATACAACCAAAATTCTTTTCATAACCATCATGAGATGCAATACATTTGATCATGTCTTTGTCATTAATTAGTTCAACATTTGACATTTTAAAACTATTTTTTATAGAATTACCAAAAGTTTTATTGAGAAGTTTATTTCTTTCAAATTTTGTTACCTATGTGTCGTTAAGTGTTAGAGTTGATTGTGCTGAAGTCAAGCGGCTAAGAAGTTCCGCTTTAAAAGAGATTTGATTACCAAAACCACAATTTGTGATTATTTTTGAGTCATCTAAAAAATATTCAAATGACAGGGGACCAGATTGATAACAATTAGAAAAAATTTTATGTGGTGGCGCACCTATATCAAAAAAAACTGTAACATTTTTAAATTTAAGAGGCTGAATCCCTCCAACTAAATTTTTGTTAGGTGTAGTTTTGTAATCTAAATCACGAACAAATTTATTGAAATCTCCCAAACTTTCTTCAAAACTACCATTGAAAAGTGGGGTTTGCTCATTAGGTGTAACTATATTCCTTATGCATTGTAAATTTTTATCAATAATAGTCTCTAAAAATTCAGGTAAATATTTTTGAGCGTCTTTGATACTTTCTTTACAAAGAATGAGATATTTTGAAAAAAATACTAGATCTCTTGGATTTCTTGAAAGAGGGAAGCCATCATCGTCAAAAAAATTTTTTACGAGTTTCTCAAGTTCTTTAATAGCTATTTTGTAATTTTCCTCGTACTCTTTGAAAACTAAACCAGATAATAACAAAGCAGTTAATATTTCTATACGTTTTACATAATTTTTTTCAAATTTAATGTTTTTTTTTAGGTGATTAGTTTGTGCAATAATAATTTCTAAAAATTTTTTCTTAAATTCAAAAAAACTATTATTTAAAATAATATCGACATTAAGCAACCAGCTAATTATTCTTCTACTAATTACAGAGCTTTCCCAGATATTTCTTTTATATCTAGAATACTTTATTATCCAGATATTGATAATTCTTTGGAGTAGTTTTCCGTCATTTTTTCTATCAATTAAATTAAGCCACAAAAAACTATGAAGCTCCTTTTCCTCATTATGACTCTTTCTTTTAATCCAAATTACATTTGGATCAATATCGCTTACTTTGAAAGTATAATTTTTATAGTTTGTTATTAACGAAAGTAGGAATGGATTTGGATGAAAATAAAATTGTTGAGGATTCTTAGATTTTAATGAGTTATTGTAGTAGTTTGTAGAAAAGTAAATCTTTTTAATAAACTTTATTAAAGATATGTGTAAAGCTAAAAAGTAAAAATAAATACTTTTTAAATTAATCATCAATTAACTATTACGAAGGATTCCTATATTTTTTCGAAGATCACCTTTGTTTTCTTTAAAGATGGTAGAGCCTGACACAAGAATGTTAGCACCAGCTTTTTTAGCTTGAATACAATTATCAAAATTTATTCCTCCATCAATTTCTATATCTATTTCTAAATTTTTTTTAGTGATTATTTCTTTAATTTTTTTTGTTTTATCTAATACTTCAGGCATAAATTTTTGCCCAGCAAATCCAGGCTCAACACTCATTATTAAGACTAAGTCTATCAAATCTAAATGTTTTTCAATTAATTCTATATTTGATTTAGGTTTAAGCGATATTCCTACTTTTTTACCTTCAGTTTTGATTAGTTGAATTGTATTTTTTACATCAGGAGTTGCCTCAGGATGAAAAGTAATAATGTCAGCACCTGCGTTAGAAAAATCCTTAACAAATTTATCTACCGGATCTATCATTAGATGAACGTCAAAAGTTTTTTTTGTTAATGGTCTTAATTTTTTTATTACCTCAGGACCTATTGTTAAATTTGGAACGAAATGACCATCCATTACGTCAATATGTATATAATCTGCTCCAGCCTTTTCTAATGCTATAACTTCTGCACCTAACTTACTAAAATCAGCTGATAATATAGACGGCGATATTTTAATCGAATTACCCATATATTATTTATATTTTAATCAAAAAATTTGTCAAAAAAATAAAGACTAATTAAAAAGTTGATAAAGTTGTCTTGAAAAATCACTTTCTAATGGAAAAGCCAGCATACCCCAAACGTCATAACCAAGTAAGTACGGCATTGCATAAAACCTAAATAAATAGAAAAACCAGGCAACATATAAAGCTATAAATCCACCAAATAAAAAACTTGGAGTTATCGGTTTAAAAAGTTTA
>MDTA01158218.1_pt1 | contig 15327 bp, 13 predicted proteins | sample 811151 | NCBI WGS metagenome assembly MDTA01 (sample SAMN05326648, study PRJNA326480) | marine metagenome | isolation source: seawater | place: Indian Ocean: South | collected 2010 | reverse complement strand
TTAAGCTGCTTCATTGCAGCATCTATTATTGGAAATCCGGTTTTGCCTGCCTTCCATGCTTCAAATTCGTCTTGATTGAATCGCCACTTTATATTTTTTGTATAATCTTGAAATGGGAGTCCTTTACTAACTTTTGGAAAACTATGCATGATATTTTTATAAAATTCTCTCCAAACAATTTCATCTATCCACTTTACTATTCCAGTTTCTCCAGAATCTAACTCAAAGTTATTTTTCTTTAACGCTTCTAATATACATCTTCTTGGTGAAATTATTCCTGATGCTAAATAAGGAGATAATCTACTTGTTCCGTCAATAATTGGATCATTTCTATCTTTAGAATATCTCAAAACTTTTTTATTAAGATAATCATTTAAAATTGATTTTGCGCATTCCTCTCCTACATTCCATAAAGACATATCAACAGAATGAGATTTTTCAAAATCAAAATTAAATTGATTAATATTTGAAATAATTCCTGAGTCATTTTTAGGAGTATAGTTAAACTCAATATCTAAAAAATCTAGCTTAAAGTTCTCAATCCATCTTCTTTTAAATGGAGTGAAAACTGAGTAAGGCCTATCTTCTTTTGTTTTAATTGTCCCAGGTGAATAAACAACTTGATCATCAAAAGATTCATACTCTATATTATTATTATCAAGAATATTTTGAACATCTTGATCGCGCTTATTCTCATCAGAGCCAAACATATTGTTCCAATATACTTTAGAGATTGATCTTTCTTTTACAATATCTAAAATCTTAGATGCATTGTCATCGTATCCAGAAGAATTTATTACTGTTAAAGCAATATTAATTTTTTCTAACGAATTAGATAAGTTTTTTAGATTGCTAATAATAAACTCAATCTTACAATTAGCTTCATTATGAGCCTTAAATTGTTCTTTAGAAAATATGTAAATGCAGTTAACTTCGTTGGATGTGACACAGGCATGTCTAAGCGCAGGATTATCATCCATACGCAAATCGTTTCTAAGCCATACCAAACTTTTCATATAAATTTAAAGTTTCAAATTTGAGTTGAAATTACATCTTTCATCAAATAAAAATTTTTTGATGATTATTATGCTGCAAAATTTACTAGACCCTTTTTTTTAGACTTATATCATTAACTAAATTTTGCAATTTCATTTAGCCTTTATATGACACTTTATATATAACATTATACTTATCGTCAGAAACAAGCAAAGAGCCATCACTCATAACAAAAGGAGAGACAGGTCTGCCCCATGCAGATTCATTTGAAAGCCAACCATTTATAAAATCTTCTTGATCAACATAATTGCCATTATCATCAAGTTGAACAAATACTACTTTATAGCCTGATTTTTTTGTTCTGTTCCAAGACCCATGCAATGCAACAAAAACACTATTTTTATATTTTGAAGGAAACTTGTCTTTATCATAAAAAGCTATACCAAGTGGTGCAACATGTGGTCCTAATTCAGCAATAGGATCAACAAGATCTCTATTAAATGATGGAATTAAATACCCAAATTCAGGATCTATAACATCTTTTGCATGTTTATAAGGATATCCATAAAAGCTACCTTCTATATCAACTACGTTAAGCTCGCAAGATGGACTGTCATCACCTAACCAATCTCTTCCGTTGTCTGAAAAATATAATTTTCCTGTTACTGGATGCCAATCAAAACCCACACTATTTCTTACACCATCCGCAACTGTAATCAGTTCCCCGTTAACATATTTGTGGATTGCTGCAAACCTTGTATCTTTTAATTGAGGCTCTATACAAATATTACATGGTACCCCAACTGGAATATATAGATTTCCATCAGGACCAAAATCAATATATTTAAAACCATGCCATGTTTCAGATGGCAAATCATTCATATATATTGATTTAGTTGGTAAAGATTTAGAATTTGAATTTAGCCATTTATCTATATCTTTTATAACCCATATTGTATCTATTTCAGCAAAGTAAAGATCTCCATTGTGAACAGCAACTCCAGTCGGATTTTGAAGATTCTCAGCAATAAGAATTTTTTCTTCAGCAAAGCCATCTGAGTTAATATCATTAAGAGCAAAGATTTTATCTCCTTTTTTGGATCCTACCACGACATAGCCCTTTTCGGTCTCAGCTATCTGCCTTGGAGAGTCTAAATTGTCAGCAAATATACTTATTTCAAACCCATCTGGAACATTTAATTTTTCTAGATATGGATTTGCATGAATTATTTTTGAGAAAAAGCTTATCAATAAAATTAGTGAAATAAAGTTTAATGTGTAAAAGTGTGTATTAATTTTGTTCATATTAGTTATAAAATATCAAAATGGATTTAACAATAATATTAGATTACATAATTATAAGCATAATTGCATCAATGACGATAAACTCGATTCTCAGAAATTATGCAAAAAAATATAATATTCTTGTTGATATACCAGACAGAAGTAGAAAGTTTCATAAAAGAGCTACACCACTTACTGGAGGTATAGGTATTTTAATAGCTCTTTTAGTCTCAGGCAAACTTTACATTGATTTGAATAATCTAACAGGCTATCTTCCAGAATTTACTTTTCAATTAATGGTAATTTCAATACCATTATTACTTATTTTTTTAATTGATGACTTTAAAGGTCTAAATCCTATTTTAAGAATTTTAATCCAAATTTTTCTATCAGTTTATTTAATTTTTAGCACTGGGGTATATTTAGAATCGCTTGGTAATTTATTTGGATTTGGTGATGTAAAGCTAGGAATTTTTAGTATTCCTATAACAATTTTTTGTGTCGTTGGAATTATGAATGCCTTTAATATGCTAGATGGTATAAATGGATTATGTTCAGGATGTGCAATGCTTGCTTTAATGCTTATGGGTTTTTACTCAGGATTAATCTATGACTCAATGTTAGTTCTCATAATTGGATCAATGATAGGTTTTGTATTATTTAACTTAGGTGTATTTGGAAGAAAAAGAGGTGTTTTTTTGGGAGATAGTGGCTCTAATCTTGTTGGATTTTGGGTAGCATGGGTTGCTGTTTATGCTTCACAAAGTGAGATTTATATAATCGAACCAATAACTATATTATGGTTCGTTGCGATACCTCTTCTAGATTGCATTGGCTTAATTTACTCAAGAACAAAAAAAGGTAAAGGCTGGAGCACTCCTGGAAGGGATCATATTCATCACAAATTGATGCAAAAATATTCTTCAAAAGCCACTTTATTAGTTTTATTATTAATAACACTAACTACTGGTATGTTTGGAATATTGCTTGAAATTTATTTAAAATCCTACTTATCAACATTGCTATTCATCATTTATGCATGTATTTATTATCTATACACTGGTGTATTTTTAAAAAAAACTTTATAAACTAATTGAAATGTTTAAATTTTTTAAAAAAGAAAAAAATACTGAACAGGCAACTGTACAAGAATTCTCGTTTGAATTGGAACTAACAGCGGCAGTTTTAGCATATGAGGTAGCAAGATCTGATGGGCAAATCAGTGATGATGAATTGTCTGTTCTTATGTTAGAAATTGAAAAGATTTCAAACAAAGTAGGTAGAGATAAAAATGAAATTTTAAATATAGTTGATACCTACAGTAAAGACAGTATTTCTTTTTACGAATTCATAGAAGATATTAATAAAAACTATTCTAGAGAGCAAAAAAAATCACTACTAAGGATCATGTGGCAGACAGCCTATGCAGATGGCAAGTTAGATGTAGATGAAGAAAAATTAGTTAGAAGAGTTGCTGATTTAATTAAAATCAAAGATGTTGAAGTATTGAAGCTAAAGCATGATGCTAAAAATTAGTATTCTATAAAACTTGCATTTTCAATTAAAAAATTTTCTGATTCATTTCTGCTACACTTACCAGGATAGTTTTCAATATTCTCGTCATACATATCATCTCCAACAAATGTAAACATTTGTAATAAGATTACACACTTTTCTAAATTGGTTACTCTTGGATCACTATAAAGCTCAAGAGACAGTTTCTTAAAAGTACTTTGATTTGATTCAATTCTCAATTTTCTTTTGTTGTCTAAAACTATAAAGGATGAGTCAAATTGATTATCATTTACAACTGATTTCCACTTTACACCATTTGAAGATTTACCAGGCTCACCATTTTTTGCAAAGTTAGTCCAAAATCTCATCATGTTTCTAGACGTAAAAAATTTTGATCTACTTGGTGGGTAAATCAAATCAGAAAGTGGATATCCACCTACAAGCTTTGAGTTTCCAGCTAATAAAGGAATTTCAGTTGCGTGTGCTGCACCAATGAGATTTTTAAAATTTGCAACAATAAATCTCCTATGATCATCCCAGTCATATCTATATGCATAAAGATCATTGTTACCTGATTTATACAAGCTTTGTAAAGGTATATCAACACCTCTAATTTTCCATGCTGCACTTCTGTAGTAATTAAAAGCTTCAAATGCATCTTCGTCCTTAAGTGAGACTTTTGGAATATTAAGTATATTTCCAACTGCAGAATAATCTAACTTAACAAAATATTCTGCAGTAGCTAACCATAATTTAACTTCATCAATATTTGAGCCAGCGATTGTAGGAACTTTGTTAATAAATTTTTCAGATGAAAGCGCAGATTTTAGTCCAATTTCTGGAATCACAATGCCATCTGACATAAGCAATGGGATTTCTTCATACGTCTTTCGATTGACATAATGTTTAAAAAAATCCTCGGTTGAAAGATTCAGTAAGATGTTTCTAATTTCTTTCTTAGAATAAGATTCTTTTTGATCATTTAAATTATCAATGATTTTTTTAATAATTTCAGAGCTTGTATATGATGAAGTAGAAGTCTTTTTTTCTTGCATGTAAGCATCATTTGGAGATATTGAAGTTGTATAACCTGACATTGATATCGCTTTATGGAATAATCCTTTTGATTGTTCAGATACCAACAATGAATATACATTGTGGCCTCCAGCTGATTCACCAAAAATTGTTACATTTTCGGGATTACCACCAAAAAGGGATATATTTTTTTTAACCCAATTTAACGCAGCTATAATATCAAGCGTTCCAAAATTAGAGGTTTTATCAATATCATTTTGGAGCTCTTGTATTGATGGATGATAAAACCAACCGAATGGGCCCAATCTATAATTGATTCTTACAACAACAATATTATGTCTTTTAACCATTTTATTAAAATCATATAAATCTTTGAGTCCAGATGTATTACCCCCTCCGTGAATCCAAAACATTACTGGCAATAAATTTGTTGTTTTATTCAAAGGAGCTGAAATATCTAAATATAAACAATCCTCTGTTCCTACAAAAGGCCCACTTCCTCCAGGACCACCAAGAGATGATGGTCTTTGAACACAATAATTTCCGTCTTTTGGCAATATTGTTTGATTAGGTTTTATTATTTCTCTTGGAGCTTTCCATCTTAATTCGTTTAGGGGTGGTTGTGCGTATGGAATATCATCCCAGTGCAGTACTCCTCCTTTTTTATAACCATCAACAATACCAGATAAAGTTTCAACTTGATGAACAGAAAATACCTTAAAAGAAAAAGAGAAGGTAATAAAAATTAATATAAATTTGAATGATTTCAATTTTATTTTCTATAAAAACTATATATAAATGTAGATTATCATTATATATTATTTTTTCGGGATGTAGCGCAGTCTGGTAGCGCACTACACTGGGGGTGTAGTGGTCGTCGGTTCAAATCCGGCCATCCCGACCAGCATCTTAATTAGTTAATAAGATTTCTTATGTTATGAGAAGCTTTTAAGGATAGCTTTGATCTTTTATTAATTAAATATTCTTTTTTAGTAATAGGATTTCTACCAATTCTTTTAGGTGATTGATGAAAATAAAATGTCCCAAATTTAGAAATCTTTACTTTATTAGTTTTAGATTCGGTGCAAATTAGATCTATAAATTTATCAAGTAACTTCTTAGAAGGCTCTAATGAAATTTGAGCCTTGGAAGAGATATTTTTTACAATATCCTTTTTTCCAAGGCTCATTGACTATTGAATAATATTAAGTTCCTGATCCTGTTCCAGTGCCAGAGCCGGTTCCAGTTCCTGAACCAGTTCCAGTTCCAGTTCCTGAGCCAGTTCCTGAACCAGTTCCTGAGCCAGTTCCTGTTCCAGTTCCAGTGCCAGATCCAGTTGCCAGAGTGGTTGTTCCAGTAGCTGTTCCAGTAGCTGGATTATCATCAATACCACCACTGTCACGAATGCTGACTGTGATTACTTGAGTTGCCTCGTTAGAACTTGCATCAGTAGCAGTAACAGTAGCAGTAAACTCAACTAAGGCACCACCATATTCAAGAGATGATGGATCATCAGTAATATAAGAACCTTCATAATCTGCTGGTTCTATAAATGTAATAACACCATTAGCTGTTATAGCAAGAACTGAACCTGAAATTGTGAAAGTAACATCCTGAAGATCAGTTGCAGTTGCAGTACCAACATCAGTATCACCTTCATCAACTATAAATGTAGATGCTGAAGTAAATACCGGAACGGTTGTATCAGTCACATTTACCGTTCTCTCAGCAGTTCCAACATTACCAGATGCATCAGTTGCAGTATAAGTAACTGTATAAGTGCCTAATGTATCTGGATCAACTAAATCATCTCCAGTGGTTACGACTGCTACCGTACCAGAAGCATCAGTAGCTGTGGCTCCTGCATCAGTATATGATGATGAACCAAACTCAACCTGTTGAGGATTGTCGCCAGTTACAGTAACTACAGGTGCTGTGGTATCTACTACATTTACTGTTCTTGTTGCAGTTGCAGTATTACCATCTAAATCAGTTGCCGTGTAGGTAATTGTGTAAGAACCAACAGCAGAAGTATCGACATCACTTGATGCCTCTACAGGAGTTTCACCATGAAATTCGTCAAAAGCAGTCGCTCCAGGATCCGTATAAGTATCACCAAGTTCAACACTATCAGGATTAGATCCATTGAGCGTGATTACAGGTGGGACATTATCGTTGTAACCATCATCTGTAAGATTTGATATCACTGCGGCACCTACTAAGGCTGCAAGTGCCTTTTGAATAGTGCTTAGCTCAGCAGCAATCTCTTTTAAACGGGAAGGATTTTGAGTAGCTTCCTGTTCTTGTAATAAAAATGCTCTTCTATCTTGAAGCTCAACAACACCCATTTGGCCAACTCTTGCTTCCATTTCACTGAGCGTTTCAGAACTTAAGTTTGTGGCCAGCCCCAAACTAACCAACGTTAAACTAAATAAATAAAATTTTTTCATAGCTAATTCCTCTAATTTAAATGCTACTTATAGAGTTATATTCACACAATTTTTAAATATATACAACTCCGGAAGAGAATGATACTGCATTTTTAGCCAAATTTGTAAGATTTTATGTTTTTTTTTTACAAATTTTGTTGAACTTAATAAAAAAGTGTATTTTTTACACATAAATGAAGATTTTATGAGTATATATGTTAATTAATTGGTCTAAATCTAACTAAAAGGTCATGAAGTGAATTTCTTCTATTTAGTCTTGCACCTGGATCTTTTGTGAGTGGCCTCCATGTATAATTAATAAAATTACCATATATCGGGATATCAAAAAATATTCCTTTATCAAAACTTCCTTCACCAAATTGCTCAAAAGAAACATCAGTAAAAGTTGCAAATGCGCCAAACCTAACCCCATTAGAAAGAGATCTTGAAAATTCCACCGTAGAGCCAATATCGCCAGCAAGATATTCTCCGGCTGATAATTTAAAATCAAATGGAATTGATCCAAAATTCCTTATGAAAAGATTGGCAGTAAAAGTTGTATTTTCATAGTCTAAATATCCAAATCTCCATTCATAATCTCTTTTACGAACATTAAATATCTCAAATCCAAATGAATAATTATTATTTGGTTTAAAATACAAGTACTCTGCACCATAACCTGAAAACATATCCTCAAGTATTCCACCTGTGATCATAATATGATGATTCTCTCTTGGTGTGATGTGATAATCTAATTGAGCTCTTCCTATAAGCAAGCCTTCGTCCATATTTTTTAGATATTGTTTAACGTCTGATCTTACTTGAGCTGGAAATGTATCTACTGGGGGAAGGCTTAAATCATCAAAGTTATTAGCTAAACTATATTTTAAATTTGTGTTAAAAAACAAATTATCTCTTAAAATAAACTCTGTATTGTTTTCGACCAAAAGCGCGCCTTTAAAAAATTCTTCTCTTGATGCTATAAAAGGCCTGAATGTTAGTCCTGTATCAGTGTTAATAAATCTTGAAGAATTTCTTTCATATATGGTTTTAGCATTTCTTTCAAAAACTTCATCAATTTCAGTAACAGCATCTAAATCAGCAATTTTGATATTTTTTTTGATATTTTTATCAATACCTGCTTCTCTTGAAGATTCAGCAATAATTTGCTCAACGACCCTTATATCTGGATGTATAAACTGTGTTAACTCTATTCCAATAGATCTTGAGGTTTCTGAAATTTTATTTACACCAATCCCATTTTCTTCAAGATTTTTCACTAATTTTAAATATTTATCATCATCCTCGTTTGTATTTGCTTTTTTAAACGTATACTTTTCAAGTGATCTTTTAGGATTATTTTTGTATACAAATCTTAATGAAAAAAATCCACCTCTTTCATATGCAGTGCTTATCGTAAAATTCTCATTGATCAAATAATCAAATCCATAGGAAAAATCACTTTCTCTTTCTTTATATTCTAGAACTGGTCCATCTATCCTTGTTGGATCTTTTTCAAGTTTAAATAACAATTTATTATTCAGACGATACGAAATTCCATAAAAAAATGAAGATGTATCTCCAGAAAAGTATTTAGATGGATCAAGTTCACCACCAAGGCCATCATAACCAAGCGGCCTGTTGTTAAATGAATCATGAATATATGTAAAAGGATTTTTAAAACCATCATCTTTATTACTTAATCTGCCCCATCCTACTCCTAAATGCATATCAAGATTATTTATTCCATAACTAGATACAAGGTACTCAGAACTATATAAACTTGTCCCCGCAAAATCATTAAGGCCAACAGCTAATGCTGGAAGAACACCTTGATCTTTAAGTTTAATTTTTACGTTAAAGCCTTTATCTTTGTAGCCCTGACAATATGTTTTTCCTTCATTATTAGATCTACATTGCGTGATATCCTCTATATTCATGTAAAAAAACGATGCTTCAAACCAATCATAAGGATTTGATGAAAGTGTAATTTTTTGATCAGGATCACCATCAAAATATGTTATGCCGTGCGATCCCTCTTCATAAAATCTTGCTGTGGGGGTATTAATAAGGCCAATTATTCCGTGATTATTATATGTATTGAAGTCAAAACTGTCAGAATATATATAACTTGCTATTGATAGAAGGGGTAAAAATAATTTGAAAGATAGATTAATACGATTTGACATCCATCTTTATCTATTAATTGTTGTTATTTATTGATGATAAAGACGCAAGTGCAATTCCTAAGTTACCCAAAATAGAAACATAGGCTTGAGCTGCAAGTCTTCTTGATGAGCTCTCATCAAGTTTTCTAGGAACAAAAATTATTGATCCTGGATATATTTCAGAACTTGACAAAGGGCTAGCCTCAAATATGTTCCTTTTTTTTGTATAACTTTGAGATTCTCCATTAGGATGAAGAATATATATTGATTCAGTATCTGCAAATTGTTTATAACCTCCGGACTTTTCAACAAAGAATTCGACACTTTGATTAGGTGAGAACATTACTGCACCCTCTACGGATATCTCGCCATAAACATAAACATTGTTATTCATTTCAGGAATAAATAATTCATCACCCTCGCTTACCAAAATAAGATCTGAAGAATTTTCGTCAATTAAATCAACGACTATACGTCCTACAGGATCTGCATCTTTAATCTCTTCAGTTAAAGAGACTATTGGCATTAAATCAAGATTTTGACTTATATTTCTTTGACTTATAGCAATAATATTATCAAGAAATTCTTTATAAAGTATTTCTTGAGATCTTTTATTAATTTCTTTTGCATTGTCGTTTAAATAAACCGCTCCAAATGGATAAGCATTGACGTTATATCCTCCTGCTTTATCAATAAGGTCTGCAAGTGTATCTCCTGAGGCCATAACATATGTTCCTGGCTTTTTCACAGCACCGAAGATTTTAGCTTCTCTAAAAGGGAATTCTCTAATGTATATCATGTCTCCATCTGCTGGACTAATATCATCAAACTGTTTTTTGTTTGCAATAGGAATAGATCTCATTGTTCCATCAAGCAAACGTTCCAAAGATATATTTTGAATATCTGCTGATTGTTTTAGACCGTTTGCATACCTTAAAACATCATTTAAAAACTGATCATCAGTGATTTCATATTTTGCAGGACGCTTTACTGCACCATCTATGGAAACGATATTTTTTCTTGACTCGACAAAAATAACATCACCAGATCTTAAACGCTTTTTGAGGTTATAGTTGCCATCAATTAATAAATCATACACATCAAGAGTTTCTATAATTTCATTTTTTCTAATTAAATTTATTTCTCTGTAAGAGCCATATTCACTTACTCCACCGGCTACAGATAGCGCCTGTAATATATTAGAGTTACCTGTAAGAGTGTAAATACCAGGATTCTTTGCATTTCCGGTTACTAAAATGTTTACGTCTCTGATTGAGCTAAGGCTGATGAAAGCCTCAGTACCAAACATAGCATTATTAACCTTGGATTTTATAAGATCTGAGGCCTCGCTCAGGGACAATCCCGCAACAACAACCTTTCCTATATCTTCAAGATTTATTGAGCCATCTCCGCCTACTGGAAAATTATCGATAAAATCCATTTGGCCAACTAATTGAATTTTAAGAACATCTCCAATATCAAGAACATAAGATGGTTCAGGATTTGGTTCATTGATTGGCATAAAAGAAGTCTGAAAAGTGTTAAAAAAATTTGATCCAAACAGTTTTAAATCCTCTCCTAAACGAAGACTCTCATCGCTACTAAGTCTTTTTTCAAGTTCTTCTAAATCTGTCTCAAGTCTTTTCTTTAAACTAATAAGCTCCTCAGCTTGCTGCAATTTCGAGGAATATTGATATGGCCTATAGTTTTCGTCAGTACTTTTATCTTGTTCATCCGCTCTATCAAGAACATCTTTCCTAATATCATCTGGTAAGCTATCTAAGAAATTTTCATCAAGTTCTTGAGAAAATAAAGAAATAGAAAAGAAAATGAAGAATATTATAAATTTAGACTTATGCATTTTATTATTATATTTGTAAAAATCATTAAACAACACTGTTAGTTTTATCGATTCCTGGAATATTTACACCTCTAATCTTAAACGAATTTTGGATTATAACATTCATAATATCATTTACTTCGGATTCGGTTATTGTTTTATGAGGATTTTGAAAAATGAACCTAAATCCAATTTTAATTTCTTCAGTTTTTTCATTAATGTAATAATCAAATATAAATACTTCTTTTAAAAGTTCATTTTTAAAATTTAAAATATAATCTTGCAATGCATAGCTATTTTCATATTCTGTAATAGAAAATGATAGATCTCTCTTAGACGAAGGAAACTCAGAAATTTTCTTATATTTGTAAGCTTTTTCTTTTTGAAAGTTATTTTTAATTTCATAATCAATTTCAATAGTTGAATCTATCTCAATTTCGATATAAATAATTTCATCTTTTGATTTTGAGTTTAGGTTTTCTCTTGAAATAATTTGAAAGTCATTCGGTTGAATGCCAATGATATTATTGCTTAACAAGTTGGTAAGATACTTTTTATTAATCTTTTTTGCGAAATCTTCATAATTATTATCAACTCTTCCACTAGCGATAATTCCTAATAGTTTTTTTCTACTATCTGATTTTGTTTCATATACATCAGAAACTTCAAATAGCTTTAAACAATCTTTTTGTCTTCTTTCATTATAGGCAAGATTTGCAAGCAACGATTCTTTTAAGTCTCTTCTTAGAAATGATCTATTTGAGTCAAGAGGATTGTCTATTTTTACAGAGCGATTATCACCATTGGGTACAAATGGATCATTAATAACTTCATAAAAACCATGGTGTATTAAAAAATTTTTAATTTTTTCTTCTTTAATATTAAAATTCTTATTGCCAATAGGAGGGATTTCAAAAGCCCTTGACTCAATATTGTTGTAACCAATAACTCTTGCAATTTCCTCAGCTATATCATTAATTGATTTAATATCATGCCTGTAAGAGGGAATATGAATATCATCGTTGATAATTTTGAATCCAAGATTTAAGAGGTATTTTTTACATTCTTTATCTTTAATATTTGTTCCTAAAATGTTGTTGATCTTTTTTAAATCATATTTAACATTAACATTATCAATTTCTGTAAATGTTTTCGAATACATCTCGGCATTAATAATATTCGTATGATCTTCAACAATTTTTAAAAATCTTCTCAAAACATACTCATGTGAGCTCATGTCTGTATTTCTCTCAAATTTATGAGCTGCATCTGAATTAATTCCATATTTTAGTGCTTTTCCTAAAATCATTTCAGGATTGAAATATGCGCACTCAATCAGGACTGAATTTGTTAAATTATCGCAAGCTGTGTTTTTTCCACCAATAATGCCAGCAAGATTTATAACATCATTTTCACTGTTTAAGAAAACCTGTTCGCCTTTTTCCAAATCAATGGTTTTGTCTATGAGTGTTTCAAATTTTTGATTTGAGTTCAGAGTATCTAGTGAAAAATTGTCCTCAATGGTAGCACTATCATAGCAATGAGTTGGTTGACCTGTTTCATAAGAAATATAGTTTGATATGTCAGTAAAAAAATTATTTTTATTATTATCGAGTTCAGAAAAATAACTCTCAATATCCTCATTATATTTATCAGGTATATTATCAATTTCTAGTTTCAAAAAAGAAATTTTAGGACAAAAATCCAAAAGATTATTTTTGAATTTAAGCTGTAAATCAGTAATACTCTTTTCATATACATTGTCATTTATTTCAACATCATAAAATGAATTTAAATCTCTTATTAAACCCATTAATGATAAGCAGTCTCCTCTGTTTGGAGTAAATTCAATGTCAAAAATATTATTTGAGACTTCATGCTCATGTCCAAGTTGAATTAATTTCTCAGATAAATCATTTATATCAGGTTTATTCTTGATATATTTTGTAAGATGTTTATAAAGAACTTTCATTTGAATTGATTTAAGAAATCTAAATTTGATTTATAAAAATCACGAATATCATTAACTCCGTATTTCAACATTGCAATCCTTTCTACTCCAAGACCAAATGCGAAACCAGAATATTTTTCAGGGCATATATTACAATTTTCTAAGACAATTGGATTAACAATACCGCAACCTAGAATTTCTAACCATTTACCCTCTCGAGAAAGAATATCTACTTCAGCTGAAGGTTCAGTGAATGGAAAATATGATGGTCTAAATCTTATTTGAATGTCTTTACCAAACAAGAAGAAAACAATTTTGTAAATAATATCTTTTAAATTGGCGAAGCTTATATCTTCACTTACATAAATGCCCTCAACTTGATGAAACATCGGTAGATGTGTTGCATCATCGTCTTTTCTATAAACTTTTCCCGATGAAATAAATGCAATCGGAGGAACTCTATCTAACATTCCTCTTATTTGAACAGGAGAAGTATGAGTTCTAAGAAGATTAGACTTTTCATTAACATAAAAAGTATCATGCATTTGTCGTGCAGGATGATTCTTTTTGATGTTTAACAAGTCAAAGTTGAACTCTTCAGTTTCAATCTCTGGACCATCAATAACTTCAAAGCCTAACTTAATTAAGAAATCCAATATATTCTTTTGCGTTTGTTTTATGGGGTGATGTGCACCTCTATTTCTTTTAATTAATGGAGGTTTAATGTCCTTAGATTCTGACATTAATAGGATATTAATTTATTGCTGAATCAACAATCTTTTTAAATGTTGCATTATCAGATATCGCTAAATCTGAGAGTATCTTTCTATTAATAGCAATATTTTTATCTTTCATAGACTTAATAAGTTTAGAGTATGAAATTCCCATTTCTTTGGATCCGGCATTAATTCTTGATATCCATAAAGATCTAAATGTTCTTTTTCTATTTTTCCTATCGCGGAAAGAGTATTGAAGTGCTTTAATATTGGATTGCTTTGCAGTTTTATATAGCCTACTCCTAGCTCCATAATGACCTTTTGTGCTTGTCAGAACTTTTTTATGTCTTTTTTTAGCAGTAATTGATTTTGTAACTCTTGGCATAATTATTTTATTAGTTTTGAAGCCATTTTAAGAACAACTCCATTAAGTTTATTTAGTCCTCTATTATGTCTTTTTCTTTTAGTAGACTGTTTTGTAAGTATATGATTTCTATTTGCACTTCTACTTTTCAATGAGGATCCTGTCCTCTTAAAACGCTTAGAAGCTCCTGAATGACTTTTTAACTTATATCCCATAATATTTATAAAATTTATTTCTTTTTAACAGGTGATAAAACCATTAACAACTGCCTACCCTCTAGGGATGGTTCTTGATCAACCTGAGCGATATCTTTAACATCATCCTTAAGTTTATTAAGTAAATCTAGGCCCATTTCACTATTTAAAATTTCTCTACCCCTAAAACGGACCGTTATTTTAGTCTTATCTCCGTCAAGAATAAAGCTTTTTATTTTTTTAAGCTTAATATTGTAGTCACCAACATCTGTAGAAGGTCTAAACTTAATTTCTTTAGTAGTATTTCTTTTAACCTTTAATCTTGAAACGGAGGTATTTTTTTTCTTATTAAAGACGTGTTTGCCATAATCTAAAAGTTTACAAACAATTGGATCAGCATCTGATGGAGAAACCTGAACTAAATCTAATGAAGCTGCTTCAGCAGCCTCCAAAGCTTTAGCAAAAGATAATAGTCCCTGATTTTCGCCATCAGATCCAATGAGCATTACTTTATCAGCCCTAATTTTTTCATTAATTGGAGTTATGTTTTTTCTAGAAGAAGCTATGGTGATACCTACAAATTAGAGTGAAAATAGGATGGACATTAAGATATTCTATTAAATGTTATAGTTATATGAAATTTATCGTTTGTCATTGAGTGCAGATTTTATACCATTAGACACATTATTCGCAATGTTTTATCTTAAGGCTCAAGAAAGTATTTTTCCCAATTGCCATCAATTTTTTCATATGCCTCTCGTTTATTAATTCTTGAAGGATGGCCTTCCCAGAATTCAAAGTAATAAGGTGAAAACTTAAAACCACCCCAATAATC
>MDTA01043220.1_pt1 | contig 15327 bp, 14 predicted proteins | sample 811151 | NCBI WGS metagenome assembly MDTA01 (sample SAMN05326648, study PRJNA326480) | marine metagenome | isolation source: seawater | place: Indian Ocean: South | collected 2010 | reverse complement strand
TAAATAATTTTATTAGGTATCAGGTTTGATAATATTGCATTTAATCTAACTATCATAATTGTAGATGCTTTTGATTTTCCTCTAATAAGGATTGTTTGGTGAACTCCCCAAAAAATATTTTTAATTCCAGCAATACGAGCAACAATTCCACCAATCAAATCTGCATGATTCATCCAAGTTTGAACTACATCTGGCTTTGATTGCTTAATAATTCTATATAACTTAAACAAACCAGAAATGTTTATTTTTCCACTTGAGAAATTTAATGCGTAAACAGAAACATTGATTTTTTCTAAAATATCTCCATAACCCTCTGTATTCGAGAGAGATACAACAACATGATCATTATCCCGGTCAAATTGACATATTCGAAACAGTTGAGTTTCAGCTCCACCCCTTTTAAGGCCTGAAATAACGTGTAAGATTTTCATAAATATCTTTAGTTTAGGTAAAAGAGTAATTCATTATAAAAGATTTTATTTTTTATCTATTACTTAATTAGGAGTTTGTATTTTTTATAAATTTTTGCAATACCAAATAATATAAATTCTTTTAAATTTTGTGGCTTTTTAATTTTAAAAGCATCGTCAATGTATGGTATGACTTCAACTATATTACTTCCACTAAGAACTAGCTTTTTGACCAATGTTAATCTGTTCTCTTTTTTTCTTTTAGATATCTCATTATTTGATAACAAGTTCTCACTTTGAGCAATGTTAAGAAAGTCTTCCACACCATAATAAGCAATATTTGGATCTGCATTACTCCATGAATCTTTTCTGAAATGTCTTACAAATCCTGGTTTATTTATGCCAAGAAATTTCCATTTCTTTGAAATTCTAAGAATTAACTCAAAATCTTCATTAAATTTAAGAGATTCATTAAATCCGTTAACATCTCTTAAAGCCTCCCTTCTAAAAAACTGGAAAGGAGATCCACCTGGAATTCCATTTTTTCTTCCAAGTAAACTGCTATCAATACTTCCATTAATTTGCATTATATTCTCGTTTTTATTTTTTTTATTTCTATAACAATTTGTTGCACTACAAAAAACAGAAGCATAATCTTTACTTAGTGATTCAAGTTTCTTTTGACGCCATTCTATTGAGTCAGGTAATAATTCATCATCAGCATCAATAAAAATTATAAACTCTCCCATTGCTAGCTTAATTCCACAATTGCGAGCACTTGATGGGCCTCCATTCTCTTTCTTTAAAAATTTTATTGGTATTTCTGTATGATCACGGTAGGAATTTATAATTTCTTCTGCACTATCATTAAGAGAACCATCATCAATAATTATGACTTCTAAGGGTTTAAGACTTTGATTAAGTACTGAAGGAATTAATCTTTTTAAAAATTCAGCATCATTATATGTTGTAATAATTACACTTGTTTTTTTGTTGATATTTTTTCCCCTTTTGCTGATATCTTTGTTATCTATTATCTAAATTTTTTATCAAAAGATTTTTAAAGACAGACATATCAAAATCTTGATAAATTCCTTTTGACCATTTATAAATATATTCACATTTTTTATTATAAATCTCCTTGTTATTTAATAAATCTAATATATTACTGAAGTCTTTTTGATCTCTTATCACCAGATCTTCAAATGGATACTTATATTGTTTTAAGAATATTTCATTTGGTGAGAAATGATCATGCATATCAATTAAAATTGATGGAGTTACTGATACTGCCGCATCCAAAGTTGAAGTTGAGTGGAAAGTCATGTGAATGTATGCATTATCAATCAAGTCATTGATCGGGGTTTCATTATCAAAACTTACAAAATCATAATTTAAATTTACATTTGGGCAGATTTTATCAATGAATCTTGGATGATTTCTAAAAATAATTTCATAATTATTATCTAATAAATATTCAGCATTTCTATGAATGAGATTTTCAACAATATCGATATAAAGCTTATTAATATCTTTATTTGCCCAATCTGGAACAATCTGCAAAGTAAATAATATTTTTTTAATATCTTCTTCCGATTTCTTTTGAGAATTTGATTCTTTTTTTAGTCCAACTGTAATAACATTTTTTTTACTATAAAATCCTGTCAGATCATTATTTATAAGAATATTTTTAAAAACATCTCCGTATACAAGTGTAATTATGTTATTACGATGCTTAATTATTGGAGGCTTTCCATCTTTGATTGATTCTTCATGCCCATCAAATATGATTCCATGCTGATAGTCCATAACACATGCTTCTGGATCAATGCATCTCCATAGTGTTATGTTATTCCACAATAAGGTTACGTAAATCTTTGAATGGAATTTTCTAAAAAATATTTTTTTAAGGATTTTAGAAATCTTTAATTCGTTTAAATATAATTGATCTTTTGATAAATTATTTCTACTTTTACTATTAAAGATTTTTCTCAAAATTATCTGAATAATTGAAATGAAATCAAATCGTATTGCTTGACTATTTCTAGGAAAATTTTTGTATTTGCCCTTGATGTCTGTATCCTCAAAAATTAAGTAACTTAAGTTATTCTTGATACAACTTTCAATCATTGGTTTTAATAGAATATTCTCTCCACCTTCTGCTCTATTGAAAAATGCTGAACTTACGAAAACGACGTCGTAGCTTTTACCTATGAATATAAGTTTTAAAAAATAATACATTGAAGCAAGAATGTCTTTAAAAATTTTTATCATTTATATGAATATTTTAGGTAACTTATATACATTAAAGTTTCGATTTATATAATTGATATCTCTAGATTTTAAATCTATTGACTTGCTGAAATATTATAAATTTTTAAGTTTTTCTTCAGCTATTTTGAAATCATCTATATGATCAATGTCAATCTTTTCTTCAGGTTTAATAATTATTGGAAACATATTTTCTCCAGAAACACTTCCATTTAATAAAGTCTCTCTTCTGGCCGCTTCTATATCTCCTGTCATAAAATAAGCTTCTGGTAATTCTTGCCTTGGAAAATTATATGGTTCATGAATTTCTTGAACAAATGAACTTATGCTTCCATCTTCATTGATACCTAGAACTCTATATGGATGTTCTTTAACTTTTGCAACTGCTCTTACGGATGTTGCTTTAGGATTTTTGTTAAGTATGTCAATCGATCTTTCTATGAGGCCATTTGGTCTCAAAGGTGATGTTGGCCGGAGTAAAATATAGACATCAAATATCTCATCAATTGAATCAAAATAATCTAATGCATGTCTCATGAAAGAATAGTCCCTACTATCATCCTTGGAAATTTTTGCAGGCCTTATGAAAGGGACTTCGGCACCGCAATTTCTGGCAATTTCAGCATATTCATTTGAGTCTGTGGATACAATGACTTTGTCAACCATTTCAGATTTTAAAGCGTAAGATATTGAGTAATAAACAAGGGGTTTGCCATTGAGTGGTAAGATATTTTTATTTGGCAAGGACTTACTTCCACTTCTTGCAGGAATTATAACGATTATCTTCATTTTGTTATTTAGCAAAGATCTGTAAATTTATCTTAATTTATCAAAGCAAAATTAATCATAAGTCGAGCTCTTTTTTTAATCTGCTTAATTTATCCTTATCTTTATTTGTGAACTTTCTTTTTAAGCTGCCATCACCTGCGGCAATTCCATAAATTATTTTGGGGTTTGATATATTATCAACAACGACATCTCCATTTTTACCATGATAGCCTCCCCCTACAATTTGGCAGTATCCTAAATCTTTTTTTCCATATGAACTATTTAATATTTGATCCATTTTTATAGCCTCATATATAAATCCTTCAAATGCTGATGTTATATCTGTGCGATAAATTTCAATGTTTTGGTCTAAAGCAAACTTAATTGCATCTTGCGTAAGAGTGTTTTTTCCAAGATCTACTATTATGGCATCATTTTTAATACTTTTTACAATATCAATATCGATTATAGATACTCCATTTGAAGCTCCTATAATGACATCTGACATAAAAGCAGTTTGTAAAATATTTTCATGAAAAGTAATATTTGACACTGTGTTTTCAGGTTTTATAAAGTTAAGGCCCTGTGATATGCCATAACCTTTGTATGAATTTCGTCTATGTATGCTTACACTCACACCACACTCAACCAATTTTAATGCAAGCTTACTGCCAATATTACCAGAACCTAATATTGATACTTTTTTACCACTTAAAAAATTCAATTTTTGGCTTAAAAAAGACCAGGTTGCATTGACGGTGATGTCGTTAGGTTTATATTCGAGAATTCTTGATTTTTTAATTTCCTGAAAACATACTTTAGAAAGGTTTCCAGTTTCAACTACATTTAATTTTGGATGAATTGTAACTGGTATTTTCTTTTCACTATCAACAAAAATATAGTCGACCTGACCATCAATAATTTCTACTATTTCTTTTAGTATTGATTGTTCAAATATGACACAACCACAAACACTAAAAAGATCGCTTCTTCTGATGGGTGTGAGGTATGGTTCAGCTTCCTTTTTGGATGTTGTGGCGATAGTAAATACGGTTTTAGCACTGCCTTTTTTTAAAGTATTAAGATTATCTTTGAGTTGTTTAAAAAATATGCTTTTCATAAATACTAAGAAATTAAGTCCCATGTAATAGGAGTATTCTTTGGAATATCTCGATTAGCAATCTTTCCAAAGACTATGTCCTCATATTTTGCATAAATTCCATATGCAGGTGCAGTATAGATAATATCATTTTCATTTAAGACAGTTCCTTTTTTAATATCATTTTTTGCATACATCGTTTTTCTAAATCTTATTACTGACGCTACCTCACTTGAAGATGGTTGTTTGATCCCATCTCCTAGGGATTTTTCAACTATTCTTACTCTATCCCTCATATCAGAAAATTCCTCAGGTAACATTGATAAAATGTGATCAGGTCCTTCCATTTTTTTATCTAAGGTAAAATGCTTTTCAATTATATTAGCCCCTCTTGCAACTGCTCCCAAGCTAACCATATCTCCAATCACATGATCAGAAATACCAACAGGCAAGTCATTAAAGGCCTGTTTCATTGTATCTATAGCCTTAATATTCATAGTTTCTGGAGGACAAGGATAAGATGAAGTGCACTGCATCAAGATTACATTTGGGTTTCCACACTTTGCAACTTCCATGAGCGCATCTTGAACCTCAGAAAGATATGACATTCCTGTAGAAATAATCATTGGTTTTTGAGTAGCTGCTACTTTTCTTATTAGAGGTAAGTTAACTAAATCAAAAGAAGCAATTTTATAACAATCAACATCCAATTCGGCAAGTTCATCAGCACTCTCCAAGTCGAAGGGAGCTGAGAAAATAGTAGTTCTTCCTTTGGCATAATCAAATAACTCTATAGTTTGTTCCTTAGAAAGTTCATATTTTTTTAACATCTCGTAATCGGTTTCTTCAACTCCTAAGACTTTTTCTACATATCTCGAAGTTTTTCCATGTTTTGCTACTCTGTACTTGGTTTTATAGGATTGAAGTTTGACTGCATCAGCCCCAGCAGAAATAGCTTCATCGACTAATTTCTTTGCCATGCTCATACTTCCATTATGATTTAAACCAATTTCTGCGATTAAATATGTGCCATGTCCTGAACCAACTTTTTTATCATTAATACTGACAATTTTATTAAAATCTAGTCTGGGATTTGTTTTATCAATTGCATTAATCTTAAATGTTTTATCACTAATAATTTGTGCCAGATCTATAGATTTACTAAAAAGTATTTGCAAGTCTGCATACATAAATTCTGCTAGACTGCCCAGAGTATAAAGATTTAAAATTTTATCAAATCTTTCACGTGTCTCAGCCAATGCTGCTTGATAACCTTTAATGTACATAGGATATACTTCTGGCAACTTTATTAGCTTGCAATCAGTTATTTGATCAGACTTGCACAAACCTAATCCAACAAATTGATCTTTTACATTTTTAAATAATTCCTTGTCTTCCATGACATCATATTTGTCATTTGGCGAATAGGTTATTTCACAACACATTATTGTAGAGTCTGGTGACGGATCCTTAATAAATGAGTTTTGATCAGATACTCTATTAAAATATATTTTCTCATCGTCAATATAAATAAAATCAACGCCATCAGGAAGAACCTTAGCTGTATTAAGTTCTAACATAACTAGTATTACGCCTCTATATTTCAAGTTTGTTTTAAACCCAATCAATTTTGAAAAGTTTGTACAAGAAGTTGTATTGATAACCAAATCTTTGGGCATTAGATCAATTTCTCGAGCATCTGTAACAATTTTAGTTATGTTATGACTATCGCTTAGTTCAACACATTCAATCTTTTCTTCTAAATTAATTTTTCCACCTAGTGCAATAATCTTTGATTCTAATGTTTTAAGAATTGTTCCACTGCCCTCATTTCCTACAGCACTCCATTGATCCTGATAAAATGCTCGACGTTCTTCCGTAATCTGAACTCTTTTGGGAGCCCAATTTGCATCGAGCTCTTTTGTTGGAATACCCCATAGCTTTTCAGGATATTTTGTAAAAAAGAGTTCTTGCAAAGTATCCCCTGCAAGAGCCTTAGTATACTCATAATAGTTATTAGCTTTAGATAAATCATCTGGATTTACTTTTGAAAGTTCATCATTAATTTTATCTCTTGTTTTGCTTGGAAGACTATTAATGAACTCCCTTGATATTGGGTAATCATAAAATTTTCCATTCTTAAAATTCTTTGCCCAATGATCTCTCTCATGAAAAAGGCCTTCAAATTCGGTTAATAAATAATTCTTAATATCATCATCAGGTGTATGGTATATGTGGGGGCCCATGTCAATTGGTTTTCCTTTCCAGCTCTCAGTTCTTGCCAACCCTCCCACAGTTGAGCTCTTTTCAATAATTTCAACTTTATGGCCATGTTTTAAAAGTTCATATGCGCAAGCCAAGCCAGTAATTCCGCCACCAAAAATATATATTGTCTTCACGTTTTTAAACCTCTCATTTATTATAAATTAGTTTGTTAAGCTTTTTTCTAACGAATCTCTCCAAAACTTTAGATCAAGGTTAAATTCTTTAGATATTTTGTCCTTATTCATTACAGTATTTAATGGTCTTTTCGCAGGAGTTAAATAATCACTTGATTTTATTGGAATTACTTTGCATTTTAATTTTGAAATTCTAAAAATTTCCTCTGCAAAATCATTCCAACTCACCTCTCCAAGATTTGAATAATGATATATTTCTGTTGGAAAGATATTATTTGTATATTTTTTGTTATTTATTATTTTTAAAATATCTTTTGCAATATCAGTAGAATTTGTTGGAGAGCCAATTTGATCGCATACAACATTTATTTCATCTTTTAATTTACCCAACTTAAGCATTGTATTTACAAAGTTGTTTCCATGTTCTGAATAAACCCAACTGGTCCTAATAATCATAGCATTTGAAGGCATAATTTTTAGAAGTGCTTGCTCTCCAAATAACTTAGTCATTCCATATGTATTAATTGGATTAGTTTTATCGTTCTCAAGGTATGGTTTGTTGCTCTCACCATCAAAAACATAGTCTGTAGAAATATGTATTAATTTGGCTTTAAGTTTATTCGCGACTTGAGAGAGTCTTGAGACTGCCAAATGATTAACCTGATTCGCAACCTCTGGTTCTTTTTCAGCTTTATCAACATTTGTATAAGCTGCACAATTTATAATGATATCAAATTCATTATTTTCAAAGTAATCTTGAATATTATCATCGTTACTTAAGTCTAAAGTTTCTCTTCCAACAAAAGTAAAATTATGATTATGTTTATTTAGTTCGGTGAGGTTTCTAATAGACTTACCTAGCTGACCATTTTTACCTATTAAAATTACTCTCATATTTCTTAATCAAAAAGATCTATGGATTCTGCTAAAGTAGGATGATTGCAATCCTTATTAGATATTTTTAAATCTTCATTCGATACTTTCCAATTGATAGATAAATCTTTGTCATTAAATGCAATCCCTCTTTCATGTTCTGATGAATAATAATTATCAACTTTATAGGCAAATGTTGCGGTATTGCTAAGTACTGCAAATCCATGAGCAAAACCATGAGGTATAAACAATTGCTTTTTGTTATCAGATGTTAGTTCGACACTCACATGCTCTCCAAAAGTAGGACTTGATTTACGTATGTCAACAGCAACATCCAAAACACTTCCCTCAATTACCCTTACTAACTTTGCTTGACTATATGGTGGCAATTGATAATGCAAACCTCTTATAACTCCTTTATTAGATTTAGATTCATTATCTTGACAAAAATGTACTTTATATCCAACAGCTTCTTCAAACTTGTCTTGTCTAAAAGCTTCAAAAAAGTGGCCTCTTTCGTCTGAAAAAATATTTGGTTCAACTAGAAATATATCTTCAATTGACTGAGGTATGATCTTCACAATATTTCCTCAGCACATCTCATTAAATATTCTCCATATTGATTATTTGATAGAGGTTTTGCCAAATTTATAAGTTGGTCTTTATTAATATAACCATTTTTGTATGCAATCTCTTCTATACAGGCTACCTTTAAACCCTGTCTTCTCTCTATTAATTCAATAAAAGAGGAGGCTTCTTGAAGACTTTTATGAGTTCCAGTATCTAACCAAGCATATCCTCTTCCCATCAACTCTACTTTAAGGCGTTTCTCTTTTAAATAAATTTGATTAATTGAAGTAATCTCAAGCTCTCCTCTATCAGATGGCAAAACCTCAAAAGCTTTATTTACTACATCATTAGGATAGAAATATAGTCCTGTTATAGCGAAGTTACTTTTTGGATTTTTTGGTTTTTCTTCAATACTTATAGCGTTGCCGCTAGAATCAAATTCAACAACACCATATTGATCAGGATCGTTAACGTGGTATCCAAAAACAGTTGCCATTTTATTATTTTTTGCACTATGAACTGCTTTACTGAGCAAGCTACTGATATCATGACCATAAAAAATGTTATCACCTAGTATTAAACAAACATCATCATCTTCAATAAACTCTTTGCCTAAAATAAATGCCTCAGCAAGGCCATTTGGGGATGGTTGAACAATATACTTAAATTTCATTCCTATTTCAGAACCATCTCCGAGCAATTTTTTATACCTTGGTAGGTCGTCAGGAGTAGAAATGATTAATATCTCTCTGATATTAGAAATCATAAGAATTGATAAAGGATAGTAAATCATTGGTTTATCATAAATTGGCATGAGTTGCTTTGATGTTGCTTTTGTAACAGGATATAGTCGAGTGCCAGTTCCTCCTGCTAAAATAATACCTTTCATTATTTAGAATCTCCCATATTATTATATTTATCATTTCTTTCCACAGCTTTTTTGCACCATTCAATATTTTGTAAATACCATTCAACTGTTTTTTTTATGCCTGATGAAAAATTTTCATTTGGAGTCCATCCCAAGTCTTTTTCAATTTTTGAGGCGTCAATTGCATATCTTGTATCATGTCCAGGTCTATCATCAACAAAAGTAATAAGTTCCTCATATTTAGAAATATTTTTAAGTTTGCAAGGCGAGAGTTCATCTAAAATACTACAAATAATTTTAACAACTTCAATATTTTGTAATTCGTTATGGCCACCTATGTTATATGTTTCTCCAATATTTCCATTAAATGCAACATCAAGCAAAGCTCTTGCATGATCATCAACAAATAACCAATCTCGAATTTGTTTTCCTGTTCCATATACTGGAATTTTTTTTCCTTCAATAGAATTTAAGATAATTGTTGGAATTAGTTTTTCTGGGAATTGATAAGGTCCATAATTATTTGAGCAATTCGTTATGATCGTTGGTAATTTATATGTTCTTTGCCAAGCTCGAACCAGATGATCAGAACTGGCTTTAGAAGCAGAATATGGTGAGCTTGGAGCATAAGACGTTGTTTCAGTGAATAATTTATCTTCATGTTCAAGGTCACCATAAACTTCGTCAGTCGAAATATGATGAAATCTAAATTTTTTCTTTTTATTACTACCAAGATTGGACAAATATGATCTTGTTTCCTCTAGTAAAACATAAGTGCCAAAAATATTTGTTTTTATAAATTCAGCAGGAGTATCAATTGATCGATCTACATGAGATTCAGCAGCTAAATGCATTACAAGATCTGGTTGATATTTATCAAAGATATTCCTTATTTGTTTTGAATCGCAAATATCTACTTGCTTGAAGATATACCTAACATTCGTTTCGACTGATTTTAGCGAATCCAAGTTACCGGCATAAGTTAGTTTATCAATATTAATAACAGTATTCTCAGTATTAGAAATGATATAGCGAATTAAAGCTGATCCAATGAAACCCGCTCCACCTGTAATAAGAATATTTTTATTCATCAAAATTAGAAGTTTTTAAATTAAGCATGACTGGCCATATTCTTAAAAAGCTCATTTTTTTCAACTAACTCTTCATAAGTTCCCTGATCAATCAACTTTCCTTTATCAATAAAAAATATTTGATCGCATTTCTCAACTGTTTTGAGTCGATGAGCAATCATAATAATAGTTTTTTTACCACCAAACTCATGAATTGCTTCCATGATCATTTTTTCAGTAATTCCATCAAGAGAACTTGTTGCTTCGTCAAAGACAAGGACTTCTGCTCCATGATACAAAGCTCTAGCAATTCCTATACGTTGACGTTGTCCACCTGATAATTGAACACCGCGCTCACCTACTTGTGTATATATTCCTTCTTTTAAGCCATTAACAAGCTCTGTTAGATGGGCAAGATCAATAGCTTTTTTAACTTTTTTTATTTCAATTTCATCTTTTGAAACTCCAAAAGCAATATTTTCAGCAATACTGCTATCAGATAAAAATATGTTTTGAGCTACAAAACCAATATTATTTTGCCAAGAGCGCATGTTTTGAGTGTCTATAATTTCATCGTCGACCCTTAAATTACCTTGTTCTGGTCTAATTAAACCAAGCAATATATCAATAAGTGTAGACTTGCCAGAACCTGAAGGACCAACTATACCAATTACAGTTTTGACTGGTATTTCAATATTTAGATCATTTAATGCGAATCTTTCTTTTGAATTATATTTAAAAGTAACGTTCTCAATTGAAATTTTGCTTTTTGGATTAAGTATATTTTTATCATTTTTATTAACAGGAGTTTTTACGTTAACTGAATTTGCTAAATCTGGCCGAATGGATTCAAATGCAGCCATATTAGCTCTTATATCTGCTATTGATGAATAGATTTGCTGAAACGCTGGAAGTATTTTTACACTTGCAACTGCGTAAACAGTAAGCGATGGAATGATTAATCCCAATTCACCATTATGAGTTACAAAAAGATATATTACTAAAAGTATGATAGAGCCAAAAGCAACTAGTTCAATAAAATATCTTGGTGCCTGAGATAGCGCAGCATTATTTCCCAAGCTATATGCCATTTTTCTGCCTGTTTCTTTAAAACGATCAATGAAATCTATATCTCGTCCAAGTAATAAAATATCTTTAATTCCACCAAAACCTTCATTCATTAAGCTGAATCTACTCTGATAAACCTCAGATATAATTTTTCCATTTTTTTGTAAACGAATCTTTACGACACTAAATAATAAAATATATGCTATTGAAAAAACCAAGAATCCTGATAGTGCGACTTTTGGATCATATAAAAAAACAGTAATAGTCACAAATAAAGCTAGTACAACTTTAGCATTCATTGTCATAAGCTGAACAATGATGCCTTGGGTGGTTCTAGGGGTCTCGGTTGCAATTTTTTTTATAAGTTGCGCGCTGTTTCCTGAAGCATGATACAGCCAGTCCCTTTTTAAATAGTAACTGTATAGTCTATCTCCCAATTCTGCTCCAGTTTTATGAGCAAACTTTGTTAATCTCCATACAGTAAAAATAGATACCATTGATGCTATTAAAAGCATAATCAATACAGATATACCTAAAATTAGAACGAATCTATATTCTGAATCAATTCCACTAGCTATATACACTTTACCAATAATATTATCCTGACTGAGCTGGCTCATATCTCCGACAATTGCCATAAAAGGAACGATAGATGCTACACCTATAATCTCCATTATAGCCATTAGAATTACTAGGACCTGCAATAAATAAAAATTTTTGCGTTGTCTTGTTGAAAGCAAAGAAAATAATTGTCTTACAAGTTTAAACATATAATTTAATTAACTTTTATTAATATAGTTAAAGTATTTTTTATAGATTCCATTCTGTAATTTACTCATTTTTAGCTGATCATTAATTAATTTTCTCTTATACCATTTACTAAAAACTATAAGAACAAAAAATTTAATGACCTGATTTTTGTGAAAAAATTTAAGTATTGATGCTAATTTTTTATAGCCAGCATATTCATAGTCAGATATATTTTCATTAATCTTACTGTCTCCAGACTCTGAATAAATAACAATGTTTTTTATAATTTTTTTTATTGATTGAATAGTATTTGGTTTCTTAAAAAGCAGCCTTTTCAAATATAAAATAGCTTTATCTTTGACATCTTGAGTAACTTTTTCATCATTAAATATTTCTATATATCTTGATGCCTGAACTGCTTGATGAACTAAGTCGACATCTTTAATAGTCAAACTATGCGACTCAGGGTGTTGAGTAAAGAAAGCTCCTACTTTAGAAAGATATGCATATTCATATCTTGATGCAGCGCGACATAAAAACCTTATATCATGTCCAACATCGTGTCTGTCATCCATTTCATTATAAATATCAGATAATTCTTTTCTGAAAACCATTCCTGTCCATGTAACTGGAATATCTCCTGAGTGAAATGCTTCGAAACCTTCTACACCTTTAAAAAAGGATATTTTATTTGAGCTTTCTTTGTGAGATTTGAGATTTGATCTATCATCAATCATTAAGGTATTTAATATTACAAACATAACATCAGGGTTGTTATCTAAAATTTCTACAGCGTCTTCATAAAGATTCACCGACAAGCAGTCATCATCACTTAGTATAGAAAAATATGGAGTATCAACACTTTCAAATGCATATCTGAAGTTTGAAAGTCTGCCAATATTATTTTGGTGACAATGATATTTTATTCTTTCGTCATCTTTAATAAAGTTATTAACAACATTTTTTGTTTGGTCATCAGAAGCATCATCAAATATTTTAAGCTGCAAATTAGAATAAGTTTGTCCAAGAACACTCAATATAGCTCTTCGAAGAAATTCTGGACGCCTGTATGTAACTATTAATGCTGTAACTTTGTTATCCATCGAAATTTAATAAATAATTTCTTAAAAATAAATATATTTTTGCTTTAGTTTTGATTTCTTATGATTAATTTTTAAAAAAATATTGAGTGCTTAAGCTATGTGGTTTTTTCTTCACTAAAATAGTTTCTAATTATAACTATCAATATTCCAAGCAAAGCGCCAAGAACTGCTCCTAAAATAGATATTGATGAGCGACTTGGTTCTATTTTTTCCTCTGCAACTGCAGGGGAATCTAAATAAGAAAAAACATAAAATTCATTTGCTTCTATTAAGGCAAGTTGTTGCATTTTTTGTTTAAGTAATTGGGCAACAACTTGTTTTATTTCGGTATAACTCGTTTGAGCCATCTGAGCATTTAGATAGTTCATAGATGTCTCTGCTTCAAGTTTATCCTTAGTTCTAAATGAATTATTAATTTCATTGACTACAAGCTCAGTCCATTCCTTAGCTATGTATGGAGACTGGTGCTTAAAAGAAATAGTAACGAAACCAGTAGATTGACTTTTAACCACTTCCATTTTTCGCATGAAAGCTTCGAAACTTTTTTGGGATGAAGGAGTTTCACTCCACTTTTGGTTTGTTGAGTTAAAAACGCCTTCTTTATAAGAAATTGTATTACTTTCAGCATCCCAACTATTAACTGCCATCAAATCTGGAAGAAAAATATTAGGCATAATACTTTCCTCAAAGAAGCTGAGGGTTTCCATCTTTGTAACTGCCTTTGTAGAGTTATTTGCTGATTGGGATGATATGCTAAGGCCTGCAAGATTTGCCAAACCGCCAATATTGCCCACAGCTTGACTTGAGTTTTGATCTCCAACCGGGCTAAGAAGTGCTGTGGATTGATATATATTTGATAGACTCAAGCTATAAATAACAGCTATTATTGAAAATATACCAGTCAAAGAAAAAATAAAATTCCTACCATCAATTATAATTTTAATTAACGTCTTAATATCTATTTCATCGTTAAGTTGATTTGAGTTATTGTTATCTAGACTATTGCTCATGGAAGTAATTATATAGTTTTTCGTATTCTAGTTGTTTTTTTTCTAGAAATCTTTTTGTAAGTGCTGCTTTTTCATTAACTCCTTTTGGAGTTAACAAATATAAATATCCTGCTTTATTTTTATGATTTAAAAAACTTTTACATTTAATGAATCCTACTTCTGTAAGTGCCTTAATACAATAGTTTACTTTACCCAAGCTAAAGCCCATTTGTTCAGCTATACCCCTTTGAGAAATATTCGGATTTGTGTGAACCAAGTGAAGCACTTTCAAATCATCTTCATTAATTTTTTTATTATCTGTCATTAGTTATTTAAATAATATTTATGATTAAATCAAAGCTACCGCACGGAAAAAGTGATAATTTTAACCGTTCAATTGTTGAACTATAATCGCTGAAAGGCGAAAATACAACTAAATATACAATTTCTACTCATGAGAAATCGTTTGTGTTTAAATTATTTTAGAGTTTAATTGAATGTCTAAATTTTAATTTCATTCAAAGGGACCGTGATATTCCTTTTTTTTCCAAGAATATGCACCAATATATTTACCCTATCTTTATGGGGTAAAGATGCAATTGTAATAAAAGATCCTTTTAAGGGACCATCAGACATTATCGCTTCTTGTCCAACAGATATCTTTGGAACAATTGGTTCAAACAAAGAGTCTTCCTGTATCTTTTTTAATTCAATTATTTCTTGCTCATCTAATATTGCAATATTTTTGTTAAAACGAATAATCTTTGATATACCTTTTGTATATTTAATTTTTTGATAATTATTTACATCTGCATATATAAAAATGTAGCCTGGAAACATAGGCTCTTCTGATAGTGGGCGATTGTTTTTCTTTATCTGAATTTTGGGATGAAAATACTCAAACCTTTGATTTTTTAAATTATCTTTAAGGCGTTTTAATTCATTAATCTTATATGTTGCTACCATCCAGACCATCATAATAAAGGTTTTCTAAAATGGTACCCGAGGCCGGACTTGAACCGGCACGATATTTCTATCGAGGGATTTTAAGTCCCTTGTGTCTACCAATTCCACCACTCGGGCATATTT
>MDTA01222464.1_pt1 | contig 15332 bp, 12 predicted proteins | sample 811151 | NCBI WGS metagenome assembly MDTA01 (sample SAMN05326648, study PRJNA326480) | marine metagenome | isolation source: seawater | place: Indian Ocean: South | collected 2010 | reverse complement strand
TAATTAAGCTAATTTCAAAACTTCCAGGCCTGGGACCAAAATCAGCAAAACGAATAGTACTTAAGTTAATAAATAATAGAGATGAGCTTGTTAAGCCGATAGCTAATACACTCGCTCAAGTTTATAAAAATGTTAAAAGATGTAATTCATGTGGTTCATTAAAGTCTAATCTTGAAGGCTGTTTAAATTGTGAAAATATGAAAGAAAAATTTAACAAAATTTGTGTCGTTGAAGATATTGCAGATCAATGGTCAATTGAAAATTCCAATATATTTAAAGGATACTTCCATATATTAGGTGGCACAGTTTCGTCTGTTGGTCAAAGAAAAGAAGATTTGTTAATAAACTCACTTGTTGAAAGAGTTAAAAAAGCCAACATCGAAGAAGTTATTTTAGCAACAAGTGCGACTGTAGAAGGTCAGACAACAGCATATTATATACAAGAGAGTTTAAAAAATTCTAAAGTTAAAATTACAAAGTTAGCCCTAGGATTGCCCGTAGGTGGGGAGATAGAAAGCTTGGATGATGGAACTTTATATTCAGCTTTTAAAAACAGATCAAATCTTAACTCAAATTCTGATTAGTTTTTTTTTCTATTCTATTCAAATGTAATAAGGGCTCTGTATAGCCAGATGGCTGATCTTTTCCCTTAAAAATAAGGTCACATGCTGTTTTGAATGCAAGTGAGTTTTCAAAGTTATCACTCATCTTTACATAATTTTTATCACTAGAGTTTTGCTTATCAACTACCGAAGCCATTTGTTTCATAATTTCTTTGACTTGAATTTTTGTCGTAATTCCATGATGTATCCAGTTCGCTATATGTTGAGACGAAATTCTCAAAGTTGCTCTATCTTCCATTAGACCTATGTTATTTATGTCAGGTACTTTTGAGCAACCTATACCTTGATCAATCCACCTTACAACATATCCTAATAGTGTTTGAGCAGAATTAGAAATTTCTGAATTAATTTCATCTACTGACCAGTTGGGTCTATCAGCTATTGGAATAGTTAACAAGTCATCTAATTTTGATTTTTCTCTATCAAGAATTTTTTTTTGCTCTTTAAATATATCAATTTGATGATAATGAAGTGCATGTAAAGATGCTGCAGTAGGTGATGGAACCCAAGCACAATTAGCTCCAGCTTTTAAATGTCCAATTTTTTCAATCATCATTTGTTTCATTCTGTCGGGCGCTGCCCACATACCTTTGCCAATTTGAGCTTTTCCTGAGAATCCACATTTCAAACCAATATCTACATTGTTGTTCTCATAAGCTTTGATCCATTTTGAAGTTTTCATATCTCCCTTTTTGATCATAGGTCCAGCTTCCATTGAGGTATGCATCTCATCACCAGTTCTATCAAGAAAACCAGTATTGATAAAAAAGACTCTATTTTTTAATGTTCGAACACATTCTTTTAAATTTGCGGAAGTTCTTCTTTCCTCATCCATAATTCCAATTTTACAAGTATATTTTTCCAAACCTAGTAACTCCTCAACTTTAGTAAAAATTAAGTCTGTAAATGCAGTTTCATCTGGTCCATGCATTTTTGGTTTAACAATATAAATGGATCCAGTTCTTGAATTCCGTTTTTTTTTTAAATCATGTAATGCAGCTGCAGTTGTAATGAAAGCGTCCATAATACCCTCTGGAATTTCACTTCCATCACTTAGAAGGATAGAGGAATTAGTCATAAGGTGTCCTACATTTCTTATTAATAGCAAACTTCTTCCATGCAATTTTAATCCATTCCCATCTCTAGAAATAAAACTTCTATCTGGATTTAACTTTCTCTCTAAATTTTTTCCATTTTTTACAAATTGAGTCTTGAGAGTACCTTTCATAAGACCAAGCCAATTTCTATAGCAAACTATCTTGTCTTGGGCGTCTACTGCAGCAACACTATCTTCGTTATCACAAATTGTTGAGACAGCAGACTCTGCAATGACATCACTAATTCCTGCAATATCATGAGCAGCACTGAACGCTCTAGGATTTATAATTATTTCAAAATGAAGATTATTATTTTTTATTATTACTGCATCAGGTTTGTTTGCATCACCTCTGTGACCAATAAATTTATCAGTATCTTTAAGCTTGTAATCATAATTATCTTTAGAAATTATTAAATTTTTATTAACAATTTTTAAACTAGCAATATTTTTCCAACTCGTACCATCTATTGGTATATGTTTATCAAAAAACTCTCTTACATATTTGATAACTTCTTGTCCACGGTTTGGATCATATCTTTCACTTCCACCTTCCTCTGACTCAATTATATCAGTTCCATATAGGCTGTCATATAAGCTTACCCAACGCGCGTTAGCAGCATTAAGTGTATATCTTGCATTCATTATAGGCACTACTAGCTGGGGGCCAGCAATTTGGGTAATTTCATCATCTACTTTTGTTGTTTCAATTTTAAAATCAGGCCCTTCATCTTTTAAATAGCCGATATCCTTTAAAAATTTTTTATAATTATTGATTTCAATTGGTTTACCTTTGTTTTTCAAATGCCAATCATTAATATTTTTTTGTAAACTTTCCCTTATTTTAATTAACTCTCTATTTTTAGGGGTTAATTCATGAACAGCTCGATCAAAACCAGACCAGAAATTTTCAGAGGATACACCAGTATCTCTAAGAAGTTCATTATTGACAAAATCAACTAATTCTTCCGAAACCTTTAAATTATTAACATTTAGATATTTTGACTTCATTAAAGCTTTTCTAGAATCCATCTAAAATGAAGTCAAATTATTTATAGAAGCATTGACATTTTATTGTCAATTTTCATAATTAGACAGTTGTTATATTTAAATGAAAAATTACCTTAATTTTGAAAACGAAATAAAAGATTTAGAGAATGAGATAGAAAAGCTCAAGGATCCATACAATCAAAGTGGGCTTTCAGAGGTAGATACTAATAAAATTTCACAAACACAAAAAGAATTGGATGAAAAATTACAAAAAATTTATTCCAACCTAGACCCTTGGCAAACAACTTTAGTTGCTAGACATGAGGATAGGCCTAAGTCTAAGTTTTTTATTGATAACTTGTTTGAAGATTTCGTTCCACTTTCTGGAGACAGGTACTATGGTGAAGATAAAGCAGTCCTGACTGGATTTGCTAAGTTTGATAACCAATCTGTTTTAGTTATTGGTCAAGAAAAAGGAGACGATCTAGACAGTAGACTTGAAAGAAATTTTGGTATGATGAGACCAGAAGGTTACAGAAAAACAATACGTTTGATGGAATTAGCTGATAGATTTAATATTCCAATTATTTCCCTAATTGATACTCCCGGTGCTTATCCTGGAGTTGGCGCAGAGGAAAGAGGTCAAGCAGAGGCTATAGCAAAATCTATTGAGTGTTGTATGAAATTAAAAGTACCGACTCTTGCTATTATTATTGGCGAAGGTGGTTCAGGTGGTGCAATAGCACTTGCATCATCCAGTAAAGTTATCATGTTAGAGAATGCAATTTATTCTGTAATTTCACCGGAGGGATGTGCCACAATATTATGGCGAGACCCAAAAAAAATGCTAGATGCAGCTAAAGCAATGAAGCTATCATCTAGAGATTTATTAGAGATGGAAATAATTGACGAAATAATTGCTGAGCCTTTAGGTGGCGCACATAGAGATAAAAATTTAATTTTAGAAAATTTAAAAAAATCAATTAAGGCTAACCTAGATGAATTTAAAACGATGTCGGCTGAGGAAATTATTAGTACCAGAAAAAATAAATTTCTAAAAATTGGAAGAAACAAAGGCTTTGTATCTAGCCCACATGAATTGTCATCTTTAACCACAAAAACGAATAATCTTGAGGAAATGTTTAAATCAAACAAATATTTATTTTATTCAGTTTTTTTAATCTTAAGTTTTTTTATTTTTCTATTAATTTTTTTATAAAGATCCACAACAGTGTTTATATTTTTTTCCGGAACCACAAAAACATGGTTCGTTTCTCCTCATTTTTTTTCCAACATACTTAGGATCAACTTTTTTTTGCTCTAATTTCTCCTTACTTTCATTAGATGTTTCAACAACTTTTAGATTCATCAATATGGTGATGAAGTCAAATTTCAATTTTTCTAATAAGTTCTCAAATAAACTAAATGCTTCTTTTTTATATTCTATGAGAGGGTCTCTTTGACCATATGATCTTAAACCAATTACTTGCCTTAATTGTTCTAAATATTGAATATGCGATTTCCAATTCATATCAATAGTTTGTAAAAAAATTCTTTTTTCAACTTCCTTTGATTGATTTTCTCCTAAAATTTTAGTTCTCTCTTCACGAGATTTTTTAAAAATTTCATAAAGCCTTTCATTTAATTCTTTTTCACTTAAAGAGTTCAAATTTGTAAAATAAGGCTCCTCAATTTTCTTTCCTAAAATTGATTTAATTTTATTTTCAAATAAATTATTTTTTAATCCGGATACTTTTTGTGATCTAATCTGCATCAAATTCGCAATGATCTCATCTAAAAAGTTTTTTGAATATTGAAAAATTTGCTCACTATTCATTGCCTCTTTTCTTTGAGAGAATATTACATGCCTTTGATCATTGAGAACATTATCAAATTTAATCAAGGTTTTTCTTATATCAAAATTTCTTGCCTCAACTTTTTGTTGAGCTCTCTCTAATGCTTTATTTATCCAAGGGTGATCAATGCTCTCTCCATCTTTAAGTCCTAATTTTTTTAAAATATTATTCATAGAATCTGATCCAAAAATCCTCATTAAATCATCCTCTAAACTTACAAAAAAAATTGAGCTACCTTCGTCTCCTTGTCTTCCAGACCTTCCTCTAGCCTGGTTATCCACTCTTCTGGACTCCATTCTCTCAGTGCCAATAACAAATAACCCACCTAGGGACTTTATTTTTTTTTTATTCAGTGTTAATTGCTCTTCAGGCACAGATCCTTTTTTACCACCAAGTTGAATATCAACACCTCTTCCCGAAATACTTGTTGTAATAATAACAGAACCTTCTTTTCCAGCATTAGAAATTATTTCAGCTTCATTTTCGTGATTTTTTGCATTTAGAACTTGATGCTTAATGTTTTCCCTTTTTAGAATTTTTGAATAAATTTCTGATTTATTAATACTTGAGGTAAAAACTAAAAGCGGTTGGCCAGAGTTATGACAGTCAATTATTTTTTTAATTATTGCATCGTTTTTCTCTTTTTCAGTTCTAAATATTTGATCATTAAAGTCATTTCTGATCATTAATTTATTTGTTGGTATTATTACTACTGGCAAGTTATAGATTTCAAAAAATTCCTCTGACTCTGTTGCTGCCGTACCCGTACAACCTGAGATTTTTTCATAAAGTTTAAAATAATTTTGATATGTAATTGATGCTAAAGTTTGATTTTCAGCTTGAATATCAATCCTTTCTTTTGCCTCTAAAGCTTGATGAAGTCCATCACCAAATCTTCTTCCTTCAAGAATTCTCCCAGTTAATTCGTCAATTATTTTCAAAGAATTATTTTGTACTATGTAATCTTTTCCTTTTTCAAATAAATGGTTGGCCCTTAATGCTTGATTAACATGATGGACTAAACTTAAATTTTCTGGGTCATAAAAATTATCATTCTTAAGTATTCCTGCATTTGAAAAAATTTTTTCAACATTTGTGATACCATCATTTGTCAGAAGAATATTTTTTTCTTTTTCATCTATTTCGTAATCCTTTTTTTCTAAGTTTTTGATCAATTTATCAATTGCTAGATATTGACTTGTTTTATCTTCTGCTGCTCCAGATATAACCAGAGGTGTTCTTGCCTCATCAATCAAGCATGAGTCTATTTCATCAACTATTGAAAAAAAATGATTTCTTTGAACCATCTCATCCTGTGAATATTTCATATTATCCCTAAGATAATCAAAACCCAGTTCACTGTTAGTTGCATAGGTTATATCACAATCATAATTTTTTTTTCTTTCGTAATCATTTTGATCGTTATTAATAAAACCAGTGCTAAGACCTAAAAATTTATAAATTAATCCCATTTCCTGGCAGTCTCTTTTTGCCAAATAATCGTTTACTGTAACTATATGCACCCCTTTTTCCTGAAGAGCATTAAGATACGCTGCTAGTGCTATGGTTAATGTTTTTCCCTCACCTGTTCTCATTTCCGCAATTTTTCCCTCGTGCAAAACAATCCCACCAATAAGTTGAACGTCGAAATGTCTTTCGTTTCTAGTTCTTTTTGAAGCTTCTCTTACGATAGCAAAGGCCTCAGGAAGTATTTCATTAAGAGACATTCCATTTTTTATTTTTTCTTTAAATTTCGCAGTTTCTTCAGGAAAATCTGCATCATCCAACTTTTTAACACTTTCCTCTAAAATATTAATTTTCTTAACTATTTTGCCAATTCTATCCAACTCTTTTTGATTGTTGGATTTTATGAATTTTTTGAGAAAGTTTAAGGGATTTAACATTTGTATTTGATTTATTAATTACTTATATCCTTTAATATAATGATTAAATAAATATTTTAAATACTATGGGTATTAATTTAACAAATTTTCTATCTTCTAAAACAAAAAATAAGAGAATGATGGAGTTTCAAGATCTAGACCATATCGATGGTGTTTCTATTTCTACAGTATGTGCTAATTTATATAAGGAAACAAGAGATGATTTAGTAATGTTTTACTTTAGAGAAGGTGCTAATTTTGCATCAGTTTATACTCAATCAAAAATTATATCAGAGAATATTAAATGGAATATTAGTCATAAAGTAAAGAAAGTATTTTCGTTATTAGTTAATACTAGAAATGCAAATTGTTTTACAGGCAAGCAAGGATATAAAGCTTTGGAAAAAATTGCAGAAGTAGTCTCTCAAAATTTATCTGAAAAACAAAAAGATGATGAAAATAATCCAAAAAAGATCAAACCTAAAGAGGTGATTTTTGGATGTACAGGTACTATTGGTGAAGTTTTTCCTGAGGAAAAAATTAAAAGTAAGATTCCCGAATTGATCGATAAAATAAAATATACTCAAAATAAATACATATGGATGAAAGCTGCTTTGGGAATTATGACTACAGACACCCAGCCTAAAATGGCGATGGAAGAATGTTCAATAGGCAATACAGAAATTAAAATTTTTGGGATCGCAAAAGGATCTGGAATGATACAGCCTAACATGGCCACTACTTTGGCATATATTTTTACAGATGCTGATATTCCTAACAATTTATTAAAGAAGTTATTAAAAAAAAATGTAGAAACGACTTTTAATGCAATTACTTGTGACGGAGATACGAGTACTAATGACATGATTTCAATATTTTCAACTGGAAAGGCTAAACATTCAAAAATAAGAAATGCAAATGATGAAAAAATTAAAGAGTTTAGTTTATCTTTAAATAAAGTTTTGTTGAATCTGGCTAAGAGAGTTGTATCTGATGGTGAAGGAGCATCAAAAATGATTACAATTTATTCTCAAAATTGTAAGACAGAAAATGATGCTAAAAAAATTGCTTTCTCAATTGCAAATTCACCATTAGTAAAAACTGCAGTTGCGGGTGAAGATCCTAATTGGGGAAGAATAATTATGGCAATTGGTAAAGCTGGCGTTTCAATTAATTTTGATCAATTATCAATTAGGTTGGGAGATATAATTGTTGTTCAAAATGGAAAAATTAATGTCAATTATAAAGAAGAAGAAGCTTCTGATTATATGAAAAATGACAATATTGAAATTTATGTAAGTATTTCAAAAGGTTCAAAAAATTTCATCGCTTATACAATGGATTTAACTAAAAAATATATAGAAATTAATTCAGATTATAGAAGTTAAGGTATATTGAATTTCTCTAAATAATTATTAAATTTATCCTATGATAAAATATAAACTAATTTGCAAAAATTGTGATTTCTTATTTGATAGTTGGTTTGCATCATCCCAGGAATTCGAAAAATTAAACAAAAAAAAATTTTTAATTTGTCATAAGTGCAATTCAAAGAATGTTGAAAAGTCTTTGATGGCTCCAAAGTTGATAAATAATCTTAAAATTGAAAAGACTAAATTTAAAGATCAAAAGACTGAAAATATTCATAAAAAGATTAAAGAATACCAAAAATTTGTAAAGAATAATTTCGATTATGTAGGTGAAAATTTTGCCTATGAAGCTAGGTCAATTCATTATAGTAGCAAAAAAAGAAGTAAAGGTATTTATGGAACTGCATCTAAGGAAGAAATGAAAGAATTAAAAGATGAGGGCATTAACACTGAGATTATTCCATGGATACAGGATCAAAGTAATTAATATTTTATAAATTTCCCAATATAATTTACAGATTTATCTGATGAAAGATGCCATTTATCTTTTAACAAGTTGAATTTCATTCCATCCAGAGCTTCTAATTTTAAGTTATGTTTTTTTAAAATTTCAATTAAGTCTTTTGGCTTTACAAATTTTTCCCATTCATGAGTACCAATAGGCAACCAACGCAAAATATATTCAGCACCTACAATAGCAAATAGATATGATTTTAAAGTTTTATTGAGAGTTGCAACAAACATTATCCCATTTTTTTTTAGAAGATTTGAACAAGATTTCAAAAAAAAATCAACATCTTCAACATGCTCAACTATTTCCATATTTAAAATTACATCAAATTTTTTACTAGTTTCAAATTTTTCTGGTGTTGAGCAATAATAATCTATATTTAAATTATTTTTTTTTGCATGTAATTTTGCTACTTCAATATTCCTAAGTGAAGCATCAATACCTACCACTTGAGCACCTAGCCTATTCATTGGCTCTGACAATAACCCACCTCCACATCCAACATCAAGAATACTGATATTTTCTAGAGGTCTTTTTTTATTTTTAAGATTTAAAGTATTAACAATATTATCCCTTATATAGGAAATTCTTATTGGATTAAATTTATGTAGGGGTTTGAATTTACCAAGCGGATCCCACCATTCCTCAGCTATTTGTGAAAATTTTTCTATTTCTTTTTTATTAATTGTGCTAGTTTTCATAAGTAAGTTGACTTTATATTCAACATGTATTTTATCATTAATATTTAAATTTTATAAATTATTCTATCATGAAAATTGTAGTTTTAAAGTTTGGTGGTACATCAGTAGGTAATACAGCAAAAATTAAAAAAGTTGCTGATATAATTAGTAATTACGTAAAAAAAAAATTTAAAGTTATTGTAGTTTCATCTGCAATGAGTGGTGTTACTAATGATTTAGTCAATAAATCGAAACAAATCAGCGAAAACTTTTCTGACACAGAATACGATGTGCTAGTATCATCTGGAGAACAGGTAGCATGTTCTTTAATTGCTGGTAGATTAATTCACAAAGGTCTTAAATCTAGATCTTGGCTTGCATGGCAAATACCAATATTCACAGAAAGCACAAATAAGAACTCAAGAATAGTTAATATAAATAAGAATAAAATTATGAAATATTTAAAAGACGATGGAATTCCAATAATCACAGGCTTCCAAGGAATAAGTAAAGATGAACGAATTACTACAATTGGAAGAGGTGGCTCAGATGCAAGCGCGATTATGTTAGCAAAATTTTTTAAAGCAGAAAGATGTATTATTTATACAGATGTTGAAGGAGTTTTTACTACGGACCCTAATAAATTAAAAAAAGCTAAAAAAATTAAAATTATTTCTTATGAGGAGATGTTAGAAATGGCATCTTTAGGTGCAAAGGTTATGCAGCCTGTTTCTATTCAAGATGCTAGAATTAATAGAATAAATATAGAGGTAAAATCATCATTTACTAATAAATCTGGAACATTAATAACGAAAAGATCTAATATAAATAATAATAAAGTTATTACAGGTATATCCTCAACCCAGAATGATGCAAAAGTAACACTTGTAGGAGTTAAAGATAAACCTGGGGTAGCTGCATCAATTTTTAGGCCCTTGTCAAAAAATTCTATTAACGTTGATATGGTTGTTCAAAATATTTCAGCAAATGGAAAAGAAACTGACCTAACTTTTACAATAAAAAGCGATGATTTGAATAAAACAAGAAAGATTATTTTAGAAAATAAAAGTATAAATTTTAGAAATCTTTTGTTTAACAAAGGAGTTTCTAAGGTATCGATAATTGGAGTTGGAATGATTACAACCCCCGGCGTAACATTTAGAATGTTTCAATCTTTAGCTAGTAAGAAAATAAACATACAGGTAATTTCAACATCTGAGATAAAGATTTCAGTTTTGATAGACAAAAAAGATGTAAAAAATGCTATATCAGTCTTACATAAAGAATTTAATTTAGAAAAATAAAATGAGCCTTAGACCATTTAGAGACATCAAAAGAAAAAAAACTAAGGTTATAACTGTTGGAAATTTAAAGATTGGAGGAGATAACCCAATTTCTGTACAATCAATGACTAACACACTTACAAAAGATGTTTCCGCAACAATAAAACAAATTAATGAAATTACAGATGCTGGTGCAGATCTAGTAAGAGTTTCATGCCCAGACAAAGAATCAACTGAAGCATTAAAAAAGATAATACATTCTGTTAATGTACCAATAGTTGCCGATATACACTTTCATTTTAAGAGAGCAATTGAAGCTGCTGAAAATGGAGCCAATTGTCTAAGAATCAATCCTGGAAACATTGGGGACAAGAGTAAGATTAAACAAGTTATTAAAGCTGCAAAAGATAATGGTTGCTCTATCAGAGTTGGTGTAAATGCTGGTTCATTGGAGAAAGATATTATGGAGAAATTTAAAGAGCCGTGTCCAGAAGCTCTTGTAGAAAGTGCAATGAGAAATATAAAAATTCTTGAGGATGAAGATTTTTTTAACTTAAAAGTTAGTGTCAAATCATCTGATGTCTTTTTATCAATTGGTGCGTATAGGCAATTATCAAAAAAAACAGACTACCCATTACATATAGGCATAACCGAGGCAGGCAGTTATCTTCCTGGAACTATTAAATCGTCAATTGGTTTTGGCGCACTATTATTGGATGGTATTGGTGACACAATAAGAGTATCTTTATCTGACAATCCAGTTGAAGAGATAAAAGTTGGTAATGAAATTTTAAAATCCCTCAATTTGCGTCATCGAGGAGTAAAAATTATCTCATGCCCATCCTGTGCAAGACAAGGATTTCAAGTCATAGAAACTGTAAAACTCCTTGAAAAAAAACTTTCTCACATTAAGACACCAGTCACATTATCAATTATAGGATGTGTAGTAAATGGACCAGGTGAGGCTGCTCAAACTGATATTGGTATAACAGGAGGTGGTAAAGGTAACAACATGTTATATCTTTCAGGGGTTCAAACTGAGAAAGTTCTTACAAATAACATTATAGATAAAGTTGTATCTGAGGTAGAAAAAAAAGTTTTAGAATTAGAAAATAAGTAAAATGATACCACAAAAAACTATTGATGAATTAATCAATAAACACTCAACTCTTGAAAAGGAATTATCTTCAGGGGAAATTGATAAAAAATTATTTGCAGAAAAATCAAAAGAATATTCTGATTTAAATGAAATTGTCGAAAGTGCTAAAAGATATATTGCTTACCACCAAGAAAAAAATGAACTTGAAAAAATTATTGATGATCAGAACTCTGATAGAGAATTAAAAAAAATGGCAGAAAACGATTTAAATGAACTCGAGTCCCAGCACGAAATAAATGAAAAAAAATTAAAGTTATTTTTACTTCCTAAAGATGAAGCCGATAAAAAAAATGCAATTATTGAAATTAGAGCAGGCACAGGTGGTTTAGAGGCGAGTTTATTTGCCGGTGATCTATTCAAGATGTATGAAAAAGTAAGCAATAAAAAGAAGTGGATTCTAGAATTAATATCTATATCTAGAAGTGAAGCTGGTGGTCTTAAAGAAGTTATCGCATCAATTAAGGGTACGAATATTTACTCAACTCTTAAATATGAAAGTGGAGTTCATAGAGTACAAAGGGTTCCAGACACTGAAACACAAGGAAGGGTTCATACATCAGCTGCAACTGTTGCAGTTTTACCAGAAGTTGAAGAAGTTGATTTAAAAATTAATGAGTCAGATTTACGAATAGATGTTTTCAGATCTGGAGGACCAGGGGGACAATCCGTCAATACAACTGATAGTGCTGTAAGAATTACACACATCCCTTCAGGTTTATCAGTTTCACAGCAAGACGAAAAATCTCAACACAAAAATAAATCAAAAGGAATGAAAATTTTAAGAGCACGCCTTTATGAATTAGAGAGATCAAGAATAGATCAAGAGAGGTCTCAGGATAGAAAAAATAAAATTGGAACAGGAGATAGGTCAGAAAGAATAAGAACATATAATTTTCCACAAGGCAGAGTGACAGATCATAGAATCAATTTGACTTTACATAAACTGGAGGAGTTTCTTGAAGGAGAGGCTTTTGATGAAATGATTGAATCATTAACTCTGCAAGCTCAAGAGGAAAGTTTAAAAAATATTTAATTATGAATATACAATTTTTAATTGAAGAAAGTATTAATAAATTGAAGAGAAGTGATATAGCTTCATACAAGATTGATAGTGAAATATTAATGTCCAAAGCAATTAACAAAAATAGAACTTATGTAATATTAAATCCAGAGGAAAAAATTGACAATAAAAGAAAAAAAATTTTTGAAGAATTAATTAAAGAGCGATGTCGTGGAAAACCAATTGCTTACTTATTGGGAAAAAAAGAATTTTGGAAATATGAGTTCTATCTCTCTGAAAATGTTTTAATACCAAGACCTGATACTGAAGTTATTATCGAACAAGTATTAAAGATTACCAATCAAAAATCTAACTTAAATATCTTAGATATAGGAACTGGATCTGGCTGTATAATTTTGTCAATATTAAAAGAAAAACCATGTTTTTATGGAACTGGAGTTGATATAAGTAAAGATTGTATAGAAATTAGTAAAATTAATGCTTTAAAAATGGGTTTAAATAATAGAGTAAAGTTTTTTAAAACAGATATTGACAATTTTAATCATGGCAAATATGATTTAATTATATCTAATCCTCCTTATATAAATAAGTTTGATATAAAGTATTTAGATAAAGACATAATAAATTTTGAGCCAATGGATGCTCTTAATGGGGGTTTAGAAGGATTATCAGAAATCAGTAAGATTATAAATAAATCATCTGAACTGATTAAGAAAAACGGTAAATTAGTTTTAGAAATCGCATTTGATCAAAAAGATAAAGTAAAAAAAATATTACATGATAAAGGATTTTATATTAATAAGGTTTTAAAAGATTTGGCGAATAATGATCGATGTATGATCAGTACAAAAATTTAATTTAAAAAAATTATGGTTACTTTTAGAAATAATAATGGAAGAAGAAATAATTTCAGAAGAAATGAGAGAAGTTTCAAAAGTAATAATGATAGAGCAAAATATAATCCGAGCTTTTCAAACAATGATAGCTTTCAAAGAAAAATACCTGGAAGAAACAATCACAATGCTTCAAAGTTAATCGAAAAATATAATAACTTGGCTAGAGAAGCATTATCCACTGGCGACAAAATTTTGTCCGAGAATTATTTTCAACACGCTGATCATTTTACGAGGATTTTAGGTGATCAAGAAAAATTTAAAAAAACAAAATTTAATGAAAATTCATCCTCAAATTCTGAAAACCTAAATACTAGTGAAAAAAAAATTGAGGGTGTGGTTGAAAATACAGAAAAAAACCAATCTGAAATTAGTTAGTTTATTCCAATAATTTTTTCTGATTTAAGAACATCAATTTTAATTTTTTTTGTTTCGAATAATTTTCTTTCTTCACCTTTTAAAATTTTACCAGACGGTAATTTTAATTTTTGTGAATTAATTCTCTTTCCATTTACAATTACTTCATAATGAAGATGTGGTCCTGTAGATTTCCCAGTTGAGCCGACATAACCTATCGTTTGGCCTTGTTTGACTCTTACCCCACTTCTTATACCTTTTGCAAATTTTGACATGTGCGCATAAACAGTTTGATAAGTTGAGTTGTGTCTTATGACAACGCAATTTCCTCCACCTCCACACCACCCAGCTTTTTTTATTACACCATTTCCAGAAGCCATTATAGGAGTTCCTTCTGGTGCAGCAAAATCTGTTCCACGATGCATCTTATTAAAACCATCGATAGGATGTTTTCTCATTCCAAAGGGTGAAGATAGTCTAGCACCATTTATTGGTGTTTTCATAAGAGCTTTCTTTATACTTTTTCCATTTTTATCAAAGTGGCCTTCACTTCCTTTTTTATCAAAAAAATATAATGAATTATTAACACCACTAAGTTTTAAATTTGCATATATTATATTTCCTGTTTCAATTATTTTTCCGTTATCATCTTCGAACACTTCGTATAAAATTTGAAAACTATCTTTTTTTTTTATATCCCTTTGAAAATCAACTTGGAAACCATAAATTCGTGCAAATTCTATAATTGTTCCAGGAGGGATCTTTTCTTCTGTAGCTGATTTATATAAACTATTTAAAATAATGTTTTCTTTGTAAAGAATTTCCTTATTGAGTTTTGTGACAATTATTTTTTGGTTAAGTTCTTCTGTCTTTAAGTTTCTTGAAAGGTAGATTTTTTCTGTATTTGAGATTTGAAAAATAAAATCTTTTACAAGATTTTTAGACTGATCTACTGTTAATATAATTTTATGGTTTGTATTAAGTTTATTAAGATTAATTTTTTTTGATAGCTGTCTTTTAATTTTTTGAATTTCCAATTTTTCTATTTGGTAACCTTCCAGAATATTATCAAAGGTTTCACCAGGTGAAATTTTATGTGAAATTTTCTTAAATTTTGGCTCTAAATTATTAAATAAGTGATCTAAAGTTTTTTTTAAATAAACATTATTTATTGTATTTTTGTAGTTTTCATAAACTTTTGTTTTACTGTAGTTGTAATAAGTTGTTGAAATTATGGTAATTAAGACAAGTAAAGCTAGTGCAAAAATTTCGGTGTTCTTTTTGATCTTTAATTTTATTTTGTTAATCATTAAATTTTTTGATATTCAATTATTAGTTTAGCAATCAAAAAAAACCAACAAAAATAGGGTTTTTTAAGCAATTTTTATTAATCTTATAAGCTTGATTTCCATTATTTTTAGCCTATAAGCATCAAACTTTCTCAAAAAACTATTGTATTTACAATAAATTTTGCGGGATTATTGGGCTTAATTGCCTAATTAGCTATATAAAAAGTAAATATTTTAAGAAGAGAAGTGTGGACGGTTAAGGTTACCAAAAATTTGTCGTACACACTTCAACTTTATATAAATTTTATTCTTAGAATTTAT
>MDTA01118357.1_pt1 | contig 15334 bp, 16 predicted proteins | sample 811151 | NCBI WGS metagenome assembly MDTA01 (sample SAMN05326648, study PRJNA326480) | marine metagenome | isolation source: seawater | place: Indian Ocean: South | collected 2010 | reverse complement strand
TTTTTGTTGAATCAAAAAAATGAAAATATTTTAGATGAAAATATTTTGATAGATAGAGATGGTGATGAATTCGAGTGTAAAATAGGTAGAATAAATAATAGTGAAAGAGGTTTATATTTTATTTTAATTAATGAAATTGAAATAAATAATTATATAGAAAAAACAGATATTTTTTCATGGGCATTATTTAAGAATAATGTGAAAAGAAAGATATGGATAAATGATTACAATAATTTATATAAATGTGAATTTGAAAGTGGTTTAATGACTTTTACTGCTAAAAAAACATATATAAAATGAAGAGGGTTCAAAAAAATTGAACCCTCTTCACTAAGCTTAATATATCAGCTGCTGATATAAATAATTATTTATTTTTTATACCAGAGTACTACTAATAGAAGTGCTACTAAGCCAGCTAGACCTTGTTCTCCTAATGATGAAAATAGATCACTTAAGTTGCCTATAACACCAAAATAGTCCTCAAATAAGATCCCAAGAACAATACCAAGAACTACTAAAGTCTGAAGTAATTTAGTAATGTCACTGATCCAACCGCTTATTGTTGCTATTGTTTGTTTCATTTTGTTTTTTCTCCTTTTTGTGATTTTGCAGGAGGTAGTTATTACCTCCTGCGCTAATCAATAATAGTGTTTACTATTTCATAAAAGAAGCAAAAACCATAAGTGCAAGTAGACCTGGTAGTCCACCACCCAAGAAAGCATTTACTAGATCTGTAATGCCTGTAATTGGGTCCATACCTGTAGTGTAAAGAAGATTAGCAAAAACAAAAGCTACTACTAAACCTTTTATTACTGCTACTACTGCACCTGCTACTTCATTAATTGCACCTGCTACGTTTTTCATCGTTTTTCTCCTATTTGTTGTTTACAACATTCTTAAACATATTTATTTAAGAAATTATTTTAAACCAAAAAAAAACCGGGAAGTGTTAAACTTGAAAAAAAGTTTAATTTTTGTTCCCGGTCTCTAATCTATAAGAAAAAAATAACTTAAGTCAATGTTTTTATTTAAAGTATTACTTTAATGTTTTTGCTCTTGTTTAATCACCTGTTTAATAAAAATAGTAATTTCATCAACATGTTTATTAGTTTCATCTAAAACTTCTTGATGAGTTATAAGCTCAGATCCTCCAGCATAATTTGATAAATATGATAAAATTAAAATATTCATGTTGAGTTTATTTGCTTTTTGATATTCAGGAAAAGTTGACATTCCCACTGAATCTGCTCCTAAATTGAATAGATCATCCGTTTCTGCTATTGTCTCATATGTGGGTCCTAAAACCCAAGCATAAGTACCATAACTTATTTTAATATCAACTGAATTAATGATTTTTGAATTTACTTTTATTTGATTTTTTACTTTAACTTTATTGGGAGATTTACTGTTAACCATATAGCTGCAATCTAAAAATTTATCAATAATAAGTAATTGTCCAATGCTGTTTCTTCTATTTACACAGCCTGCAGAGTTAGTTAATATTATATTTTTAATTCCAATTTTTTTAAAAACTCTAATTGGCATGGAAACCTCCTCTTTTGAATAACCTTCATAATAGTGATATCTTCCAATAGAAAATAAAACATAACAATCTTCTAAGTTTCCAAAAATAAAATAACCTCCATGTCCCTTGATTTCAGTTGAATGAAAACCAGGTACATCATTGAAATTAATCTTTATTTTATCTTTTATAATTGATTCAATAGATGACAAACCTGAACCAGCTACTACGCAAAATTTTGGTATTAATTTTATTTTTGAAAGCAAATAATTTACAGATTTTTCTATCATATATTCTCCGTTGCTAATTGGCCACAACCTGCAGCTATATCATCACCTTTACTCCACCTAACAGTAACTTGATATTTTTTTTGTTTTTCATATAGGGTTTTAGTGAAAATATCTATTATGTCATTAGATGGTCTTTGATAAATTCCATGAATATCGTTATATGGAATAATATTAATTGTACAACTATATCCTGATAAAATATCTGCAAGATTTTTAGCATCTTGAACTGAATCATTTATATCTTTAATCAGTACATATTCAAACATAATATTATTTCGATTTCTATAATTATCTCTTAAAAATGTAATAATATCACAGATTGGCCACTTTTTATTCAAAGGCATTAATTTGGTTCTTACTTCATTATTTACAAAGTTTAATGAAATTGCTAATGAGTATTTTCTTTTTTCAGATATAAATTGTTTTATTTTTGGAAAAACTCCAGATGTTGAAATTGTGATCTTTTTTGAAGCTATGTTAAATGCTAAAGGATCATGAAAAATATCTGCAGCCTGAAGAACTCTATTATAGTTTAAAAATGGTTCCCCCATCCCCATAAATACAATGTTGGTAATAGGCTTAGATATTTGTTTTTTAACAAGGACAAGTTGTTCAATAATTTCTGCTATTTCAAGATTTCTAATTAAACCCATTTTGGCTGTAGCACAAAAATCGCAATCTACATTGCAACCTATTTGAGAAGATATACAAACAGTATGTCTGTTTCTATCAATAATACTAACTGATTCAATTAGATTCCCATCTATTGTCTTTAATAGAAACTTGTTTGTTTTGTTGCCTTCTGTTGAAATAATATTATTAACTTCTAAAACTTTTGTTAATACTTTAGTATGTATATAGTTTTGAAATTTTGAAGATAAATTTTCCATTTTATATGGATTATCTTCATGCTTTTTATATAACCAAGAATATAATTGCTTAGCTCTGAATGATTTAAAACCATTTGAAACTACAAGCTGAGTTAACTGTTCTAAATTATAATTTTTTATAAATAACTTTTTGTTTTTTAGAACCATTGAATTTATTTAAATATTTTTGAAATTTATTCTATATAAAATAACTAGTAAATTAACATAATTACAATTTAAGTAAATACAGGACAAATATTATGGACAATCTTCAAACATTAGAATTATTAAAAGATAAAAGAGAAAAACTTATTTCTGAAATTGAAAAAAATATTATCGGACAAAGAGATGTTATTAATCACCTATTTTTATCAATTTTATGTAATAGTCATGTTTTAATTGAAGGCGTTCCAGGTTTAGCAAAAACATTGTTAATTCAAACTTTATCTCAAGCATTAGATTTAAAATTTAGTAGAATACAGTTTACTCCTGATTTAATGCCTTCTGATATTATTGGCACTGAACTGATTGAAGAAAACCCTACTACTGGTAAAAGAGAATTTAAATTTTATAATGGGCCTATTTTTTCTAATATTATCTTAGCTGATGAAATAAATAGAACTCCTCCAAAAACTCAATCTGCTCTTCTAGAAGCCATGCAAGAAAAGAATGTTACTACTGGGGGAAAAACTCATTCATTAGGATCAAGTTTTTTTGTATTTGCAACTCAAAACCCAATTGAACAGGAGGGGACATATCCCTTACCAGAGGCACAGTTAGATAGGTTTATAATGAATGTATTAATTAATTATCCTGAATTTAATGATGAGATTGAAATTGTAAAAAATAAAACAGGAATTGAAGATATAGCTATTAATACTGTAATAAATAAAAAAGATCTATTAGATTTTCAAAAGCTTGTTAGACATATTCCTGTATCTGATAATGTAATTGAATTTGCTGTTAAACTTGTTAATTATACAAGAGTAAATAGTGATTACTCTCTTGATTCAATCAAAAAATTGATTGATTGGGGTGCTGGACCTAGAGCTAGCATGTTTTTAATTTTAGCAGCTAAGGCCTTCTCTGCTGTTCAAGGTAAGGCAACTCCAGATATTGATGATATAAAAACAATGTTTAAACCTATTTTAAGACATAGAATTATTCCAAGCTTTAATGCTGATGCAGAAGGCATGAAAAAAGATGATATTCTGGATATTATAATTTCTAGCTCTTCATAAAATGCATCTTCTTAATAATTCAGATATAAATAAACTAGATAATCTATCTCTTAAAGCTAGATATATAGTTGAAGGTTTTATTTTAGGGCTACATAAAAGTCCATACCATGGATTTTCTGTTGAATTTTCAGAAAATAGAAAATATGAGCCTGGAGATGAAATGAAATTTATTGATTGGAAAGTTTGGGCTAAAACTGATAGATACTATGTAAAACAATTTGAAGAAGAAACAAATTTATTATGTTATATCTTAATTGATCAAAGCAATTCTATGAAGTATAAATCAAAACAAACTTCAAAATTAGATTATATTAAAATTTTGGCATCAGCATTTTCATACTTGATTTTAAAGCAACAAGATGCTGTTGGTTTGATTTCTTTTGATAAAAAAATAAAAAAATTTATAACACCTAAATCCAAACCTAGCCAATTAAAACTACTAACTTCTACATTAGAAAATTTAAATCCAGGAAATGAGACTTCTATTTCTAAAGTACTTCACCAAGTTGCTGATACCATAAATAAAAAGGGGTTAATTATTTTGTTTTCAGATTTATTAGACAATAAAGAAGATATCTTATCTAGTTTAAAACATTTTAGATTTGATGGTCATGAAGTAATTGTCTTTCATAGTTTAGATCCGAATGAAATCAATTTTGAATTTTCTGGAAATATTGAATTTCGCGATTTAGAAAATGAAACTAAAATCAAAACTGACCCAAGATTAATTGCAGAAAATTATAAAAAAAATTTTAAACAATTTTATGATGATTTTAAAACTAGCTGTAGAAAAAATAAAATTGACTATATTCAACTTAATACTAATATTTCTTATGATAAGTATTTAATAGATTATCTATTAAAAAGAAAAAACTTAAAATAATTATTAATTAAAATGACAAATCATAAAGAACGGTTTAAATCTTGACTTATTAAAAACATTGTGAAACAGGAACGCCTGGTTTCTATATCTAAGCTATTGATTTATTGAACGAGAAGTTAAGTGTAAAAATATTTAAGTTAATTTTTCGGCTTGGTTTTTGATGTGGAATGACAAATAATTAATTATTTTACTTTTCTATATTTTTCTTGAAGGTCAGGAATATATATTGTATCAAGTCGCTTAATATATTTTTTCATTTCCTTTTGAGCTCCATCAATTTCATCAAGTTGTCTATTGACATCAATTTCATCAAGTTTGTTACTATTATCTAAAGTTAGATCATATGCAAACTCAAAGAAAGACTTACTCTCATATAAATATTTTCTGGCATTTTTAAATTTTTCCAATGTTGTATTTATCAAATCAGCTGATGGATCATCTATGCTATTAATCTTGTTATAATGCTCTGATGCACTATCTAGTGCTTCTTGGCCTAGCCTTTGATATAAAACTGCTATATTATAAGTTAAATTTTGATCTTCAGGGTTTTCTTCTAAAAGTTGTTCTGAATACTCTATTGCTATTTGATTTTTCCCTTGATCAATATAACTGTATAACAATCCGTACATAAATTTTGGGTTAGAAGCATTATCTGCAGCATATTTATAAAATTTTTCAGATACTTTATAATTTTTCATTTGACCCTCAAGATCACCAATATAGTAGTTAATAATTACATTAGATGTATCCTTTTCATAGGCTTCATAAATAATTTTTTTTGCTTGATCTATACTGTTTTGATTTAAATAAATATTAAATAATTGGATGTAAGATTTAGAATTAGAAGGAATGAGATTTTTTGCTTTATTGTACATTTCAATTGCTTTTATTACTTCTTCATTCTCTTCATGTTCAAGACCTTGTATGAGAAATTCTCTCCATATCGAATATTTTTCAAGAGCAATGGCATCAAGCAATTTATTAAAAAACAACATTTTTTTTCCGTCCTCTTCAAATTCAACAGTATATTTGAATTTAATATCTTTTAATAATGATGCTTCTTGTGAAAATGGCTCTGTAAGATCATGCTCCTTTGTAGCTTTTTTTTCTGATAGATTTAGCATTTTAGCCATAGCTTCATAGTTATTTTTTCTCTTATAAATTTTAGTAGCCAAAAAATAAGGAACTTGTGGATTTTCTGGCTCTATTTGTAAAGCCTCAAGGCATAAGGATTCTGCTCTATCATAATCTTTTTCTACATTAGCAGCTGCCCTACAAGATCTGTATTCCATGCTTCCAGTAGCACAGGAATAAAAATAACTAGAAAATAAAACTAAAAATATAATTCTAAGATTAATCATATACCTAAATATAAAAAAAAAGCGTCAAATGAATGACGCTTTAAAAAATAATATTTTGATTAAATCTATCTAAGGCCTTTTTTAGGCTTTCTGATTCTTCTTCTTCTTTTGAATGCTCTCTTTCTTTGCATCTCTTTTGAATCTTCTCTATCTACCTCTTTAAAAGAAACATTTTTATTTATTGATTCGTTCAAAGATTTAGACGTCTTCACTCTATTATTATTTGCAAAAGCGATTGCAAACACAAAGCAAGATAAAAATAATAGTTTCAATAAAAGTTTCATATTTCTCCTAAAAAATTAATTCTAGGATTAATGTAAGCTATTTTTTTGGATTTCTAAAAGGATTTTTTTTAAATTTATTAAAAAATCGCCCTATTGTGATATATATCACTCATTTAACCTAAATTTTGGGAAGAGTTATTGTAAAAATTGTCCCAATTTCATATTTACTATCAAATGTCAAACTTCCTTTGTGGGCCTCTACAATTTTTTTACAAATAGTTAGGCCAAGTCCAAACCCCTTAATATTGCTTGTTTTTTCTCTAAAAAATGGATCAAAAACTTTAGCATGATTTTCTGATTTAATTCCTTTTCCATAATCTTTAATATGAATAAAATAATGAAACTCATTATCCTTTATAATTACTTCAACTTTTTTATTTTTTGGTGAATATTTAAATGCATTATCTAATAAATTTCTAATAGCAATAATTATTTTTGTTTCATCTATATTCAATTTATCTTTTTTTGTTTGATTATCTATTTGAATTAGATCCCTCTTGTTTGGAAATAAATTTAATACATTATCTAACATTGTTATTATTGATACACTTTTTAAATCTAAATTTTTATATGGAATAGACAATTTATCCGATAATAATAAATTTGAAATCATTTCTTCAAGATAAAGTATTTCATTCTTTATTTTGTTTATATTTTTGTGTTTTGGAAGCATTTCAATTAACAACTGCATTCGTGTTAGTGGCGATCTCAATTCATGACTTACATCAAGCAACAATGCCTGTTTTTGGTTAAGCAACAATCTTATATCCCCAATCATATTATTGATATTTTTAGATAATTCACCTAGCTCATCATTGCTAATTATTTCAACTTCTGATTTTAAATCACCTTGATTTAGACTTTTTATTCTTTTTTTTAGCAATTTGACTGGATATAAATATTTTCTTATAAAGATGGAGAGTATTATCATAAAAAATATAATTAGTGCAGAAATATAAAGGAATGCATTGATATTACTAGGAGGTTGATAATCAATTACTATATAATAAACATAATTATCAGTTTCTACTGCAGTAGTATGAAAATTATCAATTCCACCAAAGTAAACAATATTTTGAAAGTTTACACTGTACCTTTCTCCCATTTCAATACTTGTTGACCAGTTAAAAAAATTATCTGTTTCAATATAGCTTGGCATATTACTCCAATAAATATTATCAAATATTAGTTTATCTTTATCTTGACCTGTAATGTCATAAATTGTACACCACATTTTTAGATTTTTCATTGTTTCATTAATTTTAATTGTATCTGGAGCAGTACCCCAAGAATCAACTAAATTAGAGTAATAATACATTTCATGAGCATCTAATAGAGTATCTTGTACTTCTAAGCCATACTCTAGTTCATAGTATAAAAATGAAATTAATATTAATGTAAAAAATATTACTAATGCGCCTAATCGTTGGAATAAACTATTTGGGAAAAAAATTTGATTTCTAAATTTAATTTTTCTTAATTCCTATAAACTTATATCCAGTGCCATGAATTGTTTTTATAAATCTAGTTTTGGATGGCGTTTCACCAAGTTTTTGTCGTAATCTGCTAACTAAAACATCTACAGATCTATCATATGACTGCCAAGTAATCCCCCTTAAGTTTTCTACTAAAAACTCCCTATCAAGAGTCTTGCCTGGATGTTCTACAAACAAGATTAATGCTTGATATTCAGTTGTAGAGAGTTGAACTAACTCACCCTCTAAAAAAATTTCTTGTTTTAGTTTATCAATTAATAAATTTTCAAATTCAATTTTATCAACCATAGAGTCAGGAGTTTGGGATCTTCTAATAATTGATTGCACTCTAGCCAACAATTCTCTGGGCTCAAATGGTTTTGCCATATAATCATCTGCACCTAACTCAAGTCCAACAATTTTATCTGTTACCTCTCCTCTTGCTGTCAACATAATAACAGGTGTTGAGGAAAATTCTCTTATTTTTCTTAAAACTTGAAAGCCTTCCATTTCTGGCATCATTATATCCAAAATAATTATATCAACATTGTTATTTTTTAAATATTCTATTCCATTAATAGGATTATTTTGAGAAATTACTTTGTAATTAAAAGAAGAGAAAAATTCATCCAGTAATGTTGTTAGTTGGCTGTCATCATCAATAACTAAAATTTTTTCCATTATTTCTCCTTTTCATTTTTAAAACTTAAAAATCAAATTAATTTTTTTTCTATTTTATCTAAAAACTTATTAAAATTTATATCCTTTTCTCTTTTTGAATTTATCAAATTAAATGAATGAATGACGGTGGAATGGTCTCTTCCTCCAATTTTTGAGCCTATAACAGATAAACTTAAATTAGTTAATTTTCTAGAAAAATACATTATTATTTGCCTAGATACTGCAATATCTTTTGTTCTTTTTTTACTTATAATATCTTTTTCTTTCAATCCCTGAAATTGACAAATAATATTAATGATTTGATCTATTGTAATATTACTCATAGCATTTTCATCAAGTATATCTTTTAAAACATCTCTTGCTAATGAAATACTAATGTCTTTTTTACCCAGAGAGGCAATTGCCAAGAGTTTAACTAAGGCCCCCTCCATGGTTCTAATATCAGTCGTTATGTTTGCAGCTAAAAATTCAGTTACCTCATAGGGAATTTCTAAATTTTCATCATCTGCTTTTTTCATTAATATTGCTATTCTTGTTTCTAAGTCTGGTGACTGTATATCAACTATTAATCCTGATTGAAATCTAGATATCAATCGATCCTTTATGTCAATAAGTTCATTTGGATGTTTATCACAAGTCAATACAATCTGTTTACCTTTTTGTAGCAAATCATTAAATAAATGAAAAAATTGTTCTTGCGTTTGCTCTTTTTTTTGAAAAAAATGAATATCATCAATCAATAGCATATCAATATTTCTATAGTTTTTAATAAAATCAGATGATTTGTTTCTTTGTATTGAAGTTATAAAGTCAAGCATAAACCTTTCACTTGTAATATATAATATCCTATAATTTGGATTAGTAGAAATGGCATAATTCCCAACGGCCTGAATCAAATGGGTTTTACCAAGTCCAGGAGAGCTATATATCAAAAGTGGATTATAAGGTGTTTTACCTGGAGATTTTGATACAGAAAGAGCAGTTGCCTTAGCAAATTGATTGCTTTTGCCTTCAATAAAATTATAAAATGTATACCTAGAATTCAGTTGTGATTTTTTCCTAAAATTTTGAGGTAATGGCTTATCTTGATGGTCAAACTTAGGTATTGCACTTGTATTCTTGTTACTAACAATTATACTATAGTTTACAATTAGTGATTTGTTATAAAATTTATTTATTGCATCATTTAATAGATTTCTATACTTAGACTCAATCCATTCATAGTGAAATTGATTAGGAACTTGAAGAGTAATCTCCTGCTCTGTAACATTTGTTACTTTGATGCCATCAAACCAAGTTTGAAATGCTTGTTCAGGCAATCTATCCCTAATATAAATTAAACAATTTTTCCAATTTACTGATTCATTCATAGCTTATAAACAGTTTATTAACATTTTATTAAAAATATATCTATATATAAAATTATTGAATATTAATTTATATTGATGAATCCTTTCATACTAATATTAATTTGATTTAATTTGATTTAAACTATATGTCTTTGTTATTATCTAAATCGCTAAATAAAAACTTTGTTGTACTAGGGCATAGAGGCTCTCCTAAAGAGTGCCTAGAAAATACAATACCATCTTTTTTGTGTGCATTGGATAAATCTAATTGGCAAGGGATAGAGCTTGATGTACAGCTTTCAAAGGATAATAAAGTAATTATCTTTCATGATGAAAGTTTAAATCGCTTGGCACATATAAACTTAAATATTTCTGATTTAGAATATGCTGAAATTAATAAAATAAGATTAACTGGAAATAATAGGGTACCTCTTTTATCAGACTTGCTTAAAATTTATCCAAAAAATAAAATTATCAACATAGAAATAAAAAAATATAAGACTTCCAATAAAGGTATAGAAAAAAAAATAATTTATATAATAAAAAAAAATAATTTATATGACCGTTGTATAATTTCTAGCTTTTATCCACAAATAATTAAAAAAATTAAAACCTTAGATTCAAAAGTAACTACAGCTTTGCTGTGGACAAGGATAAATTTTTTTTCTAAGTTAATTTTATCACTTAATTTATGGTGGTCTAAGCCTGATGGATTTCATCCAAATATTAATTTTGTAGATGAAAATATTATAAAAATGGTAAAATCTAAAAAAATGTTTTGTATTGCATATACTGTTGATAGAGCAGTTGATTTAAAAAAGGTATATGATTTAAATTTAAATGGAATTGTGACAAATAATCATAATCTAAAAATTTAATGATTGACTGGCATATTAATTCTTGGAAAAAATTTGTTATAAACCAACAGCCAGATTGGTTAAAACAAAAAAAATATAAAGATAATATTAAAATTATTTCATCATTTCCTCCTCTGGTTTTTCCTGAAGAATGTGATACACTTAAAAGTCTTATAGCTAAAGCACAAAAGGGTGAAATGTTTTTATTGCAAGGTGGAGATTGCGCTGAAAGATTTAATGATTTCACTTCTGCAAAAATTAAAAATAAACTAAAAATTTTGCTGCAAATGTCAGCAGTCATTTCTTATGGAACAAAGAAAAAAATTATTAAAGTTGGAAGAATGGCTGGACAATATGCAAAACCTAGGACCTCAAAATATGAAAAAATTGGAAACAAATGTTTGCCTGTTTATATGGGAGATGCTGTAAATGATACAACACTTGACTCCAATAGCAGAAAGCCAAATCCCGACAGATTAATTCAATCTTATCACTATGCTGCTGCTACATTAAATCACTTAAGAGCCTTTACTCATAGTGGTCTTGCTGAAATAAATAAAATTAATACATGGAATCTAAAAAACATCAAAGAAACAAAATCTATAAAGAATTATAACAAAATAGTAGAGTCAATTAGTTCAAGTCTCTCCACTTTAGATTCAAAAGCTTTTGCAAAAATGAAATTAACTGATTTTTTCACTTCCCATGAAGCCTTACTTTTAGATTATGAGCAAGCCTTAACTCGAAAAAATACTAATTCAAAGGCTTGGTACAACTGTTCTGCGCATCTATTATGGATTGGAAATAGAACTAGAAATATTGACAGTGCTCATGTTGAGTTTTTATCAGGAGTCAGTAATCCAATCGCAGTGAAAATTGGACCAGATGTTTCAGAAGATGAGATCTTAGATTTGGCTCTAAAATTAAATCCTACTAATGAGCCTGGTAAACTACTTTTTATTATTAGAATGGGTCATGACAAAATTGATTTACATTTACCAAAAATGATTAGAAAAATTATGCGCCATAGAAGAAAAATATTATGGGTTTCTGATCCAATGCATGGAAATACCATTGTAACAAACCAAGGTATCAAAACACGTCATTTTGAAGATATATTAAAAGAATTAACATCCTTTATCAAAATTCATAAAGAATTGAATACTATCCCTGGTGGTGTTCACATTGAACTTACTAGTGACAATGTAACTGAATGTCTTGGAGGTACAACAAAAAAAATTGAACCTACCAATCTTAATGAAAAATATGAAACAGCTTGTGATCCTAGGCTTAATAATGATCAAAGCCTAGAACTAGCTTTTTTATTAAATAAACTTTTAAAATAATTATTAGGAGAGCATAAAATGTCAAACAAAGTAATAATTAAAGGATATGGTGATAATCTAGAAATTAATGGTGTAAAAATTGGCAGTTTATCTCCCTCAGATCATGAAAAAATTGAAAAGGATAAGGGGGGTCAAAATTACAAGCCACTTGAAGATGTCGTAGTTTCACATGTTCAAGATAGTTCAACCTTAATCTGCAGAAAACCAGATAAAAATGGAATTAAAAAATTTATAGAAGAAGAACTAGTTGATGGTCTATGTTGCTACTCAGCAGTAAATCAAGGACAATTAAATCAAGACATAGTTGATGCAGTTGTTCATCATCTAAATAATGAAAAACTACCAACTGTTCCAAGATCAATTAGGCATAAATATATGAGCGCTTTTTTATTAGCAACAACTGCTTTTACTGAAATGGATAGGGTCGTTCCAAAAGTTGCTGGAGTAGAATCCTGGGAGCTAACATTTAAAACTTGTAGACGTTGGGGCTATGAGATAAAAAAAATACCAAAAAATAAATGTATTATTGTTGGTGCCACAGGAAATTTCCATGGAAGATCGGTAGCTGCGGTTTCTATGTCTGATGATCCTGATGCTAGGAAAAATTTTGGACCATTTGTTCCTGGAATTGAACTTGTACCTTACAATGACCTTGAAGCGCTAGAAAAACTATTTATAGAAAAAGGGGACTATATAGCGGCATATTCCGTTGAACCTATTCAAGGAGAAGCTGGTGTTATTGTTCCTAGTGATAGTTATTGGCCAGAGGTACGAAAACTGTGTGATAAGTATAATATTCTTCTTGCTTTTGATGAAGTCCAAACTGGATTTGGAAGAACAGGACAAAACTTTGCATGGCAACTATTTGGTGTCAAACCAGATATAATGGGATGCGGTAAAGCTGCTGGTGGCGGAATCTTACCAGTATCATTTGTAGCAGGAAGAGATGATGTAATTGGAGTTTTAAGCCCAGGATCAGAAGGCTCCACTTTTGGAGGCTATCCCTTAGCTTCAGTAGTAGGAACATATGCTATTAAAGTATTAGTTGATAATAATTTAGCAAAAAATGCTGCTATTAGAGGAAATCAGCTATTAAATCATTTCGAAGAACTAAAAAATGAATTTCCTGATAAAATAAAAGAAGTTAGAGGAAAGGGCTTACTAACTGCCTTTGAAATGTTTGATGACCCTAAATTAGATGGTCACCACGTGTCCTTGTCTCTTCTTGAAAAGGGTGTTTATGCAAAGGAAACTCACAAAACAACAATCAGAATTGCACCTGCCCTAACTATTGAAGCTTGGCAAATTGATAATATTGCAGAAGCAATTTATGGAGTAATAAAATCCATTTGATATAAATAAAAATGATTAATAACTTTATTCACTAATGAAAAAATATTTCAACATTTATATTCTATTAGTTTTTCTTTTAAGTTGTGGGAAAACAGATATAGAGCTAGCTATGGAGCGCGGACAAATTTATTTTGAGCAAGGAAAAAACTCTGAAGCTATAATAGCATTTAAAACTGTGATAAAAAAGCTTGATGGAACGCAATTAGTTCAAGAGGAAAAAATCTTAGCAAAAGCATATGAAAACCTTGCAATAGCATATGCAAAGATCAATCAAAATTCTCAGGCACTAAAGCAGGCTGAAAAAGCATTCAACCTAATTCATCCTCAGATTGATTCTTTGGTTTATATAAAAAGTTTGATTGAGGATCGTATTAAGTAACAACTAGATCAAAATGATTAATCTTTAAATAGTTGGGGATTTTAACCTGTAATATCCTCTCCCCCATCTACTCTTATAGTATTACCCGTAAGCCACGAATTATTTGATAATCCCAATGTAGATATAACATTAGCAACATCAGAAGGGGTTGTTAGCCTTTTACCTGGATTATTTTTCAAAGCATGAGCAATCATTACTTCATTACCAGGAATTTTCCTTAGAGCTGGAGTATCTGTAACACCAGCTTGAATCGCATTGGAAGAAATACTATATTCGGACAATTCAAAAGCAAGTTGCCTACAAAAGGACTCTAATGAAGCTTTAGCTGAAGATACAGCACCATATGACTTCCACTGTCTGTGTCCACCAGAGCTTGTCATCCCAAAGATATGACTTCCAGCTTTTAATAGATTGTTCTTGAATAAATCTTGAGCCCAGTAAATGATACTATTTGCCATCACATCCATTGTCATCTCAATCTGTTTTTGTGTTAGAGAGCTATCACTATCAATTACCGGTTTGAGAGCTCCAAATGCTAATGAATGCATTAAAATCTTAACAGTTGCTTTCATAGATAATAAATGCTCTACTACCTCTTTTCTTTTTAATTCATCTGTTGCACTAACATTTTTAAAAACTACCTTTATATTATTAGCTTTCAACTCTTCGATAAGCAGATCTACCTGATCCATTGTTGACCTCCTATCTAAATGTATTCCATATATATTTACTCCCTTTGAAGCTAACTTTTTAGCTGTTGCTGCTCCAAATCCACTTGATGCTCCCAAAATGAGCGCCCAATTATTCATATAGTACCCCTTTAAATTCAGTAATAATTTAATACTTAATATTATTAATTTATAGTATGTCTCTTAAAGTAGGAATAGTAGGTTTGCCCAATGTTGGAAAATCAACCATCTTCAATGCTCTAACCAAGTCAAACGTTTCATCTGAAAATTTTCCTTTTTGCACGATTGATCCAAATCATGGTATCGTCCCTATTCCTGATAAACGGCTAAATCAAATAACTGATTATATTAAAACAGAAAAAATTATTCCAACGGTTGTTGAATTTGTTGATATTGCTGGTCTTGTTAAAGGTGCTAGTGCTGGTGAAGGTCTTGGAAATACATTTTTATCTCATATAAGAGATGTAGATGCTATCATACATGTAGTTAGATGCTTTGAAGATAGTAATATTACACACGTGGAGGGAAATGTTGATCCTGTAAGAGACCTAGAAATAATTAATACAGAGTTAATAATTAAGGATTTAGATACCCTGGAAAAAAGAATTAAAAAAATTAACAGACAGGCAAAATCAAAAATCAAAGAAGCTGTAGAAGAATATAACTGCCTTATAAAAATTCAAGAACGTTTAAATAATAACGATCAAATAAATAAAAATGAGTTTGGAAAAAGTGATCTTAAAACATTAAAATCA
>MDTA01088000.1_pt1 | contig 15335 bp, 10 predicted proteins | sample 811151 | NCBI WGS metagenome assembly MDTA01 (sample SAMN05326648, study PRJNA326480) | marine metagenome | isolation source: seawater | place: Indian Ocean: South | collected 2010 | reverse complement strand
CCTACATGAGTTAAAATTAAATAATTTGAAACCATCGAAGGAGGCAAGTAAGGAAAAGTTAATTAGAAGATTATTTTTTGACTTGACCGGTTTACCACCTTCATTGAAGGATTTAGATTACTGGATGATTAATAATGACTCAAATTATTATGAACGTTTAGTAGATAGTTTGCTTAGTAAACCTGCTTTTGGTGAGCGCTTTGCTGCGCATTGGTTGGATGTTGCGCGATTTGCAGATTCTGAGGGATATCTAGATGATTATCACCATACTTTTTGGCCATATAGAGATTGGGTTATTAACGCATTCAACAAAAACATGCCTTATGACGAATTTATATTGTGGCAAGTAGGTGGAGATCAAATACCTAATGCAACGCAAGAACAAAAATTGGCAACAGCGTTTAACAGAAATCACAAGCAAAATTCAGAAGGTGGTATTATTCCGGAAGAATTTAGAGTAGAATATGTGGCAGATAGAACTAATACTTTGGGAACAGCTTTTTTGGGACTAACTGTGGGATGTGCAAGGTGTCATGATCATAAATATGATCCGATTAGTCAGAAAAATTACTATCAACTTTTTAGTTTTTTCAACTCAAATATTGAAAGGGGAGATGCAATATTCAGTTTGAATGCAATTGAAAATGGTCAAAATGTACCAAATAAATACTCAATGAATGCCGGTCCAGTATTACCTTTATTGGATTCAGAGGCCATGGCAATACGAGAGTACTTGAAAGAAAGAATAGAGAAAAAGAAGGAAAGTATTATTGATTTGGATAGGAATAATAATAGTGCATTTAAAATTTGGCTTGAAAAAAATGCAAACGCTAAAGATCTTCAAAAATCAATAAGAGAGGCAACTGTAAATCATCTCACTTTTGATAATATGTTAAATGGGAAAGCACAGGATCTAGCTGATGGAAATCAAAAACCTCATTACACTGATGAAATTATTTCAGTAAAGGGAATGTTGGGTAAAGCGGTACGAAGTGATGCCAGTGGTAAATTTATTGCAGATGGTAGAAGAGCAGTTTTTGAAAGGTCAGATCCATTTACAATAGGTTTTTGGATTAACACACCTAAAGTCTTTGAAAATGCTCATGTAATTTATAATGGAAATAATCGAATTCAAGGTTATCGCGGATGGGATATTGTAATTAAAGAGGGCCATTTGCATTTCAGATTAAACCATGCTCATCCCTATCAATCTTTAGATATTAAAACTGCTTACCCATTAAAGACCGATCAATGGATTCATTTTGTATGGACTTATGACGGCTCAAGTCGAGCGGAGGGTATGAGATTGTTTATAAATGGAGAGAGGACATCGTTTATTATTGAACGTAACTTTCTTTATAGATCAAGTAAACCCTTTTTAACTTGGGAACCAACGATTTATATGGGTTACCAGGGTTTAATAATTGGTAATCGCCATTTTGATAAAGGTTTTACTGGAGGTTTGATTGATGAATTACATGTTCTAAATAAAGAAGTAGAGCAATTTGGAGCAAAATTTTTGTATAATTCTGAGCAGTCAATCAAAGATTTTGGAAAGGCTATCGATCAAAAAGATTCAAGTATCAAAGAATTTTATAATTTATTTATTGACCCTCATATTCGAATTAACCGTGAAGATTTAAGAAAACTTCGTAATAAGGAGATTATGTTAATTGATACTGTCCAAGAAATCATGGTGATGGAAGATTATGAGAAAAAAAGGCCAACTTATATACTTGATAGGGGTATTTATGACGCACGAGGCCAATTGGTCGATAGCGAGGTTCCTGAAAGTATATTCAAGATGCCTAGTGATCTACCTCGAAACCGATTTGGACTTGGGAAATGGCTGACTCATCCTGATAATCCCTTAACAGCTCGTGTTGCTGTAAATCAAGCTTGGTATCTTATATTCGGTCGAGGTATAGTGGAAACGGCTGAAGATTTCGGAAATCAAGGGTCATTACCATCGCATCCAGAACTACTTGATTGGTTGGCACTAGATTTTCAGAAAAATAATTGGGATTATAAACGATTGATAAGGCAAATGGTAGTCTCAGCTACCTACAAGCAATCATCCGTAATTCGACCTAAATTAAGTGAAATAGATCCTGATAATCGATTATTAGCTAGAGCACCAAGGTATCGAAGATCTGCTGAAATGATAAGAGATAATATTTTAGCTTCAAGTGGACTTTTGGTTTCAAAAATAGGTGGTAGATCGACATTTCCATATCAACCCAAGGGTTTATGGAAAGAAGCTGATGTCCATTCTTTTTTTCCTGGATACAAAGAAGATTACAGTAATGGTCTTTATCGAAGAAGTTTATATACCTTTTGGAAAAGAAATATGCCACCACCTAATATGCTTATTTTTGATGCCTCAAGTAGGACAGAATGCCAAATTAGAAGGCAGAGAAGTAATACACCATTGCAAGCTCTGGTACTTCTTAACGATCCTCAAATTTTAGAGGGTTGCAGAGTACTCGCAGAAAACGCATGGATCAATTCAGGTGGAAATCATACTCATGCGATCAATTTTTTATTTCGATCACTAACCAGTCGTTATCCAAATGAAAGTGAGTTAAAAATTTTAAATGCTCAATTTAGTGAAGAGTTGAAATATTTTAAATCAAATCCAGAGGATGCTTCAAATTTTTTGAGTATTGGATATTATAAAGCTAACAAAATGTCATCTCAAGCTAATTTGGCAGCAATGAGTAGGATTGCCAATACAATATTTAATACTACTGAATCTTATTATAAAAATTAGCGTTTAAACAAAATCTTGATAAAATGTTTGATTTACGAAAAATAAAATATCAACAGAACAGAAGAGAATTTTTGAGTACAACTACAAAAGGTATTGGTATGATGGCACTTGCCTCACTGATGTTTCCAGATCTAGCCTTAGGAAAAACGAAGAAATCTTCGCATGTTAATTCAATGCATCAAGGCGGTGTTATGGAAGGATTCCATCACTTGCCAAAAGCAAAAAGGGTAATTTATTTATTTCAAGCAGGTGGTCCAAGCCAATTTGAACTCTTCGATTATAAACCAGAGTTAACGAAACGATGGGGCCAGGAAATGCCTGATAGCGTGAGAGGCAAGCAAAGATTAACTGGTATGCTTGCAGCACAATCTAGTTATCCATTGGTAGGGTCTCAATTTCCTTTTAAGCGTCATTCTAGAACTGGTGGATATTTTAGTAGTCTTGTACCACATATTGCTTCAATTGCAGATGATATATGTATGGTCAATTCTATGTTTACTGAAGCAATTAATCATGAGCCGGCAATTGTTTTTATGCAATCAGGATCTCAACAGGTAGGTCGTCCAAGCATTGGTTCATGGATGAGTTACGGACTTGGTAGTCCAAATAAAAATTTACCATCATTTATTGTTTTGCATTCTAGAGGTAAGGCTGAACCTCAAAATATAAATATGCAGGCTTGGAGTAATGGATTTCTACCTTCTCATCATCAAGGAGTAAGATTTAGATCTGGAATAGATCCTGTTTTGTATTTATCTAATCCAAAGGGAATTGATAAGGAAAGTCGAAGACGAGAGTTAGACTATCTGGCTGCTTTGGAGGCTCAACAAAAATCAATCTGGGGAGACTCAGAAATAGATTCCAAATTGAATCAATATGAAATGGCATACCGCATGCAAACAAGTGTACCTGAAGTTAATGATTTATCTGATGAGCCAGACTATATATTTGATATGTATGGTGAAGATGCCAGAAAACCGGGAACATTTGCTGCTAATTGTTTAATGGCTAGGAGACTTGCTGAGAGAGATGTGCCGTTTATACAATTATACCATATGGGCTGGGATCAACACAATTCTTTACCACATGAAATACAGCAGTTGGCTTATTCCAGTGATCAAGCATCTGCGGCATTAGTTAAAGATTTAAAGCAAAGAGGTTTACTAGAGGACACTTTGGTTATTTGGGGTGGAGAATTTGGTAGAACCAGTTTTTCTCAAGGTCCACTGACCAAAGGTAATTATGGTCGCGATCATCATCCGAGATGTTTTAGCATGTGGATGGCAGGTGGTGGGATAAAACCCGGGATTGTTCATGGAAAAACAGATGAGTTTGGTTACAACATAGTTAAAGATGGTATTCATGTTCATGACTTTCAGGCAACTTTATTGCATCTCATGGGTATCGATCATGAACGCTTGACGTATAAACATCAAGGTCGTAGGTATAGGTTGACAGATGTTCACGGCACTGTCATTAATGATATATTAGCTTGACTATTTTTAACCATAAATTTTTCACATAGTTATTATGAATTTTGAGTTGTTTCTCGGGCGTTTTCACCCTTTGATAGTACATCTGCCTATCGGATTCTTGCTAATGGCTGTCATTTTGGAACTAATGTCAAAGTTTTTTAAGGATAAATTTACTAATCTTGATCCTGCTATTTCAATAATAATTTTCTGTGGTGGTATAGGTGCTATTTTGTCAGCTATACTCGGTTATTTAATTTCCATAGGGGGTAGCTATGAAAATAATTTGCTTTTTTGGCATAAATGGTTAGGAATAGGCATTGGGATTTTATCTTTTGTCACTTGGGGAATTAAAAAAAATTATATTAAGTTATTTCAGGGGGCCTCTCTAATGGCTCTAGTATTGCTTGCGGTAACTATTTTGGTTACCGGACATCTTGGTGGAAACCTAACTCATGGAAGTGATTATCTATTTGAATATGCACCCAATTTTGTAAAAAAAGTTGTGGGAATTAAAACTGGAAAGGAATTGAAATCAACTATTCCTCGAAATCTTGATTCTTTAGTTATTTTTGAGCATCTCGTACAACCTGTAATTGAGGAAAAATGTAGCCGGTGTCACAATCAGATGAAGAAAAATGGCGGTTTATTGTTGACATCAAAAGAGGGTTTTCTGAAAGGTGGAAATAGTGGACCTATAATAGTACCGGGTAATGCTCAAGAGAGTGAGATATTCCTGAGAAATACGTTGCCTCAAAGTAATAGAAAATTCATGCCTCCAACCGGTGAACCATTAACTTACAATGAAATTAAAGTCCTGGAGTGGTGGATAAAAAGTGGTGCTTCTTTCGAATCTAGTATCACTCAATATAAGGTGCCAAATGAGATAGAAACCATGTTATTAAAACAATTTGATGTTAATTTAAAATTAAACGCTCATTATGAAATAATTCAGGTATCGCCCTTAAACGATAGCATAAAAAATATAATGAGCTCTGCCGGATTGTTGGTGAAACCATTGTCAAATAATAACAACTTTTTACAAGTTAAACCCACCACAAGTATCGTCAGCAAAGGTCAAATTGAACTTTTATTGAGGGCCAAAGAGCAAATAACTTGGCTAAATTTAAGTAACAAAAACATCACCAATGATATGCTGAAAACAATAGGTCAGCTGGATAACTTAACTAGATTAAAGCTAAATAATAATCCTATTACCGATTTGGGTATATCTTACTTAAAAAATTTAAATCATTTGGAAATTTTGAACTTGTATGGATCATCGGTAACTGAAAAAAGCATAGTTTCTCTGAAGGAATTGAAAGGTTTAAAGCGCCTGTACATTTGGCAAACAGAAATATCGGAAGAGGGTATTAGGGAATTAAATAGGGAATTACCTGATTTAGATGTTTTTGATGGAGTTTAAATTAAGGTAAGTTTGCTTCTTTGGATATGTGATTTGAGACTGAAGCAAAATATCCACGATAAATGAAATTAACGACCCAAAAACTGTTTGAACAATGCTATGGAAAATACGCGATTGCTGCGGTCAACGTGTTTACCATGGAGCAGATTTTGGGATTATTTTCTGCCGCTCAAAGGTGTAAATCGCCTTTTATTGTGCAGACGACACCGGTTGCTCGTAATTATGCCGGTCCAGAAATGTTATTAAGTATGATTGATGCCGCATCAAATATTTTTCCTGATGTTGTGTTTGCCTTACATTTGGATCATGGCGATGAAGAGCATGCCATCGATGCAATTGCCTCAAATCAATATACCTCAATAATGATTGATGCCAGTCATGAAAATTTTAGTGATAATGTTTCCTTAACCAAAAATATAGTGAATAAGGCTCACTCGAAAAATATATCTGTCGAAGCGGAACTAGGCGTCTTGAGTGGTATCGAAGATAACATCTCTATTGATGAAAAATATTCAAAATATACTAACCCCGATGATGTAGTGAGTTTTGTTAATAAGACTAAATGTGATTGTTTGGCTATCGCTATAGGTACTAGTCATGGAGCCTATAAATTCTCAGGTCAACAAGGATTGCAATTTGAAATACTAAAAAAAATTCAAGAACGATTACCTAAATTTCCCCTGGTTTTACATGGTGGATCGGCTGTTAATCACTTTGAAATAGAAAATATCAATAAGTATGGAGGAAGATTAAAAACAGATGCCAAAGGTGTCAATCCTAATGAATTAAGAGAATCTATAAAATATGGAATTTGTAAAGTGAATATTGCCACCGATACCAGATTGATGTGGACTAGAGTTCATAGAGAGTTTTTTAACAATTATCCAGATAAATTTGATCCAATCTTGCCTGGTAAAGCTTATATTAAGGCTCAAGAAGATTTTTTAGTAAAAAAATTTGAACTGCTTGGGTCTACAAATAAAATTCACGATTTTTAATACAAAGAGTAATGCATAAAGATTCAAAATATTCATTATTGGTGAAAGCTTCCCAGACGCGAGATGGAATTTATCAAGAAATTCTTGCCAAAGATGCAGGATGGGAATTTCTAAACTTTAATGCTCGCATTCTTAAAAAAGACCAAGTTTGGAAAGGATTCACAGGAGAGAATGAGTTTGGTATAATATTACTTTCAGGCGATTATTCGGTCAAAACAGATCAAGGTAATTGGAAAACAAAGAATGGTCGAAAGAATGTTTTTGATGGCATTGCGCATACACTTTATTTATCCCGCAATACGGAATTTGAGCTTACTGCCCAATCTGAAATTCTAGATATTGCTTTGGGTTGGTGTGAAACCACAGAGGATCATCCAGCCCAATTCAAAAAGCCGATTGAATCTGCTATTGAAATTCGCGGAGGTGATAATGCTACTCGACAAATAAATTCTTTAATTGAGCCCGGATTTGATTGTCAGCGTTTGGTTTCAGTAGAAGTATATACACCCTCTGGAAATTGGAGTTCCTTTCCTGCACATAAGCATGATGAGCGTATTGTAGATAGTGATGGCAATCTAATAGAGGCCCGTTTAGAAGAAACTTATTTTTATAAGACAGATAAGCCTCAAGGATATGCTATTCAACAAATATATACAGGTGACAGACATCTTGATGAAATAGCAGTGGCTCGAAATAATGATTTGGTAATGGTACCCAAAGGATATCATCCGGTAGTTGCTGGTCATGGCTATAACATCTATTATCTCAATTTTTTGACAGGAAGTGATCAATCACTGGCCAATACTAATGATCCAGATCATGAATGGATATATGATTCCTGGTCAGCAAAAGATTCACGCATACCAATGGTTTCAGCTAGCAAAGAATAATGGGAAAAGTAAAAACTGAGATGGACGTAATAACGATGGGAAGATCTTCGATTGATCTTTATTCCCAAAGTATAGGGGCAGATTTTGTAAATATAAAAGGCTTTGATGCCTTCGTGGGAGGATCGCCACTTAATATCGCTGTTGGCTGCAGGCGATTAGGACTCAATACTGCTCTTCTGACAGCAGTTGGTGCCGATAAAGTTGGAGATTTTATCTTGAATTTTCTTGCTAGTGAGCAAGTAAATATTGAACACATTCCTAAACTTGGTCATGCGAGAAGTAGTGCGGTACTCTTGGGTATACAACCTCCTGATAAATTTCCATTGGTATTTTACCGAGATAACTGTGCCGACAGCCAATTGACTATTGATCATGTGGAACAAGCGCAGATTGAAAATTTTAAAATATTGGAAATTTCAGGGACTGCATTAAATTTAGAGCCTAGTAGAAGTGCTGTGCTATATGCCCTCGAAAAAGCAGTTAAAAATGACGTTGATGTCATTTTAGATTTAGATTTCAGAGCTGATCAATGGAGCGATGTAAGGTCTTTTGGAATTACTACTCGGTCCATAATGCCAAGTGTCACAATTGCCATTGGTACTGAAGAGGAAGTTTTAGCCACCATACTTGATTCTGAAGAACAGATTAACATCTCAGAGCAGCAAATATCAGCACCATCGATATCGGGTAACTTAGATAAGGCAATCCAGCGAATTCTTACATTAGGTGTCAAAACCCTCATAGTAAAAAACGGATCGGAGGGTGTCATCATCCACCGGCTAAATGAGGAACCAGAAAAAGTACCGGGTTTTCCAGTCGAGGTGCTGAATGTATTGGGCGCAGGAGACGCCTTCGCCAGTGGTTTTATTTACGGGTATTTAAAAGGGTGGGATATGTATAAATCATGTCGTATGGGCAATGCGAGTGGAGCACAAGTGGTACTCCAACCTGGATGTGCCAATTTTATGCCAACCCTTCAAGAATCATTGTTATTTATTGAAGCGAAAGGAGGATTTTGATATGAATACTGTAAAATTGACAGTAGCACAGGCGGTAATAAAATTTCTTAATCAGCAATACGTAGCGCGAGATGGTATTGAGCACCAGTTCTTTGCAGGATGCTTTGGTATTTTTGGGCACGGTAATGTGGCTGGAATAGGTCAAGCATTGCAACAAGAAAACGATATTAAGTACTATCAATGTCGTAATGAACAGGCTATGGTACATACTGCTGCAGCTTACGCTAAGATGAAAAATCGTTTGAGAACTTTTGTTTGTACAACCTCAATTGGTCCGGGTGCAACCAACATGATTACTGCGGCAGCAGGTGCTACCATCAACAGACTACCAGTTTTACTATTACCAGGCGATCTCTTCTCCAAGAGAAATGTTGCACCAGTATTACAGCAACTTGAGTCTAATTTATCTCAAGATTTTTCAGTTAATGATTGCTTTAAACCCGTATCAAAGTATTGGGATCGTATCAATCGTCCCGAACAACTGATCTCATGTTTACCTGAAGTAATGAGGGTACTATCTTCCCCCATTGAGACAGGAACTGTTACTTTGTGCTTACCACAAGATGTTCAAGTTGAGGCGTTTGACTTTCCTTTAAAACTCTTTCAAAAAAAGGTTTGGAACATCCAACGTTTACGACCTGATTTATCTCAATTAGCTAGGGCAGCAGTATTAATCCAAGATAGTAAAAGACCTTTAATCATAGCAGGGGGTGGAGCACACTATAGTGAGGCTCTTGAGATTTTAAAAAAAATTGTTAATAAAACAGGTATTCCAGTAGCTGAAACCTTTGCAGGTAAAGGTGCATTAAGGTTTGACAATCCACAAAATTTAGGGGCTATAGGTGCGACCGGAACTATTGGTGCAGTCGAAATCGCAAAAGAGGCAGATTTGGTTATAGGTATCGGGACGAGGTATAGTGATTTTACTACAGCCTCTAAAACTCTCTTTCAGTGTCCTGAAGTTAAATTCATAAATATAAATGTATGCGAATTGGATGCTGCAAAGAATGGTGGCCTCATGTTACAAGGAGATGCTAAAGTCACATTGGAAGAGCTAAAAACCCTTTTGGGAGATTTTGAGGTGACTAAAGGTTATCGTCAAATGGTTAAAAAACTCAATGAGGAATGGGACAAAAGAGTCGATAAAATTTATAATTATCGCCATAGTAAAGGCTTAAGTCAAGGGGAAATTATTGGAGCTGTTAACAATTTTTCAGATGAAAATGATGTCATGATTTCCGCTGCAGGTAGTTTACCTGGTGATTTACATAAGTTGTGGAAGACAAAAAATAGTAAAGGGTTTCATTTGGAATATGGTAATTCATGTATGGGCTATGAAATTGCTGGAGGACTGGGTGCGAAAATGGCCGATCCCAACAGAGAAGTCTATGTAATGATAGGGGATGGTAGCTATCTAATGCTTGCTCAGGAAATTGTTACTTCCATTCAAGAAAATTTTAAACTTACGATTATTTTAATTAACAATCATGGCTATAAAAGTATCGGATCTTTATCACGTTCATTGGGTAGCGGAGGTTATGGTACACGATTTCTGTACAGAAATGAACAAACAGGCATCATTGATGGTGATGAAACAAATAAGAGTGTAACACTTCCTGTTAATTTAGCAAGTAATGCTAAAAGTCTTGGTGCTTATGTAATTGATTGTAAGACTTTTAACGATATCAAAAATGCACTTATTAAAGCTAAATCTATAGATAAAACTACAGTTATCTACACTGAATGTGACCGTCATCAAGACATAGAAGGGCATGCCTGGTGGGAAGTTTCGATTTCTGAGGTATCTAAAATGAAAAATGTCCAAAAGGCATATAAAGAATATATAAAACATAAGAAAAATCAGAAATTTTATTACTAAACAAAATAATTGATACATTACAATGCGCGTATTGAAAAATTATATTAATAGTACTTGGACGACGAGTGCTAATAAATCAACGGTAAAGGTGATGAATCCTGCAACACAAGAATTATTGGCCAAAGTTCCTATTGGATTGGGTTCAGAGAGCGATATGGATGACGCGATTAATTCAGCCCACCAAGCCTATCTAGAATGGAAAAAGGTTCCAGTACTGCGGCGAGTTCAACCACTTTTTAAGCTCAAGGGTCTCATGGATGAAAATCTTGAAGATTTAGCTGAGACTATTACTCTAGAATCAGGTAAGACTTTAGAAGAATCTAGAGGAGAATTGATGCGTGCGATTGAAAACATAGAGACTGCTTGTGGTACCCCTATGTTGATTCAAAGTGAATTTTCTGAAGACATTGCAAGCGGTGTGGATGAATTTATGATTCGACAAGCCCTAGGAGTAACCGCTTGTATTGCCCCATTTAATTTTCCAGCCATGATTACTTTTTGGTTCCTTCCATATGCAATTGCTTGTGGTAATGCGATGGTGGTTAAGCCTTCAGAAAAGGTACCTTTGACAATGACCAAAATATTTCAACTACTTGACCAATTGGATTTACCCAAAGGGTTAGTAAATATGGTACATGGGGGAAAAGAAGCAGTAAACGTGCTTCTAGAGCATTCTTTAGTTAAAGCCATCAGTTTTGTGGGAAGCTCAGATGTGGCGAAATATATATACGCAAAAGGTGCTCAAAATGGAAAACGAGTGCAAGCTCAAGGTGGAGCCAAGAATCCGGTCGTTATTCTTCCTGATGCAGACATTGAGATGACCTCTAAAATTATCTCCGATAGCGTTTATGGATGTGCTGGACAGAGATGTCTAGCTGCCTCTGTTATACTAACCGTTGATGATAAAAAAAATAGTATGAGGGAGGCCCTTTATGAAAGTGCAAAAAGTAAAAATACTGGTTTTGGTTTAAATCATGGAGTAGACATGGGACCTGTAATTACCCCTGAGAGCAAAGCAAGAATTAATCATTTAATAAACTTAGGTATAAGTGAAGGTGCCAATCTTTTGTTAGACGGGAGAGCTCATGAAGTATCGGGATATCACGAAGGTAATTTCATTGCTCCAACTATTTTAGAAAATTTGGCATTAGATGGGAAGGTTATAGAAACAGAAATATTTGGTCCTGTTATGAGTCTTTTACACATGAGTACTATTGAAGAGGCAATTTCTTTCATTAATAAAAGTAAATATGGAAATTCAGCCTGTTTGTTTACAAGTAGTGGCGCAAGTGCTCGTAAGTTTCGTAATGAAGTAATGGCTGGGAATATTGGAATTAACATAGGAGTAGCGGCTCCTATGGCACAGTTTCCTTTTAGCGGATGGAAAGATAGCTTTTTCGGTGACTTGCATGGCCAAGGAAGACATGCCATTGAATTTTTTACACAAACCAAAGTAGTTATAGAAAGATGGCCGAAAGAGTGGTCAAGAAAATTTTAATAATAGATAAAGCGGAATAATTATGATAAAATTGGCCAATGCTCCATGCTCTTGGGGAGTACTTGAGTTTAATATAGAAGGAAAAGTAGCCCGTTACGACCAAGTACTTGAGGAAATGAGATTGACAGGATATCAAGGGACTGAGTTAGGAGATTGGGGCTTTTTACCTACTCAACCGAATCACCTTTCCGATAATTTGTCTAAATATGAATTAGACTTGATAGGAGCATTTGTTCCTATAAATTTAAAGGACATAAACACCCACCTCAAAGGTCTTTCGCATGCATTAAAAGTTGCCGGACTGATGTATTATGCTGGTTATAAGCATGCAAAAATAATATTATCAGATGATAATGGAGCGGTAGAAGCAAGAGTAAAAAATGCTGGTAATATTTCCTCAACCATGGGACTAGATCCAAATTCATGGGAAATATTTGCTCAAGGAGCTAATCAAATCGCTTACGCGGTAAAAGAAGCTTACGGTCTTCAAACGGTTTTTCATCATCATTGTGCAGGTTATGTTGAGACCCCAAATGAAATCCATAAATTACTTGAATATACGGATAATCAGTTATTAGGATTGTGTTTAGATACAGGTCATTACTGTTATGGGGGAGGAAATCCCATTGAAGCTTTAATGCAGTACAGGGATAGAATTTGGCACATCCATCTTAAAGATTTCGATTCTAAACTCGCCGAAAAGGCACGTTCGAATCAGTGGGACTATTTCACTAGTGTACAAAATGGAATTTTTTGTAAATTAGGCGAAGGTGCGATTAATTTTAGAAGTTTTATTGATGAGTTAAAGAAAAATAATTATTCGGGATGGGCCGTAGTAGAGCAAGATGTATTACCCGGAATGGGAAACCCAAAGCAATGTGCTCAGAGTAATCGTGAATACCTCAAAGAACTCGGATTATGAAAGTCAATTTCTATTTCTTTTTTAATGAATTTTATTCAATTACAAAGGGAATCTATCGGTGATACGAAGAAAAGTAGAGGACTATGAACAAGGTTAGAATAGGGGTTGTTGGTTTAGGAAGACTGGGGCAGCAACATGCTGATAATATAGTAAACAAGATTAGAAACGCTAGGCTATCCGCGGTGTGTAGTGTTCAAGAGAATGAATTATATCGTGCGAAAAAAGAATGGGGGGTAGATCAGTGTAATACAGATTATGATGAAATGATTGCACAAGTAGATCTAGATGCCGTAGCGATTATTTCTCCATCAAATTTACATTGTGAACAAGTGATTTCAGCCTTGAAAAAAGGGTTACATGTGTTTTGCGAAAAACCTTTAGGGATATCCAAAGCTGAATGTTTAAAAGTAGAAAAAGCTGTTTCACAGCAACCTAAATTAGTATTCATGTTGGGATTCATGAGGCGATATGACCCCTCATATGTGTATGCTAAAAATAAAATAGAATCAGGTTACATCGGTCGACCCATTTTATTTAGGGGATACAGTGTAGATCCTGAATCAGCGATTAATGGAGCTATAAAATATGCAGTGCACAGTGCAGGTCAGTTTTTAGATATGGCAATTCATGACATAGATTTGGCACGATGGCTTTTACAATCCGAACCTAAATCTATTTATGCTATAGGTGGTTGTTATGCACATCAAGAATTCGCAAAATATGAGGATGGCGATAATGTTTCTGCACTTATGCAGTTTGAGAATGAAAGTATGGCTTTTTTATTAGCTGGACGAACAGCTCCACATGGCTACAATGTAGAAACTGAGATCATCGGCACGCGTGGACATATAAGAATAGGTTCTGTACCCCAAAAAAATCTGGTAGAACTCATAGATGCAACTGGCATTCGTAAAGAGTGTACCTATTCATTCTCAGAGAGATTTCGTGAGGCCTTTGTGAATGAGATGCAAGAGTTCGTAGATTGCATTCGAAAAGACAGAAAACCAAGCGTTTCAGCTCATGATGGTACCCGATCTACGATTATAGCCGAACTCGCAACTCAATCTTTTAAGGATAATAAATTAATTAAGATGGATTGAGTAATCCTAATCTAATTCCAAACATCAAAATGAAGCAAATAAAAATAGGAATTATTGGTATTGGTCGAATGGGTCAGATCCACCTAGATAATCTTATTCATAAATTTTCAGAGGCGAAGGTTGTTGCAATTTCAGATATTAACCAAGAGGCTAAACATTGGGCAGAAAAATATACCATATCGAAGTTTTATGAGGATTATAAGGATCTCATCTCTGATGAGGAGATAAATACCGTGGTAATTTGTTCTCCAACAAATCAACATGCAGAAAACATCATAGCCGCAGCTCAAGCAGGTAAAGATGTGTTTTGTGAAAAGCCTATGGATTTATCAATACAAACCGCAAAAAAGGTTTTGCAAATCGTTGAAGAGACTGGTATTAAATTTATGCTGGGATTTAATCGTCGATTTGATCCAAATTTCATGAAAATAAAAAGCTTAATCGATGAAGGGAAAGTAGGAGAGCCGCAAATAGTTAAAATCACAAGTAGAGATCCCGAACCACCACCTATTGATTATGTGAAATCCTCTGGAGGGATGTTTCTAGACATGACTATTCATGATTTTGATATGGCTAGGTTTATGGTTAGTAGCGAGGTTGTCTCAATTTTTGCAGTCGGTAAGAACCTCATCGATCATAATTTTGGCATCGCAGGAGACATCGATACCGCAGTAGTAACCATCACTTTTGATAGTGGCGCTATAGTAAGTATTGACAACAGCCGTAGAGCTGTTTATGGATATGACCAAAGAGTAGAAGTATTTGGTTCCGAAGGTATGGCCGGTACGGAAAATAACAGGCCTGATAATCATTACTACTATGATAAAAGGGGTCGATCGGAATCCTTACCCCTTCATTTTTTTATGGATAGATATATTCCCTCTTATTTTAATGAGATGAAGGCGTTTATTCATAGTATAGTTCGTGATGAAGTACCAAAAGTAGGAGGTCAAGACGGCTTAATTTCATTGGCTATGGGATGGGCTGCGAATATATCAATGCAGGAAAAGAGGGTAGTAATGTTAAAAGAGATACTTAATCAATAGTAACACTAAAAAGACATTATGAAATTTAACTTTTAGAAAAAATAGAAAATGTATACGCTCATAACTTTTTTGGCATTTACCTTGTTCGTAGCAATTTACTCTTGGTACAAATTGCGAAATGAGAGGTTGGATTCTCAGGATGGATATTTTTTGGGTGGAAGGAGTTTAACAGGTATTGTCATTGCAGGATCTATGTTGTTGACCAATATCTCCACTGAACATTTGATTGGCATGAATGGGTCTTCTTACAAAAACGGATTCATAATCATAGGTTGGGAAGTAACTTCAGCAATCGCTTTAATCTTAGCAGCT
>MDTA01177877.1_pt1 | contig 15336 bp, 13 predicted proteins | sample 811151 | NCBI WGS metagenome assembly MDTA01 (sample SAMN05326648, study PRJNA326480) | marine metagenome | isolation source: seawater | place: Indian Ocean: South | collected 2010 | reverse complement strand
TTTTGAAGGTTTTTTGAAAATTATTGAATCATCTTCGTTATTTAAAGCAGCTTTTTTCTTAGATAATTGAGAAATATGTATCCATCCCGAATTATTTTCATGATCTAAAATTTTTCTAAAATTTTCTGATTTATCTTGAATTAATAAGGGTAAAAATTTCTTATTATAAATTAATTTTACCGGATGTTTGAAAGAAGGACCTTGTCTAAGATTAACTTTATCGTTTCTAAGAGTAAGATAATATTTTTCTTGAGAATAAGATTTGTTAATTAAGAATAAAAAAAAAAACAAATATAAAAATTAAAAATTTATCCATGTAAGTAATGATTTTTACAATTTGGATTTTTAAGTAATTTTACTTTCCTGAAGTCAGACTCGAGCACATTAAATATCATAATGTTTTCTTTCATACTATTTTTCATATTTAAAATCGATTTTATAACCTCATTTGCCTGGAGGGAACCAGCTATTCCAGCAAGTGTCGTCATTATTCCACTAGTCTCACAATTCAATTCATTTTCAGGGATTTCTGGCATAAAACATCTAAAACACGGTGTTTTTTTTCTGAAATCAAACCTGAACAACTGTCCATCATATTTATTAATTGCTGAGGAAATTAATATTTTTTTATTTTGTATACAGTAATCATTTATTAAAAGTCTAGATTTAAAGTTATCAGTTCCATCACAAATTATCTGATAATTTTTTGCAATATCATTAATATTTTTTTTATTTAACTTTATATTGAAAATTCTAACATTTATTTTTTTATTAATTTTATTTATAAAATTTTTAGAAACTTTTGTTTTGTACTTTCCAATATCTTTTTTTGTAAAGAGGATTTGTCTGCTTAAATTTGAAAGTTCTATTTTATCATGATCAACTATCCCAATATTTCCTACACCTGAGTACGATAAGTATAATAACAGAGGACATCCAAGTCCTCCTGCTCCAACAACTAAAACTTTTGATTTTAATATTTTTTTTTGCCCAGAAATGCCAATTTTTTTTAGTATTAACTGTCTGTAGTATCTTTTAAAGTCTTTTGCTTCAATTGAGGGTTTTTTCATTTGACAAAAACTTTTCTACAATTCTTTTTGCAATTATAGATGCAATAAATTTTTTTGAGTTTTTTTTAATTTTTTCTATTTTCCCGTTCTTATCTATAATCATAACCTCATTCGAGTCGCTATTAAAGCCAATGTCTTTTTTGGATATATCATTAGCAATAATTAAATCACATGACTTATCTTCCAATTTTTTTAATGAATTTTTAATAAGATCTTCAGATTCTGCAGAAAAACCAACTAATAGTTTTGGTTTGTGTTTATTGCTCTTTCCTAAGTAATTTAATATATCAACATTTTTTTCTATTTTAATTTCATCTAATTTGTAATTTTTTTTTATCTTATTTTTTTTCTTAAGCATCGGTTTAAAGTCAGACACAGCAGCTGTGCATATAGCAATATCAGCCGGCAATCTTTTTTTTACCGCATCAAGCATTTCATCGCCTGATACAACTTTTTTAATTTTAATCTCATTGCTATAATTTAAACCAGTTGGTCCGGACACAAGAGTCGTTTTAATACCTAATCTTGATAATTCTAAAGCTATTTCATAGCCTTGTTTTCCACTTGATTCATTTGAAATATATCTTACTGGATCCAAATATTCTCTAGTAGGCCCAGAAGTAACAATTGCATTTATTTTTTTTCTTTTTAAAAGATCTTTATTTTTAAAAAATCTTTCTAAAAAAGATAATATTTGTCTTGGGCTTGACATTTTACCTTTTCCGTATTCTCCGCAAGCCATCGCACCTTCTACAGGTCCTATAAATTTATAACCATAATCAATTAGTGAAATTAAATTTTTTTGTGTAGCTTTATGCAACCACATTCTAACATTCATAGCGGGAACTAAAAAAACCTCTTTATTAGAGGCTAAAATTATAGTTGAAGCAAGATCATCAGCATTTCCCCTGCTGAGTTTAGATATAAAATTTGCTGTTGCTGGAACTATTAGTATGACATCAGCCCAGCGTGATAATGAAATATGGCCCATTTTTCCTTTATTTTCATTTTCAGAATCAAATATTTCTTCAAAAACTTTATTTTTTAGAAGAGATGATATTGATAAAGGTGTCACAAATTTCTTTCCACTTTTTGTTAGGACAACTTTTACTATGGATCCTTGCTTTTGGAACAATCTTATTAAATCTAAAGATTTGTAGGCAGCAATACCACCACCGATAATTAAAAGAATTTTTTTATTTTTTAAACTCATACTCAATTAAAATACTATAAATATCGTTATTACAACACCTAAAAAAACAATAATCATATTGTTTCTTAAATTTTTCATCTTAAGTTCTTCCATTTCAAGATTTTTTCCAGAAATACTATTTAAATTTAATTTTCCTTCCGCTAACATTTGAAGAGCTAAATTAGCTTTATCCATTACATCTGGTAAATCTGGAATTTTTTCAAAAACTTCTTTTGAAATATCGATTGTTTTTTTAATTTTTCCCTCTGGTCCTTTCTCACTTTTAATCCAATCCTCTAAAACAGGTTTGGATATTTCCCAAATATTCGCCTCAGGATTAAGCTTTCTAGCAACTCCTTCAACAGAAACCATTGTCTTTTGTAAAAGAAGTAATTGTGTCTGGGTTTGCATATTAAACTTCTCTGTAATATCGAACAGCTGTGCAAGTAAATTTCCTCCCGATATATCTTTAATAGCCTGACCAAAAATAGGTTCGCCAATAGATCTTAAAGCCTGAGCCAATTCATCTTTTGATGTATTTTTAGGAACTAATCCTGCTAAAAAATGAACTTGTGCTACTTTATTATAATCTCTTTGGATAAAGCCAAGAAGTATTTCAGCTAAATATTTTTTGTTGTTTTTGTCTAAACGTCCCATAATTCCAAAATCAATTGGTATTAAATTGCCCTCTGTATCAACAAATAAATTTCCTTGATGGATATCTGCATGAAAAAATCCATCTCTTACTGCCTGCTTTAAAAAAAGCTGAATTAAGTTTTTTGATAATTGTTTTAAATCTATGTTTGATTTTTTTAAACTTTCAATATCTCTTATGGTAATTGCATTTACTTTATCCAAAGTAAGTATTTGTTTGGATGTATAACTCCAATAAATTTTTGGAACTTTTATAAATCTATCATTTTTTGTATTATCGTAAAGTTCACTCGCGGCTGCAGCCTCGAATCTAAGATCCATTTCAACGTTTGTGATTTCCTTCAATAAATATATAACTTCAATTAATTTAAGTCTTTTTGTTTTTGTGAAAAAATTTTCAATAATAAATGCTACAAACATTAGAGCATCCAATTCTTCATTGACAATTTTATGAATATTAGGTCTTAGAATTTTAATAGCTAATTCTTTTTCAGAACCATCAATTTTTATTTTCGCAAAGTGAACTTGTGCTATAGAAGCAGCTGCAATTGGATTTTCAAATAATATTATATTATTAAATAACTTCTCTCCTATTTCTTTCTTAAGTATCTCTTTAGCTTCAATGGTGCTAAAAGCAGGTAGTTTATCTTGTAATTTTTCTAACTTTTTAGCAACTTCATCGCCAATTATATCCGGACGTGTTGCTAAAAATTGGCCTAGTTTTATAAAAGTGGTTCCCATGCCCTGTAAGGCTGTGCAAAGTTTTTCACCTGAAGTCTTTTTAGAAACTATTACCTCTTTTCTTTTACCCAAGGAAAAAATAAAAAAAATAAATTTTAGGACCCCAGGTATTGTTTTGATATCATCAATTACTTCAACCGCACCAGATGTTGAGAACTTTCTCAAAATCTTGAGTAAAATAAATAATTTCTTAATCATCGCTAAACTTTCCAACCAGAGTGAATTGCAACTATACCCCCCGATAAATTTCTATATTCAACATTGCTAAATCCATTATTTTTTATAATTTTGGTAAAACTATCTTGATCATAAAACTCATCAATTGTTCTTATTAAATATTCGTAGGGTTCAGACTCGCCAACAATATATTTTCCTAAAATCGGGATTGATCTAGAGTATATTTTATAAAATTTTTTTAAAATTTCATTTTCAATTTTTGAAAATTCTAAACAAACGAATCTTCCGCCTGTTTTTAAAACTCTGTTAGCTTCTTTTAAAGATTCATTTATATTATAAAAATTTCTTAAGCCGAAGCTGACAGAATATGTATCAAACTGTTCATCTTGAAATGGAAGTTTTTCTGCAGGGGCACAAACCCAGTTAATATTTTTTAAATTTTTAAGTTTTGCTTTCCCCTTTTTAATCATTAATTTATTTGGGTCAACACAAGTTACATTTCCTAAATTATTAGTTCTTTTTAAGAATGCTTGGGCAATGTCCCCAGTTCCTGATGCTAAATCAATTAAACGATCAGTTTTTTTCGGATTCATCCAGTCAACAAGTCTTTCCTTCCACAATCTATGGATGCCAAAAGACATTAAATCATTCATTAGATCATACTTGTTATAAACATCGTTAAAAACTTTACTTGCTTTTTCAAATTTTGATTGATTAATATTTATCATTTTTACATATTTATATGCCAGAATTACCAGAAGTTGAAGTTGTCAGAAAATCACTTAATAATCTTATATGTGGTTTAACCATAAATAAAGTTGATATTTTTAATGATAAATTGAGGTATAAGATAACAAAAAAGCTAAAAAAAGTACTTAAAAATCAAAAAATCATATCAATTAAAAGAAGGGCTAAATTTCTTCTCATTCAATTTAATAACAAAAAAACTTTGCTAATACATTTAGGAATGACAGGTAAGATTTTTATTTTAAATAGAATTAAAAACAAAACATATAAAACAAGTTTTTATTATGATAAAAAATTTAAGTCCAAACATAATCATCTAGGAATTAAGTTTAACTCTCATCTAGATTTGATTTATAATGATATTAGAAAATTTGGATTTATTAAAATTTTAAATACACAAAAAATCAATTTAAACAAACATTTATCAAATTTAGGACCTGAACCTCTTAGTAAAAATTTCAATTTTAATTATATAAAAAAAGTAACAAGGAAATGCACAAAAAATATAAAAAATTTTTTGATGGATCAAAAATATGTTTCAGGCCTTGGAAATATTTATGTAAATGAGATACTAGCACATAGTTCAATCAATCCGCGAAAAGTGTCATACAAGCTTGACGATAATGATATTCTTAAAATTATCAAAAATACAAAAAAAACTCTTTTTTCATCAATTAAATTAGGAGGGTCTTCAATCAGAGATTTTAATAACATTAAAGGAGATAGTGGAAAATTTCAAAAAAGTTTTATTATTTACAACAGAGAAAAACAAAAATGTAAAAAAAAAACCTGTGGTGGAATTATAAAGAAAACGTATATTTCTGGTAGATCTACTTTTTTCTGTAAAAGATGCCAAAATTAATTACTTATTGACCAGCATATTTCAAAGATATATACACTGTTTCATTAATGCCAAACACTAAATCAGCTAAAAGAAAAGTCAAAAAAATTCAAAGACAAGCTTCAATAAACAAATTGAGGAGAAATAGGTATAAATCTGCAATCAAAAAGATGCAAAAACTTATTGAAAAACGTGATAAAAAAGAGATTGATAAATTTTTTCCGATTTTCCAGTCAGAACTAATGAAGGTTGCAAAAACAGGCGTTATAAAAAAACAAAATCTCTCAAGAAAAATTTCTAAAATTTCTAAAAGAATTAGAAATATAACTAAATAGTTGTAATCAATTCACGGTTGTTAAAAACTTTATTTTTTTTTTAAAAAAAATACTAAATCTAGATTAAAGATATTTGAAGTTGAATTTTTGTTTAAATTCATCTTTTACGATTATTTTACAACCTAAGTTGATTTTTTTTTTAAATTTTAAAAAAAAATATTGAATTAAATAAAAAAAATTATAGATTTTAATTTCTTTTTTTTTACTTAAACTTATGGAAAAAAAATCTTTAAAAACTGATTCAAGTTCTTTTTTAGAAGAAAAAATTCTTGATTGGAGCTTGATATTAAAAAGTTTTGAAAAAACTTTTGGTAGCGAGATTTATTCAAGTTGGTTCAAAAATATATCCCTTTTAAAGGAATATAATCATTATGTAGTTCTGGGTGTTCCAACAAGATTTTTTAGAGATTGGATAACCTCTAGGTATGCAGATAAAATATTGAGCGAATTGAAAAAACACAAACTAAGTATTAATAGACTCGAGTTTAAAATAGAAGCCGATAGAACTGAAACCACCTCTATTTTTTCAAAATCTGAAAACAATAAAGTTTTTGAAATAAAAGATTCTATCTTAAATTACAATAAGCTAAATCCCGATTTAAGTTTTGATAATTTTATAGTTGGTAAAAGCAATAAAATTGGATTTTTATCTGCAAAGAAAATATGTACTGACATTACTGGCTGTAATCCTCTTTTTATTTATGGTGGTGTTGGTCTTGGAAAAACTCATTTAATTAATGCTATAGGACTAGAGCTTTCAAGCAATGACAGCAGAAATGTAATGTTTATATCTGCTGAAAGATTTATGTATCAGTTTATTAAATCTATTAAAAAAAATGAAATGGTAAGATTTAAAGACTTTTTTAGAAAAGCTAATGTTTTTATTATTGACGATATACAATTTATTAGAGGTAAAGAAGGATTGCAGGAAGAGTTTTTTCATACCTTTAATAGTTTATTTGATAAAAGTGCAAAAATTATAATTTCCTCTGATCGGCCTCCAAACAAACTTGATAGAGTACAAGAGAGGATAAAATCAAGACTATCAGGGGGGCTCGTAGTTGACATTGGTATGCCGGACTATGATTTAAGATTAAATATTTTAAAAAAGAAAATTATTCAATTTCAAAGTTCATTTAAAGAACATCCAAATTTTGAAGATGATGTTTTGGAATATATTGCAAAAGATACGATCAATTCAAACATAAGGGAACTAATAGGTATTTTTAATAGAGTAGTTGCATTCAGCAAGATGAGTAAGAAAAAACTAGGCATAACTGATTGTAAAATTATTTTAAAGGATGTTTATAATAGCAATAAAATAGTAACAATTGATAAAATACAAAATATCACCTCTAATTTTTTTAGTATCAATATTGACGATATGCTTTCGCAAAGGCGATCACGTCCTTTGGCAAGACCAAGACAAATAGCAATGTATCTTGCAAAAAAACTTACTACAAGATCCTTACCAGAAATTGGAAGAAAATTTGCTAATAGGGACCACACCACTGTAATTCATGCAGTAAAAACTATAGATAGACTTTCTCAAAGTAATGATGAGATAAAAAAGAATGTTGATGAAATAAGATCTTTGATTTTGAGCGATTAAAATGCAATTTCAAATCAAGAGGAATATATTACTTAAGTCTTTAACCTTAGCTCATAATTTAATAGAGAGAAAAACTACTTTACCAATTCTTTCAAACGTTTTGCTAGAAGTTAAAAATGGCAAATTAAATATAATCGCAACTGATTTAGATATAGTTTTTTATGATGAAATATCTGATTTAAAAATAGATAAAGATGGTAGTACGACTACATCAGCGACTGTATTATATGATCTGCTAAGAAAACTACCCTCAGATCTTGATATTACATTCAATCTTCAGGGTGAAAATAAGCTTAATATTTCTGCTCAAAATGCTAAATTTAATCTTTTATGTCTACCAGTAGACAATTTTCCAAGTTTTACAAATAATTTTAAAAATGATGGAATTAAATTAGATAGAAAGAAATTATTATCTTTTCTAAATAAAACAAAAATATCAATGTCTAGCGATGAAACAAGACATTATTTAAACGGTATTTTTATTCATACCACAGCTTCAAATAAAGGAACTTATTTAACAGGTGTTGCAACTGATAGTCATAGGCTTTCATCAAGTAGCATTCCAATAAAAAACATAGAAAATTTTAAGTCTTTCATATTGCCAAAAAAAACGGTTTTTCAATTAAGTAATTTACTACAAGAAGGTGAAAATGACGTGATGCTCTATTCTGAAGATAATAAAGTTCAATTTAAAATAGGAAATTCTAAAATAATTTCAAAGGTTATAGATGGTAAATTTCCAGATTATGAAAAAGTAGTTCCGAAAAATAACAATAAAATTTTAACTGTAAATGTTAAAAATTTTATTCACTCAATTGAAAGAGTAATCACAGTATCAATTGACAGAAAAGAAGGTGTCAAAGTAACTTTAAATAATGATAATATTCAGTTATTTGTAAATAGCACATCGTCTGGTGAGGGAAAAGAAACACTAAAAGCAAATTATAACTCAGAAAGCTTAACCGTGAGTTTTAATTCTAGATATTTATTAGATATTGCATCTGAAATTCAAAATGAAAATTTAGTAATGAATTTGAATGATGCTGTTTCTCCTATATTGATAGAGGATAAAACGGATAAAGAAAGTTATTTTGTAATTATGCCGATGAAAATTTAGCAATAACAGTTTTTTATAAAATAAATTTAATTTACCTTATATTATCCTTGTTTACCAATGCTAATTCAGTTGTGTGTTTTTATTACATTTTATCTAACCGTTAAAAAATGATATACTCATGAGTTCTATTTAGGTATGACAACTACTCAAAAAAGCGATTCTTTAAAAAATTATAAAGCAGACTCTATTAAAGTTTTAAAAGGGTTAGAAGCTGTAAGAAAAAGGCCTGGAATGTACATCGGAGACACAGATGATGGTTCAGGTTTACACCACATGGTTTTTGAGGTGGTAGATAACTCTATAGACGAAGCAATAGTCGGTTATTGTAAAAACATAAGTGTCACAATACATAAAAATAATTCAGTAACAGTAGAGGATGATGGGAGAGGTATTCCAGTAGATCTTCATAAAGGAGAAAAAAAATCTGCAGCTGAAGTTATTATGACCCAATTACATGCAGGAGGAAAATTTGACCAAAACTCTTACAAAGTATCAGGGGGATTACACGGTGTTGGTGTTTCCGTCGTCAATGCCTTATCTGAAAAATTGGATCTTACAATATTTAGGGATCAAAAAGAGCATTTTATCTCATTTAAAAATGGCAAAGCTTTAAATAAAATTAAATTCGTTAAAAAAACAAAACAATCAGGAACTAAAATAAACTTCATTCCTTCAAAAGAAATTTTTTCAAATACTAAATTCAGCATAGCCATACTACAAAAAAAAATGAGAGAATTAGCTTTTTTAAATAAAGGTTTAAAGATTAATTTAACTGACGAAACACACGCCAAAACAAAGATTTACGAACATAAGTATGACGGTGGAGTAGGAGAATTCGTAACGTTTTTAGATCAAAAAAAATCATTATTAATTAATAAAAATGAAAAAGCTGTTTTCAAAAAACCAATATATTTAAAAGGTGAGAAAAAAGACGTAATAGTAGAATGCTCTTTTCAATGGAATGCTGGATTTTCTGAAGAAGTTATGGCCTTTACAAATAATATTCATCAACGTGATGGAGGTACCCATCTCCTAGGTTTTAGAAGTGCACTTACGAGAATAATAAATAAATATGCCTCAGAAAAAAATTTAAACAAAAAGAACAAAGTAACTATTGGTGGTGAAGATATAAAAGAGGGGTTAACTGCTATTTTATCTATTAAAATGCCAGATCCAAAATTTTCTTCTCAGACAAAAGATAAGTTGGTTTCATCTGAGATTAGAAATGTTGTTGAGTCCATTACTGCTGACAAAGTATCTATGTGGTTTGACCAAAACCCATCAGTTGTGAGGATGATATTGGATAAGGTTTTACAAGCTGCAATAGCTCGTGATCTTGCAAGAAAAGCAAGAGATAGCGTAAGGCGGAAAGGAACTTTAGAATTATCTGGTTTACCTGGCAAATTAGCTGATTGCCAAATTTCATCAATGGAAGGAACTGAACTTTTCATAGTCGAGGGGGACTCTGCAGGGGGGTCGGCTAAACAAGGAAGAAAAAGAGAATTTCAAGCCGTTCTGCCATTAAGAGGAAAGATTTTAAACACATATGTTGACGAGAATAAGAAAAGAAATGGAACTAACGGAACCATAGAAAATAAAACTTTATCTAAAATGATGTCCTCAAATGAAATAGTTACTTTGATAAATGCTTTAGGCACAGGTTCAACAAATTTTAATATTGAGGACTTAAGATATGAAAAAATTATTATTATGACTGATGCAGATGTGGATGGTTCACATATTAGGACATTACTGCTTACTTTTTTTAACAACAAACCTTTTAATGAATTAATCGAAAAAGGACATTTGTATTTAGCGCAACCTCCTTTATTTAAAATTACCAAAGGAACTAAAACTGCCTATATTAAAAATGAAAAAGATCTTGAAAAATATATTTTAAAATCTTCGGATAATGGTGTTAAAAAATTAAAAAAGAACGATTTAGATAAATTTTTAACCAAAGAAAGACAAAAATTAAAAATCCAAAGATTTAAGGGGTTAGGCGAAATGAACCCAGACGAGTTATGGGATACCACACTTAATCCGGACAATAGAACATTGCTTAGAGTTGAATATTCGAAAGGAACTAAAGAAAAATCTAAAGATGATCAAAATATAATTAAAATTTTGATGGGTGATGAGGTTGCTCCTAGAAAAGACTTTATAACTGAAAAAGCCTTAGAAGTTGAAAATCTAGACATTTAATTAATATGAAATTATCTGATTTCCTCAAATACGATGAGGACTTAAAATTAGAGAAAAGAACGGTTGTAATTTTAAGATGGATAGCCTTAATAGGTCAATTAATAACAATATATGTAGTTCATTTCATTATAAAATTTGATCTCCCATTAGTTTTTTGCTCTTTGACAATTTTTTTTGGAGGCGTTTCAAATATATTTATACAATTTAATCTACGCAAGAATCAACTTAACAACATCGAGTCCACAATACTTTTATTTTATGATGTTATACAATTATCAGTACTTATTTATTTAACTGGCGGTGTAACGAATCCTTTTATAATTTTTCTTATAGTGCCTGCTATAATATCTTCAACATTATTAAATTTAACTAGCACATTTTTTTTATCATTTATTACAATAATATCTTTGTTGCTATTAACCTTTAATTATTACCCGTTACCTAGCCAAGGAGATATTCATTTCCATGTGCCTGATTATTATATTTTTTCAATTCCTACCGCTTTGGTTGTCGTACTAGTTTTCCTGAACTATTTTGGTTTTCGTTTCGGTTATGAAGCGAGAAAAAGAGGTAATGCCTTAAGTAGGTTAGAACTTGTATTGGCAAAAGAACAAGAACTGGAGTCAATCGGTCACCAGGCAGCTGCAGCAGCCCACTCATTAGGAACGCCATTATCAACGATAACAGTAATTGCAAAAGAACTTAAAAAAGAAACTTCTATAAATAAAGAATTTATCAAGGACATTGATACTTTATTGGAACAAGCTAAAAAATGTGGAGAAATATTAAAGAAAATATCTCAAAATAAAATAGTAGATGACGATTATGTTAAGAATATATCTTTGCAGGATCTACTTTATGAAATTTCTAAATCTTTCGAAGAAATTTCAAAAAAGGAAATAAATTTAGATTTAAGCAAAACAAATAAAAAAATTCCTATTAAAAGATCTCCAGAAATTACCTATGGAATCCGAAACTTTGTAGGTAATGCAGTCAAATTTTCTAGAAATAAAATTGACATCAATTTAGTTAGTGAAAATAACCAAACTAGAATTGAAATTTCAGATGATGGTCCTGGATTCCCAGATGATATATCTCAAATTATAGGCGAACCTTATATTGTTACAAAATCTAAAAAATTAAAATCCAAATCAGGTTTAGGTTTAGGAACTTTCATAGGAAAAACTTTATTAGAAAGAAAAAAAGCAGAAATTGAATTTTCCAAATCTAAGCTTGGCGGAGCTTTAGTGGAAATAAGTTGGAAAAATTCTGATATAATAAATAAATGATGATTAGATGGGCTCTTGTTGTGTCATACAATGAATTGTCCCAAAACCCCATACTAAAATCGAACTATCTATTAAAATTACTTTTCTATTTATAAAATGTTTTCTAAATATTTTTAAAACTATATTATCTTTTGGATCGTTAAAAGAAGGTACCAAAACAATTTTATTAGCAATGTAAAAATTTAGATAACTCGCTGGTAATCTAATACCATCTATAAACTTTGGTTTAGGCATTGGTATATAAATAATTTTCAATTTCTCCTGATTTTCTTTTTTAAATTTTTTTACTATCTCTATGTTTTCATTTAGATTTTTGAAGTTTTTATCTTTTTTATTTTTTTCTATTGCCATAAATATTTTATTTTTGCTAATAAATCTTGCGATATCATCTATATGTCCATGAGTGTCATCCCCATATATTCCTTTGTTAAGCCAAATTATTTTTCTAATACCAAAAAATTTATTAAATATTTGATTATAGTCATGCTTCTTAAGTCCTTTATTTCTTTGTTGAATTTTACTTAATAAACATTGCATAGTAGTTAAAAGAAGGCCGCTACCATTAACATCAATAGAACCGCCCTCGAGAACAACTTTTTTTTTATTATATGTTGGCTTTACAACTTTTATTTTTTTTAATTTTTTTACTTTTAAAAAGGCTTCATTATCATTTTTAAAATTTTTGTATTTTGCCCATCCATTAAATTCCCAGTTAGATAACACATTTCTCTTTTTTTTATCTTTAATAAATATTGGCAAAAAATCTCTCGTCCAAGCCCTATCTGTTTTACAAATTATAATTTTTGTATTTTTTATTTTCGCCCCAAAAATATTGAGAAAAAACTTTGCTTTTTTTAGGTCTGACTTATCTTTGACCAAAATATTAACTGATTGTATTTTGGATAGTTCAGTAATTATTTTGCTGAAAACCCAAGGTATTTCATTAAATTTACCAGGCCAATCCTTCTTGTTATGCGGCCAAGCTATCCAAGTTGACTTTTGTGGTTCCCATTCAGCAGGCATCCTATAAATGCCATTTTTGCTTATTCTAGGCATCTCTAGGGTTGTTTAATATCCCCTTGTAATAGTCAATTCTTCTGTCTCTAAAAAAAGGCCAGTGTCTTCTAACATTTTCAACTTTTTTAAAATCAATATCGCAAATTAAAGTTCTCTCTCCTTGTTTTGCACTAGCAATTGTATTTCCACTTGGATCGAAAACAATTGTATTGCCCCAAAATTCTAATTTTTTAGAGCCTTGTTTTTCAATTCCAACCCTATTAACCGCCGCAACATAAACCCCATTTGCAATGGCATGTGCTCTTTGTATAGATATCCAAGAATTAAGTTGAGATTTTCCAAACTTCTTTTTTTCTTTTGGATGCCAACCAATTGCTGTTGGGTAAAAAAGTATTTCTGCACCCAGTAAAGATGTGAGTCTCGCTGCCTCTGGAAACCACTGATCCCAACAAATTAAAGTTCCAAGTTTACCATAATTTGTTTTAACAGACTTAAATCCAAGATCACCAGGGGTAAAATAAAATTTTTCATAATATTGAGGGTCATCTGGTATATGCATTTTTCTATATTTTCCAATTATTTTTCCTTTTTCATTAATCACCACACAACTGTTATGATAAATGCCTGAGGTTTTTTTTTCGAAAATTGGTGCAATAATAATGATTTGTAGCTCTTTAGCTAATGAAGAAATAATATTCGTTGTTTTTCCAGGTATCTTTTCTGCTAAATTGAAATTAGAGTGTTTTTCTTCCTGGCAAAAATAATTTGATAAAAATAATTCTGGCAAACAAACTACTTTGGCTTTCTTTTTACTTGCCTCTTTTATTTTTTTAATCGCAGAACTCATATTTTTTTGAGTGTCAGACGACATCTTCATCTGTACCAGAGCTATTTTTGTTTTTGTCATTTTACTAAAATAATTTTTGGAAATTTCTTCTTTGTCTATTTTTCCAATTTTGACGATGATATGCATCACTTACAATTAAAGGCAAGACGCTAGTAGCTTCAGCAAAAACCATCTGTTCTTTTGATGTATCAACCTTGCCCCATGAACTTGCCTCTTTCAGTGTAGAACTACTACAAGCGCCATCTCTTGTATCAGCAACAGTAATTTGTATAGCATATTTATGCATATCAACTTTCTTTCCAAGAAGTTCTGCGCAGACAACAGTATCTTGTACAAAGTTTTTTGGAACTCCACCTCCAACCATTAACAGTCCAGATGTTTTTGATTTTAACTTTATTTCTGTTAATTCTCTAAACTCCCTAATAGAGTCTATAGTAATGTGCTCTTTAGGATTTTGTTCTTGGTGCAAGACCAACCCAAATCCTGCCGAACTATCAGTAAAAGCAGGGCAGAATATAGGAACATTATGATCGTAAGCTAATTCAATTAAAGATCCCTTTTTTTTTGCATTAGACTTTAAGTATTTACCTATTGCCTTAATAAATTCTCTTGATGTGTAAGCTTTTACAGGTAGTTTATTAGCTATATCACATATAGCCTTATCACATGCTTGCAACTGTTCTTCATCAATATAAGTGTCATATATTCTGTCTATGTAATTGTCTCTTAAAACTTTATCATCTTGAAATTGGTCTCCCTGATAATGTTTAAAGCCCAATGCCTCAAAGAAATCCATATCTATTATAGATGCTCCGGTAGCTACCACAGCATCGATCATATTATATTTTATTAAATCAGAATATAGTTTCATACATCCTGCTGCAGAAGTTGATCCAGCAATTGTTAAAAATATTGAACAATTTTTATCTTGTATCATTTCGTTATAAATCTCAGCTGCCTTTGCAGTGTCTCTTGATGTAAATGACATTTTTTTCATAGACTCGATAATCTTCCGAGCATCAAAAGATGTTATGTCTATGTGTTCCACTTCCGATTTTAATAGAGTTTTTTTGTTGTGTCCTAGAGTTGGACCATTTTTTTTATTCATTAAGCAACCAAGTATTTGACCTTAACTTCTCCATCGTACATTGAAAGAATAGGTTTATCATCTACCTGATATATATCATCTGAATAAAAACCATTAAATTTTGTTCTGAATGTAGTTCCATAAGCGCCAAGCTGTCCTAATTCAATATAGTCACCTTCTTTAATATTATTAGGTAATAAAAAAGGCCCTTTCATATAGTCTAGACTATCGCATGTTGGTCCGTAGAAATTAAAAGGTGTTAATTTTTTTGATACAACCCTTCCACCTGTAATCATTTTTGTTGGTAGTACAAAATTAGGTACTCCTGCATCAAATAATGATCCATAAGTTCCATCATTAATATAAAGTTTTTGTTTTTTCTTTAAAATTACTTTAACAATAGTT
>MDTA01165935.1_pt1 | contig 15341 bp, 13 predicted proteins | sample 811151 | NCBI WGS metagenome assembly MDTA01 (sample SAMN05326648, study PRJNA326480) | marine metagenome | isolation source: seawater | place: Indian Ocean: South | collected 2010 | reverse complement strand
TTCAAATATTAATTCAGAATACTTTTTAAATAGATCTTTTGTAAAATTATCTAATGTTTTTATATTTTTACTTATTCTTACCCCAATGCTTGAACCTTCATTTATAGGTTTAACAACAATAGGAAAATTTATTTTATTTTTTGTAATTAAATTAATTAATTTTTTTTTGTTATATTCTTTTTTATCAATTACAAAATATTTTGGAGACTTAATTTTATTTTTCTTAAAAATTTGTTTAGAAATAACTTTATTCATAGCATTGTGCGAACTAATAACTCCAGAGTGGGTATAAGGAATCTTTAAATACTCAAAATAGCTTTGTGCAATACCATCTTCCCCGTCTTTTCCATGTAAAGCATTAAAAATAATATTAACTTTGTTTTTATCTATTAAATTGAGTGGTTTTTTTTTAGGGTCAAAAGTCGTAACTTTATAACCTAATTTTTTTAAGGCTTTGATACAAGCTTTTCCACTAGCAAAACTTACTTTTCTTTCTCCAGATGTTCCTCCAAGCACGACTAAAACTTTTTTATTTTTCATCACCAATTATCTTAATCTCTAGTTCTAGACTAATTCCAGTTTTAGATTTCACTTCTTGTTTTACTTTGTTGATTAATTTTTCGATATCTGCTGTTTTTGCATTTCCATTATTAATAAAAAAATTACAATGCTTTTCAGATATTTTAGCATCCCCTACATAAAATTTATCACAACCAGACTCTTTAATCAGCTCCCATGCTTTCTTGTTATTGCTATTTTTAAAAGTGCTACCCCCAGTTTTAACTTGACTAGGCTGTGATTCTTTTTTCTTTTTAATAAATTCTTCTTGTTTATTTTTAATTTTCTCTTTTGAAGATATTTCACCTTTAAGTGTTGCTGATAATATTAAGTAATTTTCTGGAATATCAGTTCCCCTATAGTAAAAATTTATATTTTCTTTTTTTATTTCTATTTCTCTACCTTTTTCATCAATTACTAAGATTGATAATAAGATGTCGGAAATATTAAAACCGTAACATCCACTATTCATTGTAATAGCTCCTCCTATAGAACCGGGTATGCAAGACAAAAACTCCATATTGCCAATGCTATTATTTGTTGCAAAGTCTGAAACTTTTCTGTCTAAAGTGGCTGCACCGACCTCTATTTTATTTTTTTCTAATAATTTTATGTACGAAAATTTTGAACCTAGCTTTATTACAGGGCCTTTAACTCCAGAGTCTCTTATTAAAGTATTTGAGCCAGCTCCTAGAATGTTAATTTTACAATTAATTTTTCTAATCTCCTCTAAAAAATTAACTAACTGTTTTTTGTCTTCAGGTCGAAAAAAAATATCTGCAGCTCCCCCTAAATTAAACCAACTATATTTTGAAAGGTTTTCTTTAATTATCAAATTTTTTCCAAATTTGTTTTTTAGATATTTTGTATCAAGAGTCATTTTTTAAAATTTTAATTCTCTCATCCAATTAGAGATTAATCCGGCACCCATACCAATTACAATTTCATCACTTGTTAAATTCTTTTGAAAAAAATTAGACAGTTCTTTTTGATTTTTTACAATTACTACTTGAGACTTAGAATTTTTAGAAATCAATTCTGCAAAATTGCTTAGATTAAAATTTGAATTTTTCTTTTCTCCTGCAGCATATATTGGACAAATTAGAACTAAGTCTGAATTTATAAAAGATTTAGAAAAGTTATGTTTTAATGACATTACCCTAGAGTATCTGTGTGGTTCAAAAACTGTTATAATTTTCCTATTTTTGTGAACTGTTTTGACACCCTTTAAAATTGAAAAAATTTCCGTTGGATGGTGTGCATAATCATCATAAAAATCGTTTTTGTTTTTTGAAAATATTTTTGTCATTCTTCTTTGAACTCCAGAAAAGTTTTTAAGAGCTTTTTTTATAATATCGATTTTAACTCCAAGATTTATACAAACTGCTACTGCTGCACATGCATTAAGAATATTATGTTCACCAATCAATTTAATATTAATATTCTTAATCGTTTTGTTAACTTTATTGATGTCTTTATAATTTAAATCAAATAAAGAAAAATCGACATTGTATCTTGCATTACTTATTCTATAGTTAGCTTTTTTATGAAATCCATAAGTTAATATATTTTTATTTTTTATTTTTTTTAATATATTTTTAATTTTTTTATCATCAATACAAATTAAAGATTTCCCTATAGGAGGGGTTTTTTCAATAAATTGAATGAAAGCATTTTCTAAATTTTTATAGTTTTTATAATAATCGATGTGTTCAAAATCTATATTAGTTACAATTGAATAATTAATTGGTAATTTTAAAAAACTTCCATCAGATTCATCGGCCTCTAAAATTGCCCACTCTCCTTTTCCTAATTTTGCATTATTTTTGAAAGAATTAATAACTCCACCGTTAATTACAGTTGGGTCTAGTTTTTGATCAGATAAAATTTTTGCGACCAGTGACGTAGTGGTAGTTTTCCCATGCGACCCTGTAATTATAATATTTTTTTTCAATGAAACCACATTGGCTAAAACTTCAGCCCTAGAATAAATTGGAATTTTTTTTTTTTTGGCCTGCTTTATTTCTACATTAGTACTTTTTATTGCTGAAGATTTTACAATTATGGTTGCATTTTTAACATTTTTTTTTGCATGACCAATGAAAATCTTTATTCCTAACTTCGAGCAAATTGAAGTACTTTTATTTTTACTTTGATCGCTACCTTGAATCTTAAATCCCATAGTTCGCATAACTTGAGCTAAACCACTCATGCCTATTCCGCCAATGCCAATAAAGTGAATAATTTCTTTTCGTCCAATGCTAATATTTTTCATTTTCTAATTCTTTAATTTGTTTATCTATATTTTCATATACAGATTTGTCAGAATATTGTCCTTGCTTAAGTGACATTTCATTTAATAAAGACTTATCGCTATTAATTTTTTTCAATAATTCAAATAATTTTATGTCTAATTCTTTTTCCTCTATCAAATAGCTATAACCATTTTTTTTATAATAAATAGCATTTTTTAGTTGATGCCCTTCTGCTGATGAGGGTAATGGGACACTGATAAAAGGAATTTTAACATTAACTAGTTCAGCAAGAATAGAAGATCCAGAGCGAGTTATCACTAGATTAGTTTTGGAAAAATAATTCAAAATATTGTCACTAAAGGTAAAGATTTCACAATTAATATTTAGATTATTATAAAAGGAAGTTAAATGTTTCTCCTGCTCTGGTAAACATTGTTGGTAAATTTCTAAGGATATTTTGTCATCAATACACTGTTTAAATACTTTTGGAAGTTCTTCAGCAAATACTTTTGCTGCTTGACTACCACCTAATACTAAAATTTTTAATTTTGTATTTTTTTCAAAATTATGTGTTACTTTAAAATCAAGTATTTCTTGCCTTATAATATTTCCAATGACACAATTTTTATTTTTAAATTTATCAGGAATACCTATCAATTCTTTAGAGGATGTAAAAATTTTTTTAGCATACTTTGATAAATATTTGTTTGCTTTGCCCATGAATAAATTATTTTCATAAATAATAAAGGGAACACCGATTAATTTAGCTGCTACACAAGTTGGAAAAGAGGAATATCCCCCCATGCCAAAAACTAAGTCAGGTTTTTTTTTAAGTAAAAAAATAATTGAATTTATTATAGAAAATAAAATTATCATAACTGAAAATATTAAACGTAATATATTTTTGTTATATATTGTTGAGGAAGGTATATGGGTTATTTTAAAATTACTGTTTTTAAGATATTTTAATCCTCTTTTATCAGAAACTATTTCAACGTCTAATTGGTTTCTAATAAAATGTTTAGCTAAGCTATAAGCAGGGAATACATGTCCACCTGTACCTCCTGTGGCAATTATTATTTTATTAAATTTTTTATTCATCAATATCTAATTTATTTTTTGTATAATTTAAAATAATGCCAGCTAAAATTGCGCTTCCTATTAATGAAGAGCCTCCGTAACTTAAAAATGGTAAAGTCATACCTGTAGTTGGCAATAAACTTGTATTAACACCAATATGAATAAAAGTTTGAAAAATTAAAAGCGAGGCAAGACCACATAAAGAAATTTTCAAAAATTCATCATTTTTTAAAACACAGTTTTTTATGATACGAAAACATATGTATAAAAATATCATTATAATTAAAATTGACACAATAGATCCATACTCCTCAGATATAATTGCAATTATATAGTCTGTATGAGCTTCTGGAACTTTATCTTTAAGTATCCCTTCGCCCATCCCCTGTCCTTTAAGTCCTCCTTGTTTGATTGCATCTAAGGCACTAGACGATTGAAAAGTGTCGCCCTTGTTTGGATCAAAAAAAGAAGCTAATCGATTAATTATATACCCAAATTTTTCAGGCATTAAAAAAAGTAGACCAGTTATGAAAATAATAAAAATAACTAAAAAGCTTAATATATAAAAAATACTTACACCTGAAATAAATACAGTAGCGATCCAACTTCCAATTAATAAAATAGATTGGCCAAGATCAGGTTGATCTATTAATAGAATTATGACCGAAGTTAAAAGAAGAAAACTTAGAAAATATTTTATTTGAGAATTTTGCAATTTTTCAAAAGTGAGTATTTTAACTGTAACTAAAATAAAAAAAGGTTTTAGAAGTTCAATCGGTTGCAATCTGAAAAGTTGAAAATTTAACCATCTTTTTGCCCCTTTAACTTCTATTCCAATAATTGGAACTAAAATCAATAAAAAGAAAAAAAGGAGAAACAAAGGAATTACAATCTTTTTTAACAAGGATGTTTCTAAGGCAGATATAAAAAACATTATTAAAAGAGCTAGAATCGTAAAAGCTAAATGTTTTGAGAAAAAGAAATAATAAGCTTTATTTAATCTTTCACCTGCTAAAGAGGATGTAGATGAAAATGAAAAAAAAAGACCTAAAAAAAATAATACTGAAAAACCAATTAGAATATTTTTATCAATGTTTCTCCAGTAATTATAAAATTCAAATTTAAATAATTTTCTTAACATATGTTTTGCATAGCTTTTTAAATTCGTAACCCCTTGTTTCAAAATTCTTAAATTGATCAAATGATGCAGCTCCAGGACTTAATAAAATTGTGCAGTCCTTTTCTTTTGAAAATTTGATATCTTGTAAAATTTTGATGACTGCTTTTCTCATACTCTTCAAAACTAAAATTTTTACTTTGTTTCTTAATTGAGCTTTAAAAAAACCGGTATTTTTTCCTATAATATATGATTTGATAATATTGTTTTTCAAATACTTTAAATCAATTTTATCTTTAAGTTTTGGTAATCCACCTACAATCCAGTAAATATTTTTACTGCTCTCTAGAGCAAGTTTTGCTGCCTGCAAAGTAGTAGCTTTAGAATCATTAATAAAAGTAATATTCTTTTTTTTTAAAAAAATTTCATACCTGTGAGGCAGTCCTACAAATGATTTCATCGATTTTAGAAAAGATATTTTATTTATCTTTAATAATTTTGATAATGTATAAACAAAACTTATATTTTCATTATTGGCAAAAGATTTAAGATATTCATTATTAATTTTTGATTTGATTTTTTTATATTTATTGTCTTTAATTGGAATTAATTTACTTGAAAATTTTTTTTTTTTAAAAATATCTTTTAAATTATCATTTATAAGAGCTAAATCATTTTTTTTTTGAAACTTAAATAATTTAAATTTTGACTTAATATATTCTTTCATTGATCCGTGCCAATCCACATGATCATTACTTATATTTAATAGAATCCCATAATTAGGGCATATAAATTTAGAATGAGAAAGTTGAAAAGATGAGGCTTCAATTACTAAAAAAGGTTTGTTTCTTATTTTCAATTTTAAAACAGGTGTTCCTATATTTCCGCCTAGTCTTACATTAAATTTATTTTTTTTTAACATATGGGTAATTAATTTACACGTAGTAGATTTTCCGTTAGAGCCTGTTACTATAATAGATTTAAATTTATAATTGCTGAGGTATAACAAATCTATATCTGTAATAATTTTTTTTTCATATTTTGATAAATCATTTTTATATTTTGATTTTTTTAAACTTATTCCTGGGCTTAAAACAATATAGTCAACAACTTTAAATCTTGATTTAAGATTTTTTGTAATTTTTAATGAATACTTTTTTCTCAATTTTGCATTATCGTCCCAAACTGTGTAATCAAGCACTTTTTTTTTTTTAAAAAATTGTACAACTGAGTTCCCGGATGAACCTAATCCATAAACTAAGAAAGAAAGTTTATTTAATTTTTTTTTTGTATAAGTTAAATGGTTAAACATTTGCTAACGTAGTTTAAGCGTGGCTAAACCAATAAGTGCTAATATTATTGCAATAATCCAAAACCTAATTACTATTGTAGATTCTGCCCAACCTTTTTGTTCAAAATGGTGATGAATTGGTGCCATCTTAAAAATTCTTTTTCCGGTTAGTTTGTATGAAATAACTTGAATTATAACTGATACTGTTTCAAGAACAAATAATCCTCCAATAATCGCAAGTACAATTTCATGTTTAGCAATAATAGCAACAGCAGCTAATGATCCTCCTAAAGATAACGACCCTGTATCTCCCATGAATATTTTAGCTGGAGGTGCGTTGTACCAAAGAAAGCCTAGACACGATCCTACTATTGAACCACAAAAAATTGATAACTCCCCTACATCAGGAATATATTGTAATTGAAGATATTCTGAAAAAATTGTGTTTCCAACAACATAAGATATTAAAGTAAATGAGAGCGCTACTAACATAACAGGTACAGTAGCCAAACCATCTAGTCCATCAGTTAAATTAACTGCATTTGAAGACCCAATAATAACAAACAATCCAAATGGAATAAAAAAAAGCCCCATTTGCCAAATCAAATTTTTAAAGAAAGGAAAATATAAGTTATATAAATATTCATGATCGGAAAATTTAGCCAAAATAAAAATTGCTATTGAAGCAATAATAAGTTGTCCAAAAAATTTAAGTTTGGAGTTTAGACCTCTAGAGTTCTTAAATTTTATCTTTAATAAATCATCGGTAAAACCTAGAATTCCAAGACTCAAAGAAACAAAAATTAAAGTCCATACATAAATATTGTTTAAATCAGCCCATAACAATGTGCCTGTTAACATTCCAATTATTATTATTACTCCTCCCATTGTTGGCGTTCCTGACTTTTTGATAATATGATCAATTGGTCCATCCTGTCTTATAGGCCCTGAAATCATATTTTCAGAAAAAATTCTTATTAATGGCCCTCCAATAATAAAAACTACAACTAAGGATGTCACCACAGCTAGTCCTGTTCTAAAGGTTAGATATTTGAAGACATTTAAAAAAGAATATTGATCAATTAAAGAAGTAAGTAAATTAAATAACATTTAAGTTCCTTTTATAAAAGAATTGCTGACAATATTTAAACCTGTTGCATTAGATCCTTTTATCATTAAATAATCATTATTAGCGATTATATTTTTAAAAATTAAATCTACATCTTGATTACACTGAAGAATGTTTCCTCTCTTGTTTTTTTTTAAATTTTTATAGGTAAATAGGGTTTTTTCACCTTTAACAAAAACCTTATCAATATCAGAACTGTTAATAAGTCTTGATAATTTTTTATGATAAAATTCAGATTTATTTCCAAGTTCAAGCATATCTCCTAGTAATAAATATTTTTTGAAATTTTTTTTCTTTAATTTTGCAAATTTATTTAATGCATTTTTCACTGACATTGGACTTGCATTATAACTTTCATCTATTAACTTAAAATTTTTTTTATACCTCTTTATTGAGTGCTCTCTTCCTCTACCAAAAGAAGGTTCTAAATTTTTAAATATTTCATTAGTCTTTTCAAAATTTAATTGTAATTCATTTATAATAGCTAATGAAGCTAAGACGTTATAAATGTTTATATCTTTAATTCTTAAATAAAAATCTCTACCTTTGACACTTATATTTATTTCTTTAAATAAATTTTTCTGTTTAATCTTTTTTACAAAAACATCTGCTTTTTTTGATTTTCCAAAAGTAACAACTTTGAGGTTATTCAACTTTGCTTTGTAACTAAGAAAATTAAAAAATTTATCGTCACGATTAAGAATAATTGTGCCACCTTTTTTTATATTGTTCAAAATTTCACCTTTTGCTTTTGCAATACCTTTAATATTCTTGAAGTTTTCTATATGAGCTTCCGCAATATTTGTAATGACCCCAATCTCAGGCTTTATCAATTTAGATAATCGATTTATCTCACCTGCTTTACTCATTCCTACTTCAAAGACACCAAATTTATGACTTGGATCTAAATTAGATAAACTTAGAGGAACCCCGTAATGATTATTGAATGATCTTGGAGAAGCGTAAGTTTTTCCAAATTTTTGCAGCAAATTTCTAAGCATACTTTTTAATGATGTTTTCCCAACGCTTCCAGTAATTGCTAAAACTTTTGCGTTGCAATTTTTTCTTTTAAGTTCAGCGAAATCATTTAAAAAATTTTTTGGATTACTAATAGAAATTGAATTAATTCTATTTTTTTTTCTTTTTCCAGAAGCAATCACTACTGAGGCGCCTTTCTTTAATGCGTTTGGGATAAATGTATTTCCATCTTTATTTTTCCCTTTTATAGCAATGAACAAATCGCCTTTTCTCACTTCTCGTGAGTCTATTGCAATATCTTTAAAATTATAATTTTTTTTATTTTTTAAAATTTTATTTAAAATTTTTGAGTTTAATAATTGTTTTTGTTTTTGAGAAGAAGTTCTATTAATTCTAATTTTGTATCTTTTTATAATTTCTTTGTCTGAAATGTGAATTATTTTATCACCATAATCTTGAGTGTTTTCATGCCCTTTGCCTGCTATCAAAATTATCTCATTAGGATCTGCATTTAAAATAGCTTTTTTAATTGCTTTCTCTCTATTGCCAATATTGAAATAAGAACTACCTTTTAAATGCTTTGCAATCTCATTTCTAATTTTTCTAGGATTTTCTTTTCTAGGATTATCGTCAGTAACATAAATTTTTTTGCAATATGACTTTGCAATTTTAGCCATTAAAGGTCTTTTTTTAAAGTCTCTATCTCCTCCGCATCCAAAAACCAAACTAATATTATCATTATACTTTTTTCTAATTGATAAAATTACTTCTTTTAGAGCATCTGGTGTATGCGCATAATCAATAAATACTTTAACATTATTAGGATATCTTTTTACTAAGTCTAATCTTCCCTCAACATTTTTAATTTGATTTAATGATTTTATTATATCTTTATTTTTTATACCGCATATTCGACTAGCTTGAGCAGCCATTGATAAGTTTTTGATTTGAAATGAACCAATTAAAGGTGTTGAAAAACTGTTTATTTGATGAACAAAACTATCAATATCTATTAATTTCAATTTCCTTTTTTCAGAAATTTTTTTTAATATGAGATGTTCTGGGTTTGATTTATCCGAAATGATAGAACTATTTTTAGGCAGTAATTTCGAGAACAATATTAATTTTGCATTTAAATATGCTTTCATTGTTTTGTGGTAGTCTAAATGGTCTTGGCTAAAATTAGTAAATATACCTGCTTTAAGTTTTAAGTTATCCAATCTTCTTTGTTCAAGTCCATGACTGGATGCTTCGATAATTACATTGTTAATTTGATTTTTTTTTAATTTTTCAAGATTTTTATGAAGTGTTATTATATCAGGTGAAGTAAGATTAGTTTTAATATTTTTGTTTTTATATTTTATGCCCAATGTTCCTATATAAGCGACTGGAATTTTATTTTTATTTAAAATTTGATAAAAAAAGTCGGCTACTGATGTTTTGCCATTTGTTCCTGTAACTGCAATTATATTTTTCGGTTTCGAACTGTAGAATTTTGATGTAATCTGTGTTAAATACTTCTTTACTTGATTAGTCTTAAAAAATTTTGATTTGTCGCTTTCAAATTTACAACTTTTTGAACAAAAAATAAGGCAGGCACCTTTTTTGATTGCTTCACTAATATAATTTTCACCATTAAATTTATTTCCTTTAATTGCAAAAAAAATAAAGTCTTTTTTTATCTCTTTGCTATTAAGTGCCAAACCTTTTATGTTCAGATTTTTAATATCTTTTGGTGAGTTTTTAATTAAGTTTTTTAGCAACATATTTGTCGTAAAACTCTTCATTTTTTATGGCTAAAATAGGTCCAATTTTTTTTATAATTTTGCCCGCTGTATAAACAGAATTCCAACCTGCTTCGTTTCTTGAGCCCCTTATCTTCGTGCCACGATAATTATAAATTAAATTTGTTGCTACTTGAGGGTTTTCCAGCATCACAAATAATACATACTTTGGATTATTTGATGGAAATATAGATATGAAAGAATTCAGATTCTCATTTTTTTTATTTCCATATTTTTGGGAAGTTCCAGTCTTGCCTCCAACTTCGTATCCATAGATATCAGCCAAGCTAGCAGTTCCATGCTTTTCAGTTACCACTTTTCTTAAGATTAAGTTTAATTTTTTGCTAGTTTCTTCGGATATAATTTTCTTATACTCTAATTTATTTGGTCTTTTAATAATGGTAGGCTGTATCAAATTTCCACCATTTAACAAACTTGCGTAAGTGCTTGTTGCTTGCAAAGGTGTGACTGCAACTCCATGGCCATAAGAGACTGTTTCTAATTTACATTTATTCCACTCAAACTCTAAAGGTGTGCCAAGTTCTTCTAACTCAAGTTTCGCTGAACTCAATAAATTTGTTTCTTTAAAAAACTGCCTATAGTTTTGTTCACCAATTTTTTTAGCAATCATTAAAGTTCCTATGTTTGAGGATCTTATTAAGATATCTTCTACTGATAGGTCTTTTGGAAATTCTTTTATATCTGATATTTCGTGACTAGAGCACGAAATTTTTCTAGGTATATTTTTTATAACTGTTTCAGATGTAACAATTTCTTTTTCAATAGCTAAAGCAATTGTAAATGTTTTAAAAATTGATCCTAGTTCATAAACTCCTTTAGTAATTTTATTAATATAATTTTTATCAACAATTTTTTCTCTCATATTAATATTAAAATTAGGCAAAGATACTAATGATAAAATTTCACCATTATTTACATCCATAAGTAAAGCACCTCCACCTGTGGCGTTAAAAATTTCTAAGGCTTCGTTTAATTCTCCATCAATAATATATTGTAGATTAGTATCTAAAGTTAATTGAAGAGGTTCATTTAATAATTTTTTATTTTTAAGCTCTTTATCAAAATATTTCTCCACTCCTGAAATTCCGTAGTTATCATAATCAACTTGCCCTAAAATATGACTAAACAAGTTTCCATGAGTATAAATTCTTGATTGAAAAGGCTCAAAAATTATTGCTTTTTCTCCAAGTAACCATAGTTTCTCTTTATCTTTTTGGTCAAGTCTTTTTTTTAAATAAAAATATTTTCCTTTTTCAATTTTTTTTTTTATTTTCTCAATTGAAAGATCAGGAAAGTTTAATTTAATTTTAATTAAAAAATTTTCTTTATTTTTAATTAAAGAAGGATTAATTGCTGCATGAAACGACTGAACATTTCTAGAGACTAATACTCCATTTTTATCAACAATATCTCTTCTAAGAGGTAAAAAGTTCGAATGATCAAGTTTTTCACTTATTGTAATAGGTTCTTTAAGAGATATGAAAGTAATTTTTATTGCAAATATAACAATTAAAGAAAAAAAAAGAAAAAAAAGTAGATAAACTCTATCCTGTGAAATTTTAGAATTTTGTATTTTTTTATTTTTCTTATTGGTTTCCAGATAATCTTCAAAATAAAAGCTTGTTTGATTTAAATTGAAATTTTTATTTTTTTGTTTTTTCTTCATTGTTTACTGCATTAAGAGTAGTGATTTTTTTTTCAAAATTTATAAAATCTTTATAATTAAAATATATTCTTGAAAAATCCATTGGGCCATAATGATCATTGGCTAAATCATTAATTTTTTTTGCTAAATTTTTAGGCGTCGTAAGATATGAATAGTCTAATTGAGTTTCATGAAAATCTTTTTTTAAAAGGATAATTTTACCATCGATCTTTTCAATTCTTTTTTCGAGAATTCTTGTTTGGTTTTTTATAAAAGAAGTAAAAACTAACAAAATTGAAAAAACACTAATTGATATAAATACTTTTGTTTTAGACATACAGACTCTCCAAATCAGTATACTTCTTAAATTTGTTAATTAGCTCTAGTGGGTAAAAAAACTTATTTTTATTTCTAATTGCATATCTTAGTTTAGCTGAACGTGATGGTGGGTTTCTAAGAATTTCATTATTTTTTGGTTTAAAAATTTTATTTTTATAATCTTCAAATAGATAAATTTCATTATCTTTTTTGAGTTCAGGAACATATCTAGAAGGATTAGATCTACTAGAAGAAAAATTGCTAAAAAAATATTTAATAATTTTATCTTCAATAGAATGAAAGCTTACTACTAAAATTTTTCCACCAGGTTTAAGTACTTTAGAGGCATTAATGACCCCCTTTACTAATTCTGAAATTTCTTTGTTTACAAATATTCTTAAAGCTTGAAAAGTTTTTGTGCTTGGACTTATTTTTTTATAATGATTTTTTTTTTTACTTTTTTCGATTATTTCTACCAATTGATTAACTTTTGTAATTTTTTGAACATCTCGGAATTTAACAATATTTCTAGCAATTCGTGATGATTCTTTTTCTTCACCTAAAATTTTAATTATTGAGTTTAAGTTTTTTTCACTTAAATTGTTTACAACTTGAGTAGCAGAAATATTTGAGAGTCCCATTGACATATCTAACGACTCTTTAGATTTGAATGAAAACCCTCTTTTAAGATTGTTTAATTGAATAGAAGATAATCCTAAATCAAAAACAACTGCATCAACTGTATGATTATTAATTATCGTATTTATTTCACTAAATTTTTTATGATGAAAAAAAAATCTATTAGGATATTTCTTCTTTAGTTCTCTGCTTATGTTAATAATGGATTTATCACGATCCATAGCAATAACCTTAGTTTTTGAATAATTTAGGAGTTTTTTGGAGTAACCGCCGCCACCAAATGTGCAGTCTAAGAATACTCCGCCTTTATTTGGAGAACAAATCTTAACTACCTCGTCCAGCATCACCGGAAAATGAGAGAGCTCCGAAGATGAGTTTTTTTTGTTCATAATGATGTGTCTTTATCATTAAAACTTTTGTTTTCTTAAAAATGCAGGAATTTCAAAATCTTCTTCCTCATCTAAATCCTGATCAAAAAGTTTTTCATTTTGAGCGTCATAAGTATCTTCAGAATTATTTTCCTTCGAAGTCTCAAATTCATTGGAAAATAATTGAGGAGTGTGTTCCTCATTCTCATATATGCTTGGTTCTATATTCTCATTTGGCATTGATAAAGTTTCATCATTAGTTTCCATGTATGCCGCATTTTCTATTGATACACCTGTTGGAATGTTTGTTTTTTCATTATCACTTTCAGGTGCAGGTGTTTTTAATAATAAACTATTAATTTCAGATTGAGGTTCTTGTTCGTTTGCTTCAAACTTTTCATCTAATTTTAAAGCAGTAGCACCTTCAATTGAATTAAAGGTATTGTTTTCTATATTATTATTTGGAGAAAATAGTCCATCAGAATAACCAGGGTTTCTATTATGTATTCTATCAACCATATTTAAAACAGTATTATTCTGCGTTTTGTGCCCATCTAAAGCTGTTGCAACTATTGATACTCTTATTTTACCATTCATATTTTCATCTTTAATTGCACCAAATATAAATTCTGACTCAGAGTCTACTTCAGCTGTTACTTTTTGAACTATTTGATCAACTTCAAAAAGAGTTAAATCTTTTCCACCGGTAATATTTATTAATAGACCTTTAGCGCCTTTAAGTGAATATTCATCGATCAGAGGATTATTTAATGCCATTTCAGTTGCTATTGTAGATCTATTGTCTCCTTCAGCTTCACCAGTTCCCATCATCGCTTTTCCCATTGAGCTCATTACAGTTTCAACATCAGCAAAATCCAAATTAATCATTCCTGGTCTTACCATTAAATCAGTAATACTCTGTACTCCTTGTTTTAAAACATTATTGGATAGATGAAATGACTCCTCAAATGTTGTGGCTTCGCTTGCAATTTTAAAAAGGTTTTGATTTGGAACAACTATGGTTGTGTCTAAATGTTTCTTTAATAATTATAACCCCTCTAAAGCTCTTCTCATTCTTTTCTGGCCTTCGTATGCGAAGGGCAATGTAGTTACACCAACAGTCAAAATATTTAATTCTTTTGCAGCTTTTGCAATTACGTGAGAAGCTCCTGTTCCAGTTCCTCCACCCATTCCAGCTGCAATAAAAACCATATTGCTTCCTTGAATATAATTTACAATCTCACCTATTGACTCATCTGCAGCTGCCTGACCAATGTTATGTTTTGCTCCAGCTCCTAGTCCTTTTGTTAAGTTCATACCTATTTGAATTTTTGCTTGCGCTTTATTAGCTTTAAGATCTTGTGCATCAGTATTAATCGCCACAAACTCTACCCCCTCCATACCTGCTTCGATCATTGCATTAATTGCATTACCGCCTGCACCACCTATTCCTAAAACTAAAATTCTAGGTTTTAATTCTTTAAGTTCTCCTCCTCCAACATTTATACTCATGCTGTCTCTCCTTTCTGTTTATTTTCCCATTTAAGATTTGATCTATTTTGATAAGCTTTTTTTCTAGCTTGAATTTTAAATTTATCAAAAATTTTTGGTTCCCATATTTGAAAAGTTTTTCCAAGTCCAACAAATAAAATATTGTTTTTGATATTTGCGTGATTTAATAATTTTTCAGTAATTGAAACTCTACCTTCGGTATCAAATTGAAAACTCACACTTTCAGATAATACTGAAGTAGCAAAATAATCTCTTTTTTCCTCAAATGGATTTAACGAATCTATAGTATTTGATAATTTTTCAATTCTATCCTGGGAGCAAGCTTCTAGCGCGGAGTGATTAAATGATGGATAAGCAATAAATCCGTTATAACCTAACGAGTTAAGATAATATCTAAAAGTTGCTGGCACTGATACCCTCCCTTTCTTGTCTAACTTGTTTTCGTAACTTGATAAAAACATTATTTTTTAAAACCTTTATTAAATTAAGTATCTTCAATTCACCCTCCATTATGGGATTTATTGGGATCGTATGGGTTTTAATTTAAATAGTCAATACAATAGTTTTCGAGTTTTAGTACAAAAAGAGAACATTAAATAGGCTAAATTGCTAGATAATCTGTAAGCCGGGTTCTGTCATTGAAGAT
>MDTA01001912.1_pt1 | contig 15347 bp, 19 predicted proteins | sample 811151 | NCBI WGS metagenome assembly MDTA01 (sample SAMN05326648, study PRJNA326480) | marine metagenome | isolation source: seawater | place: Indian Ocean: South | collected 2010 | reverse complement strand
TTCCACTTGAAGTACGTTCCCTCCTACCAAGTTCTTCATACGTAGCAGAAAGCCCGGGTATTCCATTTATAGCAGCAGCTAAATTTAAACCTGTATTCCTAAAGTTATTTTCGTTATCTTGAGTATTTGCCCATGCGTTATAAGGATATATTCTATACGCATATATGTCATTACCCATACCACTACTGTGTATAGCACAAACATATTTTAATCTATCCGTATCACTACTGCTACTACTGCTTTGGCTGGGATTATCAAAGTCATACTGGGTAGGGGTCCCAGTTGGAACATCTACTGCAACTGTTAGTTCAACTTTTCTATCACCAGAACTTGCACCTGCATTAAATGTAGTTGAGTTACTATATTGTTGTTGTGTAACTTCTACTCCATTTAGAAAATATTTAACTCCATTTTCATAATCTGCGCCCATATTACTACCACTAGAATCAATGTAATCACCTCTTTTAATCAGTAGTGGATGCCCATCATTTGATGAATCGTTTTGATTAAAAGTATAAACTTTACCTACAATAACACGAAGAACAGGTCTTTCTTGATACTGAGTAGTAGAATATGCATTACCATTAAAATCAAACTGCCCCTGCTCCCCTTTATCAAAAGCAAAAACATTGGTAGCCCCAGATTGATTACTATTAGCAACAACTTTAACTGTAATTAAAGCACCAGTCATGCCAGCACTTGGAGTGTATATCTTTTTTAATCTGTATCCTTGACTATACGTATCAATAGAAGATTGAAGAGTGGGATCTCCTGTAGTTTGTCCGTAAGCTTGAAAAGAGTTCATAGGATATCCTGCTACCGGGTGTGCGCTGGTGAATACTTGATTATTATCTAAAGGATAGTGTTGAGGTAATTTATTAGTAGTTGCGCCAGTACCACCAGTAAAAGGTGCGTCTGCACTAATGACTCCAAAACACGCTACAGTGTAAGTCTTTCCGTCTACTTCAAACTCTAATTGATGCCGATTTGTATATATGTTCCATGTAGAACTATAGTTACTACCTTTTAATTCTTCTGCAAAAATAGCCATATCGCTATTACTCCAACTGGGGGCTTTAACTAGATCTTTATTTAAAAAAATAGTAGAAGTATTTCCAAAAAAAGGAGCCGTAGGAGGTACATTATAAGTATAACCATCCACTGGAGTATTGAACCAATTATTTTTAGGATCAGCCTCTAAAGTTATTTCTTCGCCATTATGTTTAGCAAATCTAATTTGTGCACCTACTGGGATATATTCCCAGTCACGCACCTTTATTGTAAAACTAGCTCCTGTTGGTGTAGTACGAATGCTAAACACGTCCGCATTAAATAACGCACCTGATCCATTTCCAAAAAGAGATATGTTTGGATTTGAAACTGACGATATGCCAATATTGCTACCACTAGAATCAACGTTGTAATTAACAGTTCCACCAAGATGTATGTCTGTACCAGCGATTTTGTTACCATAAAAATCAACAGTGTTTAAAAGACTTGCAGTAATTTTATCTGCCGTTAGATCTTTAATTTGTGCATTTGTTATAGACGCATCGTGAATAAAAGCAGTTTTCATGTAAGTGCCTGCCGGAATAGTTACACCATTAATTACTGTTTGTGTATCTATTTGAAAAAAAGGTGACTGAGAGTTAGTTCCATAAGCCTCAGCTAACAACTCCATAAGGAAGGCAGGGCTAGCCGAAGTTGCACCTTGTGTTCCTGCTGTTTGATTAAATGCGCTTGCTTCCCCATTCTGATTTATATTTCGTACCCAATAATATCTTGTACCTGACCCACCTATAACATGAGAAAAATTGTTACCAGATGTCATACCGACAAGTACAGCGTCACCTATAACATCAGAAGTATGAGCCCAGATTTCAGTATAAGCATGCCCCGCATAAACTGGAGCATTCCAACTAACTATTATACTAGCATGAGCTCCAGATACTGATAAATTTGTAGGAGGTTGTGGAGCTTCAATTGCAATAATAGAATTTATAGAAGGTGAAGCTGTTATATTTCCTGTAGATGTGCCTGTTACTATTCCAGTAGCAATAAGCTTTCGTGCAGTTAAAACACCGTCAACTCCTCCACCATCAAGTGCTTCACGAACACGTTGCACAAACTGTTGTAGATCACGTGGAAGAGGGGACGAGACGGTTGGTAGATTATTAGCCACTTGCTAGCTCCGACATAGAATTTGCAATAGAAAGTGAAAAAACTTCTTTTGAACCCTCAATTTGCATTTCCCAGTCGCGCCCAACTTTAGACGGAAGTCTGAAGGGATCTCTATTTTGCACAGTTTGTGTATGTACCAACGCGTTATCTGCATAAAATTTTACTGTCATGGGGTAAGCTTCGGCTTCAAGTTGAGCGCAAGAAAACCCCATTATTTGTGGCATCGTAAATTTCTTAGATTTCCAAGTATAATTTTTTTCTGCACCTCCGCTGAAAGGTTTTACTTTATTCCCACTATCGTCAACAACAACAAAAAGCTTATCTAAAAGTAAATCGTGATAAGCAGAGTCAGCATAAATATCATGAAGAATAAATTGACCACTTCTTACATCAAAAATAAAACCCCCGCTTTGCGTCCCGTTGTTGTAAAATGCTATGTACTGGTTATCTTGTTGATAAGCATGTATTGATTCTGGTTTGAAAAAAGCTTGCCATTGACTAAAATCAAAAAGATTTTCAGTAACAATCCTAGAACCTCCGGGCGACAGTAACATTAACCCGTCAGGTGCTGCATAAACAACTCCACCCATAAGACTTACAATACTTCGTTTAGATACACAGGCTTGTTCGAGTTCAGATTTAACAATAGTCATATTTGCAGGGTGCGAACCTTGAACTAAATATGGTGTGCCTTTGGTTAGAACAGCAAGTGTGGTGTCCATTCTACCAAACCCAACAACTGGAAAATCAACTGTTTGTATATAGTTTTCAGGCCATGCATGAGGGTGGTATGGATCACAAAAATGTATATCACGCCCTGTAAAACCAGCCATAATTCCATTAGGTAAGTTTATTAAACCAGAGAGTGTTTGTGGAGGTTCGCTCCAAGTCAAACTTGGAAGTTCTTCTGCTAAATCTTCTGCTTTTACATTATCAGTAAAACTTGCAGCAGAGGATGCTATTTCTTTTACAAATAAAAATGTACCAGAAACAGAACGGTATATTCGTCTATGAGAAACTATGTAACTACTTGGGATAGAACTAAATCCTGATAACGATACAGTTTGCCCTAATTTAACATCAACGGAATTTGAAGCCTCAGCCGGAGCCGACTCAAATTCAAAACCAGATTCTTTATTTACATTTGTGTATGTATAAACACGTGTTTCTACTGTTGAACTTTCATCTGTAGACCCAACACTTTGCAGTAAAGTAAATATAGGTTGGTCTGGGTAATCTCCATTTTTTATTGATAAAGTTGCATTCGCTCCAACAGCAGTAGTTTCAATAACCGCAAAAGGTTCAATAGACCCAAATGTTTGAACTCCTATGCCAAGATAAGTGTACGAGTTAAATAAACTTACATAAGCTTGATTAACTACAGGAAATATATTTGAAGTACCATTTACAGTTATTTTAAGATACTGATTTTCCATAGCATCTACATTAGCTTGTGTTACAAACAAACGAGCAGGACTATCAGAATTAGAAGCATAACTGGTAGGTATTGAAGATAGGTTTGTCATATTATTAGAAGCCATTCTACGGTAAGATATACGGTTATTAGGGCCTAGCCCTGCAGTGCCCGGAGTAATCACAACACATGAACCATACTGTGTTGCGTTGAGTCCAGAAAGATTGCTATCTAAGAATGTTGCAAACGCAGCAGCTGTTAAAGTACCAGTAAATGTATAGGTTACGTTATACATTGCATAGTATGGTGAGTTTGCATGGCTTACAGTGAATCTTTGTCCAGATTCTATTGCACTTATTTCAGAATCGTCAATTACCACATAGGGCCCAGTATAATATGCTGCTCCAGTTGCACTTAAGTTAAGTGAACCATCTATAAACGTACCATCTGTATTTGGTTCTGTTCCAGTTTGAAACTTTACAAAAAGTTTAGCCGTTGGGCCAGTAGCAGTTGTATTTATTTCAACATTACCGCTTTGTTCAGTAGCTGTAACATCTAAATTTGACACCGCATTTATTGCAGCTGTAACTGAGGTCGAAGTTATTGTCCCACTTAAACTAACAGTTTGATAATCGTTAGCATTGTCAGCTACAGTACTAATCAACATATTATTAGCAGTAGTCAAACTAGCAACGTGTGATGCAGTTAAGGTAACTGTAGCAGGGTGAGAAGTAGCTGTTCCAGCATTTACAGACGCAGATATAGGAGTAGATGGAGCAGGTAATCCTAAAGGTCTTGTTGCTGTAGGATAATTTGTGCCTGACAAAGCAAGCGAATTGTATGTTGCTTTTGGCCCGCCATCACCTGTAAAAAATGTCCACTCCGACACATCTCCTGCTATTTGACTTCGGCAAACATCAACATCAGAGTTCCAATGAAACCAGTAGTTATTTTCAGATACACTATCTTGCCCAAAACGGTATATAGATTGAATAGTTCCAGTCTTTTGTAAATCAGCAACTTTAGCTCCAACATCTGTTAATGTTTGTATACTGCCTTGGAACACAGGACAGTTTAAAGCTGTTTGAGCTTGATTATCCTGAAGATATCTAGCTGGAACAATAGGAGCTATTCCTCCAAAACTTTTTATACTGAAAACTGCCACTGCGCCTCCTTAACTTAATAACACGTTGACATATTAACTAATTATATCAAAAACCTCAATTCTTTTCAAAATGTGGACCATCAATGAATGGACGACGTCCTTGTGAACGACGTAAGTCTATATAAGCATTCATAGCTTCTTCGGCTGTTCCTTCCCAATCACGAAGGTCATCTATTTGCCATGCGGCGCCCCAACGAATTTTAGTATCTGTTCGTACCGCAGCTTCTTTCATCGCATCTGCTATTTCATCATAAACCTGAATTTCCCAACACGGCTCTCCGTCTTGGTACGCCATTAAATCGACGGCATGAGCTTTACCATCTTCTTGAATAAGGTGTTTTGATTTCATAGTCTGGGATCGGCCCGAATTAAAAAGCTTTTCCTGTTCTGCCAAAGAACGAACCCCATAAATTACTCCGAAGTCGATTTTCGTCAATTCAATCGCTCTTTTTACTGTTTCTACCAGATCCTCGTGTACGTCCACCAGTTTCTGAAAACTTCTCTGAGATAGTTTGAACGGCATCTTTTTTCTCCTTTTGTTTGTGGACAAAGTTAACCCACTCTAAGTTCATATCATAAAAGTATTGACAGTACTTACACTGCATACTTCCTCTGACGTACTCCATGTCGTGCCCGCATACCTCGCACTTAATGGAGTCTATTTTTTCTTCCTCATGTTAAATAGCTTAGATGCCGACCGTGTGGCGAAACTCGCACTTACGATAGCTCCTAACGCTATTTGATACCACTGAGGCATACCCGCAAGGGCTTCAAACCCATCGGATACAATACCTCTGCCCCACTCCCCACAAAAACTTAGCACAAGAGGAATACTGAAGAGCAGAGTCAACCATTCGTCCTTCCATGAAGACTGTGATGCGCGCATCGCAGCAAGATCCCAATCAATCTCACCTGTTGCTTCTTTCATGCGTATGGTAGCTTCAGCTTTTTGTATAGCTGTCTTACCCTCTAAATACGAAGAAGCAAGACTGCCAACAGAACCTATTAGTGCTTGTATCATTTCTTTTTAGGCCTTCCTCGTTTAGCTTTCTTTTTGGGAAAAATAACTGCCCATAGTTTTTTAAGGTACTTTATCATCTTTAACTCCTCTTTTAGCTAATTGATTAAACCCTATGAAACTCGCCAAAACTCCCATATTACTAATAACCCAAATTTCAGCGATACCTGAGAGATGTGAAATTCTATCTACAGGTACTAACGGCGTCATTAACACGATTATGAATAAAGTTACAGTGATAGCAGAAAACCATACTAAATGTCTTTGTTGATCTTCTTTTTTGTCTCTGTTTTCTAATAGCACCATGCGCTCTTTAATAGCCATTTCTCTATCAGTAACAACACCGTCACCATTAGTATCTGCTTCTTCCCAGACTGAACCTTTTTCTAACGTTTTTTGTGCCATAACTAACTTTTTGCTTTCTTTTTAGCTGTAGCACTCAAATCTTTAAAATGAAATAAACGTTTGCTATTTTTACCGTGGGTTTTTCCAGAATGTAACTGACCGTTTGGCATTTTATGTGTTCCGCCTTTGTATTCAGTACCATCACGAAAATAATGTTTTACGCCTTTAGCCATAAGATTTACCTTTTTTACCTGACTTCTTAGTCTTTTTCGCCATCTTCATTGGTTTTTTGTTAGTAGTCATCTTCATAGATTTTGGTTTCTTTTTCCCCATTGTGTATCCATATCCCGGCATATCATTTCCTTTCTTTTGGTTTCATAAAAGTTTGAGCGACACCTCTGTCACACGTTATTACAACAACTCTATTTTCTTCATTATACACTACCCATACACTACCTGACCGTCTTCGTACTTCTTCAAGTCTTACTCCTTTCTTTTCATAAGTTTCCATCTTTCTACCATTAGAATACCTCTGAGCTAACGTCTGTCAAGCAAGACAAGCCCATAAGTAAAGGCAAAAAGAATAGCAGTGCCAATGCCAACGGTAAGTATACCTATGCTCCACATTATAATCTTCTCTCTTCTTTCTTTTGCTTCGTATATTTCTTTTTGTCTACGTTTACGAATATCACCTTCCATAGCTAATAGTTCTTCCCATGCTCTTGTTCCGTGAGTAAACATTATGAAAGTTTTTAATTCGTCTCTTTGTGATTCTAATTTTTTCTTAGCAGCAAATGCTTCAATTGCTTCTTGCTCTATAGATTGCCCACTAAATACTTTCTTAAACAGCGATGGATTCTTAGCAGATTTATGCGCCGCATCCACATCAGACACAGCTCCCATCCATCTTGACAGATCCTGTGACATACTTTCAAGATCACGGCCCGCTGCAAAAGCGCGCTTGATCCCCCCGAAAGCCGCCGTTGCCGTAGAAATAGCCGCGCTAATTGTGAGCGGGTCCATATTATTTTGCCTCCAATATTCTATCTATTTTTGAATCAAGCGCATCAAGACGAGCAAGTACTCTATCTATCGAAGCATTGCTTTCAATCTTAGTAGAATATTCTTTAGCAAGTTCTTCTCTTGTTTTGTTTAAAAGAATAGAGATACGCTTAAGTTCATCATGTTGGCTTTTAACCCACCAAATAAGAAAACCTAATCCACCTGTTAATATAGAACTCCAAAGCGCATCTAATTCCATTAATTATCCTTTTCGGGTGGCTTCTCAACAGCTTCTGTTAATAGTTTAACAAAAGCGTCTCTGCCAACTCTTAACTGATCAAGATTAAAAGCTGTAGATCCAATTTTTCTATCAAGGTCAGCTATATGATTTACCATTTGTTTTTGTTCGTCTGTTAATTGATCTTCAGTATAGTCAGTTCCGTTAATCTTAATGGTTTTTTTATTTTCTTCCATTTTGATCTCCTTTTTAATTTAGTTGTTAACTTTTCCAGTACTCCCTACCAGTTTTAATAACAGCATTTATTTTAGTTAAGTCTTTATCTTTATACTTGTCATCGAGCAATTCTGTTTCAAGCGTCATAATAATTCCACCGACGCAAGATTTTTTATCTTCAGCGCTCTCGTTTTTCATTTTCATATTACCCATGATGTTTTCTATAATATCGCATTGATGTAACATTCTTAGGTAATCTCTTTCTAATTCATTAACCGCCATATTTATTCTCCTTTTAACTTGGTTATTTCTGCTTGCAAACTGTCAACTTTTGCTGATAGTTCTTGCACCGCTTTTACTAGGATAGGGTATGTGTTCATTGGCTGTGCTTCTAACCTTGATGGGTTTTCGTAACTAACCAATCTAGTCCTAGTAGTAGAACTAAAATCCATTTCAACTTCGTGCAATTCTTGAGCAATAAAACCTATTTCTTTTTTACCTTCCCATTTACCATCTCTTCTGTTCCAAGTAAACTTTCTTGGCTTCATCGCTTTTATAAAATTCAAACCTAAGTCTAAATCTTCTATAGCTGTTTTGTCTCTTTCATCTGATAATGCAGTAATGCTAGTAACTTGACATCTTAATGCCGTAATACTTGAATCACCTAATGTAATTTCGTTACTTACAGAACTTGAAGAAGGATTTGCTCCGTTACCAAGGCACATGGAATTACTACCAGTATAATAGTTGGTTCCACCATTATTATAAAGAGCTCTATAACCTACACTTGTATTATTATTCCCACTACGTACTCGAGATCCTGCATCATACCCCACTCCTACATTATTATCGCCGCTATTAATATAATAATTGGCATAACTCCCAATGCCAACATTCTGGAACCCACTACTCATGGAATATGATGCCCTAAACCCTATTCCAATATTATGACTAGCAGAACCGCCACCATATCCTGCTTGGTATCCAATATAAATAACATTATCCCCACCATCCATATCGTACCCAGCTCTATAACCTATAAGTACAGAATTATCTGTTTGGTTGTACATCGAATTACCTGCTTGATATCCAATACTTACGTTCTGCCGCCACCCAACCTTAGCATAATACCCAACAGCTACATTTGAGTAAGAGTTCGTGTAATATGTTTCTGCCTCGTAACCGAGGAGGGTGTTGTAATCTCCTGTTGTCATATTACCCCCCGCGTAAGCTCCCACAATTGTATTATTGGTTCTACCACTTCCACCATTATTAACCATAGCATAATAGCCGATAACCGTATTTTGCGAATCACTAGAGCTGCTACCAGGAGATGTACTATCATAACCTGCGATCGAACCTACAAAGGTGTTATATGAAGAAGAAGAACCAATTCCATACCCTGCTCGATCTCCAATCGCTACGTTCTGATCTCCATCTGTTACATGATGGAGCGCATCAAATCCTAGAACTGTGTTTCGCGTTCCCGTAGATGTGTTCAAATTAGGTGTAGGTTCCGACGTCCCCGCAATAATAATATTATCAGTACCAGCTACTAAGCCTAGTTTACCGCTTAAAGAAGCCCCCCAAGTTTGGCTTGTAAAAACACTACTGCCCCCACCGCTGCCACTACCAACGCCTAAATTAGCGGGCGTAATTTTTTTCATTATTCCGCCATCATCTATTAAAACAAAATCCGCATCACTCGACGACGTTGTTGTGGTTGGTGCGTCCGAGTTAGTTGTAGAGAGTAATGTTCCCGTAGTTGATGGTAGATCTAAGGTTATATTCCCACTAAAAGAAGAATGCGCAGGAGCTTTTATAGAAGCATAATGAGCATTGTTACTTTCGCAAAATAATCTTAACTCTGATTGAGAACCTGAGTTTCTAATATTAAAAACACCAGTACTAATTGATGAGAAATCACTGACCTCAAATGGTACAAAACTAATAACTTCAATAACATCGTTAGCTGATGCACCAGATGTTAAAACTACATCAGAGCCATTAGTAGCGGTAAAATCACTACCTGCAGCAAGCTTTAGACCGTTTTTATACACATCAATAAAACCTACTGTATACCCCTCTGTTGCAAAAGTTGCTTGGTTAGCAGTAGCAGTAAAAGAACTACGGTTTTGCGTAGCTTGTGGTACTGGTTGAACTCCTATATATCCTGCCATTATTTACTCTCTTCTACTTTTGCAATATACGCTTTTTTTACTGCATCAGTATGTAATTCTTTAGCAATTGCTTGAACGCTTGCATCTTCTTTAGCAAGATCATCTTCTGAAATATTAGGTGTTACAACATGACGTTCAAAAGTTCGTGTTATTTCAACACCATCTCTCTTAATAACCGAAGCTACTCTTACGTTAATAGTTTTAAACTCACCATTTACAGTTATCTTATCTACAATTTTTTCTTCTGTTAAGGCCATGTTCTCTCCTTAAGGATTAATATCATCATCATCTGTCATATACACTATGTTACCCCAAATATCTGCTGATCCACTAGTAAGCTGACTTACAGTAATAAAATCATCAGCAGTACCTGATATGCTTTCTATAATTCTAATAAAATCATTATTCTCATTTATACTTGGAAATAGTTGTGCATTAGATGCCCAAGAAACATTTTCTAGTCTAAGCCCCCCAAGATTCCATATTATACTTCCTCCTGAGAGATTAGCAGGGGTGTAAGGAACTCCATAAATTCTCAAATCGCCGCTTCCAGTAAGTCCTGAAGTATTGATATTTGCACCACGAAAATCTAAAAAAATTCTATTCCCTATTCGCGTATAACGACCATTAGCATCATCAACACTAGCAGTATTACCTTGACTATCTTGAAAACTTGGTGTCCATGAACCTTCTTCGTACCAATAAAACGTATTTGCTAACGCTGTATCTGTTCCAAACAATATTCCTGTAGAAACTCTTAGCTCCCCTATAATATCTACATCTTTAACCGGATATCCTGCATCATTAGTACTATCCCCACTCAATAATACTTTGCTATCACTTCCTCGGACATAAAGAGCTCTATCCCCACTATCACCCTCAACACGAAAATCTATATCCGCTGAACCTTCATTAATTACAACTTCAGCTTGCCCGCTTTCTATATATGAGCTTCCATTAGCCGAGATGAACGATTTTGACGCCCCGTCCGTATGGACTTGTATATCTAATAGTCCATCTTCGCTATTTTGCGTTACTACCTGCATTCTAGTGAATATACGAGCGTACTCGTGTTTATTATTTCCGCTATTTAGACCTGAAAACTTAATAAGCCCTATAGCATCATTACTTGCTTCAGAACCTGATTCCCTCCAAAAATCCATTATTGGGCCAGAGGAAGAATCATTACCTTTATCTCTAAGCGTAAGAAGAGTGTGAGAGTCACTACCATCAACATAATCAGGCTCAGAATATATAGTCACTGTCGAAGCTAAGTCAGTAGTGGAGTTTGCATTAATTATTAATCTATTTAAGGCAGCATCAACTTTAAAAAAATTATATCTACCATCAGATTCAATTATAAAATCCTGATCTAAACCAGCATTATTAAACCTAGTTTCTTGATAATTGAACCGCATATGCTCTCTTGAAGAACCGCCTGACATATTGAAAAATCGCGTTATTGCGTCTTCAGACCCATCAGAAGCATCATCTATTTGAACATCTATAGAACTATAATCTACATCTTGATATGCATCATTCTTACCTTTAAAGTTTATTTTTCCAATATAATCATCGTCAGCTGCACTAGCAGACGTTCTATGTAAATTAAAAATAGGACCTGCTGTATCACCAGAATCGTCAGAATAAACATTTACATTTTCATCAATTATAATTCCCGAATAAACTTGAGTCCCATTTTGCGCTATGGTGCGAAGATGAAGTTCTCCTTTTAAAGACCCAGCAGTATTATCAAGTATATTTGCAAATACAGAATTATAAACGTTGCTATTAGAATTAGAATTTAGGCCGTAAAAATCAATCTGCCCAAGCTTAGTACTACTAACATCTCGCTTTAAATTAATAAAAGGATAATTAAACATACCAGTATACCCACCCGATATGTCACTTGATATATTAATAATATCTCCGTCTATAGTCGTATTTGAGGACGAGGTATTTACATAACGAGCATCAGATTGAGTTTTAGTAAAACCATCTACTTGTGCTACTACTGGTCTTGCTCCTAAATACCCTGCCATTATACATCTTGCTCCAATACTGATAACACAACATCGACTGAATCAGCTGTGTCCGATTGAACTGTTATTGCATCAGCAGCTTCTGCTATTATTTTTCCATCTAGTACCGAAAACGCAGTGTTTGCAGGAATTGGAACCCCTTTAACCAAAAATATACTTCCCAATTTAATGTCAACAGCAATTTGAGATGTTGTTACATTTGCTACATTACAACCTATAATAACCGCTGTCTTATTACTTCCTACCGTATAAACAGTAGCAGCACTGGTTCCAGCCCCATCAGTAGTATAGTTTTTAAATACATTTGCCATAGATCAGCCTAATGCTATTGACAAGGCAAGAGCAGTTCCAGCCTCGTCTACGTTTAAATTTGTTCGAGCGTTTGCTGCAGTCGATGCACCTGTGCCCCCATGCGCAACTGCTAAATCCGTAGTAATTGCTAAATCTCCACTAATACTCACGCCAGAAGATGTTGTTTCCAATCTTATACCATTATTATATCTCAACTGAACCCCTTGATCTGCAAAACATATAATATAATATTTAGCAGCATTTCTCTTTGATATAGCTATATTTCCATCTGTTTGAATCCAGAGATTATGGCCATTCATATCCCTTATAATACTATTTCCGGCTCCATCTGAGTTATGAAATATTTTAAAATCACTATTATCACCAAAGACAATTTCATGATCAGTTGGAAATGTAAGATCCCCATCAATACTAACATCTACTGTTATAGCCGACTCTAGTTTATCAGTATTTAAATTTGTAAAGTTCGCATCAACTTCAGTATTCGTTAGGGGCGAACCTTTGCCTGATCTTGTAACGATTGTTGCCATGATTTACCCCTTAATTATTTAGCTTGCTGATAATGTTATTGTCCAAGTTATAGACATTGTATCGTCAGCAGCTTTATTAACAACACTAAATACAGTTCTGCAAAGCATGTCACCTCCAGAAGCCGCATTAAATATACCTGCTTCAGTCACTGCTCCAGTTGCATCACCTGCTTCAAAAGAAGAAACATATACAACTTTTTCGTTATTTGACCCTGAGATTGTTGTGCTATCAAGCGCCTCTCTTGAACCTAGTAAAGTTACTAAATCAGTTTGAGAAGCAGCTGCAGCTGTTGTACCAGAACCAAGCCCCATATGCGACATAACACTTTTTGAGGCATCTTTCATACGAGAAGCTATATATTCTAAACCTTTATTGACGACAAGGTTTTTTACTTCCCTTTCGTCTTTGATATTCCCGGCCTTGTCCTTTAGAACGATGTTAAGCTGACCGGAGAGCTTTAAATTTTCATTAATCATAATGATCTCCTAAAAGGTTCGGGAAGCACCGACATAATCTCCCTCAAAATAAGTGAAGTCGCAATAACCCTGACTTCTTAAAGACCCCGCGTCGGTTATCGGGATCGTATTTGATGGTCGTTTTCCAAAACTTAAAACGTCTCCATCGGTTACTCCAGAACTATCAGAAAATGTTCTGCTATACGCAGTTATTATAGCAATAACCTCTGCGACAGTCGCAACATTTGTAGTATTTTTTATAAACTGCATTTCTTGATCATCAAGTATTGAAGCTTCACCATCTACGTCGTCTGTTGCATCGACATTATTAGCAAGCGCTTTTGTAAGGGCTCTTGCAGTAATTACATCTGAAAAAGTAGGAGTCTCACTTAAACCTTTACCAAACAATGGTATCGGACTATCGGTGATTGACGGTGATTCACTAAGAGGTTTACCTATTCCAAGTGAAGCTGCATCTTCAGCAGCTAAAATATTATCTGCAAGTTGTTGCGCAAAACTTTTAACTAATGGATCAGTTATACCAACATTATCTGCAGAAGTTTTATCAAAAGAAATAACGTCATCATCGGTTATAGCTGCTGCATCAGAAAGTGTTTTATTAAATTGTATGACTGCATTTTCTGCTATAGCAGCACTATCAGTAAGAACTTTAAAGAAACTAAATACAGCACTATCAACACCGCCAACTGTATCGTCAAACTCTTTAAATATTACAAACTCACCTTCCTCCATTTGTAGTTTTATCTTAGCAAGCTGTGCAGTAATCATTTTAAGTTGCTGTGTAAAAACTGCAGCATTATCAACACCAATACTGTCTGTTTTTATCTTTAACTTAGCAAGTTGCTCAGCAATCATCTTAGTTTGTTGAGTAAAGACTACAGCATCATCAGTACTACTCATATTAGTTTTGAGTTGAGTAAAAGCTACCTTAAGTGCATTTATAAGTACTGCCGATTTTAGTTTCATGCAAAATCCTCTCGTATTCTAAATTTAAGGATTTCAAATATTGTTTCTCTTAGACCTGTAGACTTAACAATTTCTATTTCACCTTCATACGTACCGGGCTCTTGATTAAGATCATTAGTCTGCCATTGAATAACTGCAACACCTGTATTAGCAGTAGCTGGATTTATATACGCCTGCCTAGAAAATAATACTGTAGATTCTCCAGCAGCTCTAAAATGAAGTGTTACTGTAGCTCCTGTTAAATTAGTAGCTGTGTTGGTATCTTCATCTGTAAAAGTTAATTTTATCTGCGGGCCTGTATCACCTTGTACGTAGTTAAATGAAGTGCTCATTAGTATGCCACCCTTTTTGTTGCACTACCAGTAAAGTTTGGGCCTCTAACACGCGTTCCAACACGACGGTAGTCTCGTCGTTTTGCAGCGTCTGCGTCCTTCTTAAACTCTGTCTGATAGTAAATTGATAGCTCTGGGCTTGTCCACTCTTTGTTAGGTATGGAAGTCAACATACCGATAGCCCCGTAAGCAATACAACGTCCATAAGTCTCAAAAATCCAATCTTCAATACCTGTTGCTGTAAGCTTAGTTTTTAAAACACCAGTACCTGTAAATTCATATTTTTTATCAGGAGTAGGATAAAATTTTATAGAAGTATCTTGATAGATTGCATAATACTTAGGACACCCTTGTTCATTGAATGCAGTAGTAGTTAAATGTCTATCTGTAATACGAGGAATGCATCTACCATCAAGCACAATTTCATATACATTTTCTAATACAGCTTCGCTAGAAGGTAGAAATATAGAGTAATCCGCAACATTTTTAACAGCAAAATCCTTTTCTATGTCAAAACGCCATATTTCGCTGCGTTGAAGAAACTTTGCTGCTGCTTCTTGCAGATGGGACTCCATGACAATTTCAGGACACCCCGGCACATAAGGTTGTATGTAAGGGTAGAGTTTATCCCATAAAACCGTTGCCATTATGCTACCGCCCTCCCTGTTGTTGGTGTAACAGCTGCGTCTGCCTGTGTTTTAACACCGATTGCAGCGTTAAATGCTTGATATGCAGCCACAGCGCGGGCTTCATTTGCTCCATATTCTGCGTCTTTTGAATAAGCACGATATAGTATCCAATCTGTAATTGGGCTTAAGTATATATCATCAAGTTTTATAACTTCAGCGCTGCCCGTAACTGGATCTAAATCAGACGCAGATAAAGTATGTGCCCCCGGAGCATCAGTATAAATAACTTCTAGCTCTGCG
>MDTA01000966.1_pt1 | contig 15351 bp, 22 predicted proteins | sample 811151 | NCBI WGS metagenome assembly MDTA01 (sample SAMN05326648, study PRJNA326480) | marine metagenome | isolation source: seawater | place: Indian Ocean: South | collected 2010 | reverse complement strand
ATCTACACACTGGAAGTTTGGAAAAACATTATTAGAAAGAGATGAAGCACAATTATTTAAAAAATCAGATGTACATATCTCTTCAATGTTGTTTGTTTCAATAACAGAAATTCCTAAATTAATTCCACAAGAGTCTAAAATTTGTTTTTCTTCTGCTACATTTAAAGATATTCTGCCATACTGTATTACTACATATGACAATATCGACAATACAGCAGAAAGTAATATTGTTGTTAATGCTGCGAAGCCTTTATTTTTCATAATTTTATTTTTCTGTTAAAGTTTTAAATTGAATATACAAATAAGTTGGTATTACAAAATCTATTTGTAACTGATCCAGTACCATCCCAATCAGTCATCTGATGGTAAGTCATATGTCGATTGGTTGCATGACCTGCAACTCGAAGTCTTAGTTGTCTTGAGCCTGACCAGGAAGGTATTATAAATCTAAAGTATACGTAATCTCTAATATTTTGATTATTAGCAGCAGAACCAATCTCTTTGCCAAATTTATTATCAACCATGGACCAACTACTTCCCGTATTCTGTTCTAAAACAAAGCTTTGAAATGATGCCTTATTAAGAGCTTGTAAATAAAACGCAATCTCATAAATTACTTTATTAGATCCCGTAACAGGTGTATAAGTAATTTCTGATCCATTTATTGTTATATAAGTATTAGCTGAAGTTGATGATGTTTGAGCAGAAGAATTTGTTGTTAATACTGCTTGAGGATTGTTGTCTATTAGATTAAGATTAATGTATGTCATAATTATTTATACCTCAAATACAATCAAAGATGGGTCAAATATTCTTGAGACTTCTACACCGTCCCACCATTTACTTTCGTGTACACTAGGTTTTAAAGAATTAGAATAAGATCTGCAAACTAATCTTACATGATTTTTGCCTGTAAGATTGTTAATAACAAAAAAAGCTGTGTTTAATCGATAAAGATTATCATCTGCATTTTGGCTATCTGACGCAACATTATAATTTGCGCCTGGAATGTCATAGATATGACTTGTAAAATTATCATTACTTGACTGTAATTTAATATGTAAAAACCATTTACTGGGCGAAGAAGCTAGGCCTATCTGAAAACAAAAACGATAAATAAACTTCATAGAGGTATTAAGACTTATTAATTCTGTTCTTGATCCTGTAATTTCTGTATATGAATCAGGTATTAATTGAGCAGACGGGTTGCTTTCTTTACTATATATAACTTGTTTTTGTCTAATATAACTCATGGCATCACCGAATAAATTGAAACATGTGGACAAGTATCAGGCCCTACACTATTTGAAGCTAAATATTGATAACCAATAGTAAACCTAGAAGTGTAATTATAGCTTCTTCCAGCTAGTCTAATTTTTCTAGATCCAGTCCAAGAGTCTAGCATAAAAGTATAATTTAAATTCATATAATCATAGTCTGTTTCAAAAGAATAAGTACCTTCAGTAACTTCTGTTCCACTTATTGTGTTCCAGCTAGCACCATTATTATCAGAATATTGAACTCTTGTATGAGGATATCCACCACCTCCGGTTGGATGCCAAGAAAAATCAAGGTTAACTTCATAGATTACTTTACTGGCGCCAGCAGAAGGTGTATAATCAATTTCTGTGCCGTTATAACCAACTATAGTAGTTGACACTTCTTGTTTGGTAAAATTTGCAGTATCCACATTAAATTGATAATTGCTAAAGTTTGGTGATTTTATAATATAAGACATTTAAACTTACCTTGCTTAATATAATAAATATTATTATCCGGATTTTTTAGACAAGTTAGACTTATAAAAATACTTTTTAAATAAACTATTTAAGTAAATAATCGTTAAATTGTTTTGTGACTTTTATAAAAGTAGTTCTTTTTGTTAGTTCTTTTAAAGATTTAGCGCCTACATAAGTACAAGTGCTTCTAATACCGCCCATAATATCTTTAAAAGTATTTTCTATTTTACCTTTTTCTTTTACGTTAACTGTTCTACCTTCTGAAGATCTGTATTCTGCAACGCCACCATTATACTTGTTCATTGCAGTATCAGAGCTCATACCATAAAAAATAGGGTTCCCGTTTCTATCTCTTATTATATTTTCTTTATGACCAGAAAGCATACCACCTAACATAACAAAATCAGCACCACCACCAAAAGCTTTGGAAATATCTCCCGGGCAAGTGCAACCACCATCGGCAATAATTGTGCCACCTAAACCATGCGCAGCATCAGCACATTCAATGACAGCACTTAATTGGGGGTAGCCAACTCCTGTTTGTATTCTTGTTGTACAAGCACTTCCTGGACCAATTCCAACCTTTACAATATCAGCTCCCGCTAAAATTAATTGTTCGGTAATTTCTGATGTAACAACGTTTCCTGCAATTAAATTTACGGAAGGGTATTTTTTGCGAATGTTTTTTACTGTTTGAATAAATCTTTCTGTATAGCCATTAGCTACGTCGATGCAAATAAACTTTATTTTTTTATTAGTTTTTTCGTATATTTTTTCTAATCTTTCTATTTCTTGGTTTGAAATACCTAAAGAAAAACATACGTTATTTAAGTTTGTTTTTTGATCATTAAAAAATTTAATGTACTCTTCTTCTTTATAGTGTTTATGTAAACAAGTTATCATACCAAATTTTTGCATTTCTCTAGCAACATCAAAAGTAGAAACTGAGTCCATGTTAGCTGAAATTATTGGCACGCCTTTCCATCTATTCCCGTTTTTAAATTTAAACTCTCTTTCTAAATTAACATCTTTTCTAGAAGTCAAAGTAGATCTTTTTGGTTTAAATAAAACATCTTTATAATCTAATTTAATATCTTCTTCTATTCTCATAAATACACCATCTCTTTTTTTGCCGGCCCAGTCGAAATATATTTAACAGGTACACCTGTTTTTTCTGAAATGAAGTTAACGAAGTTTTTTAAATTAACATGTAATTCTTCATATGAAGAGACGCCTTTTGTTTTATTCCAACCTTCAAATTTAATACTTTTATTATTAAACTTAATAAAAACTTCTTTGAGGCCATCTAAAACGTCAGACTTCATAAGAGATAATTCATCAAAGTTATTTAGTCTATTTGAATAAATAATATCATCTAAATCTAACCAACCTATTCTTCTTCTTCTTCCAGTTACTACTCCAAATTCTTTCCCGGTTTTAGATATATGATTTTCAATTTCATTATTTATAAATAATTCAGAATTAAATGGACCATTACCAACTCTTGTGCAGTAAGCTTTTAAAACGCCTATAACGTTAGATTTTCTTGGGACTGCTATTCCAATCCCACTTCCAACACCTTGTGAAGTTGTGCATGAAGAAGTTACATATGGATATGTTCCATGTGTAATATCTAATAAAGAACCTTGTGCCCCTTCAATAACAAACTTTTTATTATTAAGATAATATTCGTTGTAAATAATTTCTCCACAATCAAAAACTCTTTCTTTAAGGTAATCGAGTTTACACAAATATTCAAAATTAATATTATATAACTGTTCAATATCCCAGTTACCGCTATTTGAATTTAAAAAAGTTGACCATTTATCTAATATCTTTGTAAGCTTTTTACTTAAAATACTTCGATCTTTTAGATCATTTGCTCTAATCGCTATTCTAGACATTTTATCTTCGTAAGCAATGCCAATACCATTTTTAGTTGTACCTATTGGTGAATTAGAATTGTTTTCTTTTAGAGTGTCAATTAATTTATATAAAGGCAAAATAATAGTTGCGTTTTTATCAATATTAACATTGTTAATAATTTCTTTGTTTAAAACTCCAGATACTTCTTCTATTTCTTTCTCTAATGTTAAAAGGTTTATTACTGTTCCTGAGCCTATTATTACATTTTTATTTTCTAAAATTCCGCAAGGTAGTAATCTTAATTTAAAAGTTTTTTCTCCTTTTACTATAGTATGTCCTGCATTATCTCCTCCTTGAAATCTAATACAATAGTCACAATCATCAGACAGGATATTAGTTATCTTTCCTTTTCCTTCATCACCAAATTGAGCGCCAATAATAATATTAAAATTTTTATTATTCATGTTTTTTCCTTTTAGAAATTAAATTTTTTAAAGATATATTCTTCGTTTTTAATATATTTTTCCTTGTTTAAAATTTCCAGTATTTCTTCGTAATCAAAAATATTTAATTTATAAAGATAAGATTCAAGCGGGACATTTTCGAAAGATAGTTTTTGAACTAATTCATAAGCCTCTTCTCTTGAACTGCCTTTTTCCATTAACTTTATTAAAATTGTTTGACTTAAATAATCATCGTTAACATTTAAATTATAATTTATTTTTTCGTAATTTATAAAAATATTATTCAATATTTTACATAATCTTTCAATACTAAAAGTTAACAAGTGAAATAAGTCAGGCAATATAATTCTCTCTACAGAAGAATGTGTCATATCTCTTTCATACCAAAGCGCTATATTGTTTATCGATGTATTTGAGTAACTTTTAATTATCCTACTTAAACCAGATAAATTTTCTGAAAGTATTGGATTCTTTTTGTGCGGCATTGCACTCGAACCGGTTTGATTGTTAGAAAATCCTTCTTGAAGCTCGTTAATACCACTTTGACTACTTAACCTAATATAAGTAGATATTCTTTCGATTGAACCTCCTAACAATGATAAAGTACTAATATAGTTTGCGTATCTGTCTCTTGGAATAACCTGGGTTGATACTTTTTCTTGTTTCAAAGAAAATATATTAGAAATATATTCCTCTAATCCTGGATCAACGTGTACATAATTACCCATTGCGCCAGACATTTTGCATACTTTTATTTCTTTTATTACACTTTCAAGTCTTTTTTTATTTCTTTCCCATTCCGCATAATATCCTAAAAATATTAATCCTAGGCTAGTTATTTCTCCTCTAACACCATGAGATCTTCCAATTATTTTAACACCTTTGTTATTTATAGCTAACTCTTTTAATTTTTCTAAAAGATTATTTATTTTTTTCGATAATATTTCATGTGATTCTATAATTTGCAAATTTAAGCATGTATCCAATATATCAGAAGAAGTAACACCTTTATGTATATAACTGTGAAATTTTTCCGGAATATGCTTTATAATGCTGTTTACTAATGCAACTGTTTCATGTTTTGTTACTTTTTCTCTTTCTTTTATATCCTCTATCAATTTATTATAGTCAATATTTTGAAAAGCATCGTATAAATCGTTATGCATGCTTTCAGGCGTTAAATATTTTAAAATATAATATTCTATTTTTGTTTGAATAATAAACCTGCTTTTTTCATTAAAGAGCGCTTTTATTTCTTTATTACTATATCTTTCTATCAAAAATTTATTTCCTTTAAATAATTTATTAAACTGACAATGTTTTCTCTTTTATTAAATTTATAATTTATAGTCGAGACTATTTCCCCTCTTACATTAGATGACATTCCTAAAGGTTGAACTAAATATACTTCTATCGTGTCTTGAAAATCACTTTTTATCCACTCTTTATAAAAATAGTTATGAGCTTTTTCAATTTCCCATATTTTATCAATAGCTAGTTTTCCATTTACATAGACTTGATATATCAATTTTTTACCTTAGTTTATTGACTATATTTTATCTATCATTTTTATTTGTATAAATTAATTGTCTAGTCCCTAAATAGTTTTTATTTTCTAAGTTTTCAATTAGATAGTAGTAGCCTTCTTCTCTTAATTTTCTATAGAATTGGTCCATGTACATCACCTCGATATTAAGTCCCTCTTTTTTTAAAAAGTCCACAGCAGTTAAATTTGAATTGAATTTTTTATCTCTTCTTAAAGCTTTAGTTTCTACATATAGATCAATTTCGGGAAGATAAAAGTCGGGTGTATAACTTTTTTGCTTTTTACCTAATATCACGTTAAAAGTTTTGTGTTCATAAATATATTTTACTTTTGTAATATCACAGTATCTAGCATAATCTGCTTCTAAAGAACTTTTAAAAAAATAATTTTCTGGCAAGTCTCTTCTATACCCTTTTCTTCCACAAGAAGGTAATTCAATTAAACCAGAACTTTGAGCATTAGAATGACATGTTTTACTACAGTATTTAGTTTCTCTGCCTTCTGGTCTTACATATTTTTTTTTACAATAATTACATTCTAAATTAACTCTAGGCTTTTTTAAAAATTCTCCAACACACTCTTTACTACAAAACTTTTGTGACCTATTTTTTGAAACAATAAATTTTTTATTGCAATTTTTACAAGATCTCTCTTCAGTTGGAACTTTAGCTTCTTGAGCAAAAAAAGTATTAGCACAAATTCTAGAACAAAACCTTGAATTTTTAGCTTTAGAAGGCGGTCTAAAATATTCTTTATTACAATTATGGCAATTTAACTTTATCTTTTTTGATATCCTAGGCATATTATCTCCTTTTAAAGATAAATATGCTCAGGCCTTTAAAACCACTCAGGTTTTTTAGATCGATCCCAAGAAGCAATATCTACTTTTTCATTTTTATAATATTGTCTATAACCTTCTATGACATCGTAGTTTTTATATTCTTCTGGGACAACTTGTTCAAAAATTAATTTATCTCTTTTATCGGTAATATTACAGCTATTAGGAACATTATTGTGAAACCATTTTATAAAACCGCGCGCTTTATGCTCTTTTCCTCTTAAAAGATAATATTCATTGCAAACATGGTGTAATAATTCAACACACCACAAATAATTATTTTTGTTTTCTGTTAGCCAAATGGTTGAAGGGTGTCTTAACATTGCAGAGTTTACTTTATAAGGAGGTCTTTTTTCATGACCAACAGGATATTTTTCATAAAAATAAGTTGACGCTTCTTTTAATCTTGAAAAACCTTCTTCTGGTGATTCTTCTTTTATAAAAGAATACCAGTGTGCGTTAGATAAACTTTGCGAGAGTCTTAAACCGTATACTTTTATATGAGCATCACAATAAAATTTAGCGCATATTTTTGGATTTTTATCTAAAATAAAAATATTCATAAATTAACCTTACTATACATTATATAAAACTATTTTTTCATATAAGTTTGTATTTTTTTTATATCTTAAATTTTTTATCTTTGAATCATTAGTTATAAATTTAATATTAATAATATCTTCTTCTTCGTATATATTAGTAATTATAACGTTATTAAAATTATGATCGATCCTGTAAGTCCTGTTTTTAGAAAAAAACGCCTTAAGAGGCATGTATTTAATGCTTGTAATATTAGCAACTTTACCAATTAAACTTTTGATATTACAAATATTATCTAATTTTGAATCAATATAAATAGAATAGTTTTCAAACCACTCAGGTTTTTTTGAATAATTCCATTTTGATATTTTATATTTTTTCTGGTAACAATAGTTTTTATAACATACAATCGGATCTTTTGATATTTTATATACGTCATCCATACATGTTGCAAATTCTTGAAGACCTTTTTTTGGTAAATTATACGGAACATTTTTTTTAAAAAAATCAACATGCTGTTCTAATTTATGAGTTTTGTTATACCTTTTGTTGTATTCTTTACATAAATAATAAAAAAGATCTGTTAGCCAGATGTAATTACTTTTTGAAGATTTTGCCCAAATTATTGATGGATGATTAACATTTGTAGCTTTATACGGAGGTAATGTATCTTTAATTTTACCATTTAAAAAATAATTTTTAACAAAATAATACACAGTTCTTTTAAATATTTTATTATTATTAGAATCAATAATCTCGTATTTTAAATTTAATTTATGTTTATCAATAAGTTGATACCAATGAACAGTTGATAAAATTTTGACTGTTTGATATACCATTTCAACAACATTCTTGTCACAATGATATTCTGCAGCTTTTTCTGGATCTTTATCTAATGCCAATATATTCATTTATTTATTTACTTTTTCAAACTGTATTAAGGAATAAGGTATGTGTTCTATTTTATTATCACATATTATTTTTACTATTGAGCCAAAGTTTAAATCTTTTTTAACATCTAAAACAATACCGTATCTAAGTTCTTCATTCGAATGTATATATTTAAAAAATATAGTATCACATATATTAATATCTTCATTCATATTAGGTTCTCCATATATTTGTCTATTTTTAACCCAATGAGTATTTCTTTTATCAGGCGTTTGTTCTTTTTTAACTTTCATTCCAAACTTATCAAACTTTTTTCCATATACTTCAAAAAAGTTTGAAGCACTTCCAGATTCTCCGTCAAAATTATAATATGATTTAATTGTTGCGCCTGAAGAATTGTAAGATTTATTGATTACATATATTATAGACTTTTCTAACTCTTTTAAGTTTTCATCTGTTAAGAATCTAACTGGTGCAAAAGGATTAATTTTTGAATGCCAAAGTGATTCTGACTTTATATAATTGCCAATACCTGATATTATTTTTTGATTCATTAAAACTTCACAGATATTTTTATTATTATACTTTCTCAATATTTTTACAAAATCTAAAGGTGGATTGGAAAGCATGTCCGGGCCAATCGATTTTAATTTTTTATTTAAATCATCACGATTTTTAACTTGAAAAGTACCGAAGTTTCTAATATCATTAAAATAAAGTGTATCGTTTTCATAGAAATTAAACTCTATTCTTGAATGCTTTGACTTTTCTCTAGACCAACTACCTGTCATTCCTAAAGTATTAAAAACAATTACATCGTCTAAATCTATCCAAATAAATTTACCTTTACAGTCAAAGACTTTAATTTCTTTTCCTAGCAAAGTTGATAATCTAGGTATTGGTTTTTTAGTATATCTTCCACTTAGTACGTTAACAGACTTAATCATGTAATATCGATAGTTTTGATTTAACTTTTCTACAAACAGCTTTACTTCTGGTCCTTCTGGCATATTATATTCCTTCTAAAAAAAATTAAATAATAATTGACTTTATGTCTTTATCGGAAAAACTTATTCTACCGTTTTCAGATATTCCGTTATAATATCCATAAGGCCATTTTGTTGAAACAAACTTATATGGTATAACGAAATATATTTCATTTTCCTCTTCTTTATAAATTTCTAAAAGAAAACTTTTTGTTAAAGTTATATATCTAATAACATCTTCTTTTATATAACCTTTTTTTAGCTTATTATGATATCTTGTATGTTTAAAATCCCAGAATTTATCTGTGTTTTTATATAATTTCATAATATTAAATTTTCTTTTAAAGATTAAATTATTCTATTGCTGCTGAATATGGTTCTACAGGCAAACTTTTTGTTTCAATTACTCTATTCAAGTATTCTTCTAATTGTTCAAAAGAAGTGCAAACTTTAATACCGCTTCTTGCTAACATAAGGTTAAACTTGGCACCATCAGGTAGTCCTGCACAGAAATATATAATTGGAATTTCATATGCATATGCATAACCAGCTTCCCATATGGTTCCAATATCCTTATCTCTTGTATTAACTAATAAAAAATCAGCAGTTTTTATATGATGGAGATTACCAACAAAAGTTTCATCTTGAACTTCCTTTGTTGCATTAGGAGGACAAACAAAAATTCTTCTAGGCGAAGCTAATTCAAAGTGTTCAGATCGATTATCAAAAATATTTTCAAGTCTAGTAAGTTCTTCTTCTTGTACTGGATTAAACCAACCACTTGCTAAATAAATCTTTTTCATTAAAATGTTCCTTTTATAATTAAAATTATATGATTATAACTGTTTTTCAATAAAACTTATTATTTGTAACTGTTTTAAAATTAAAGTTTTTCTTTTACAAAGTTGACAAATGATACATCATCATTCCACATTTTTGTAAAGATCTTTTCTTCTCCGGATTTGTTACCATTAATTTCTTCACGTCGGCAAGGATAGATCGAATCATTCTCGTGAAAATCAAATAAATCGTTCTTAGGTTCAGGATGATAAAGATTTGTACCCTTAGACGTAAACGTACCATCAGCTTGTTTTACTCTAAACGTTCTAACATAATGCATATCTGGTTTGTTAAAGTCCAGACAAGATGCAACCTCGGGTATTCTTTCAACAACAAGCCTAGCAATACGCGTTGCCATAATATTATCTACCTCTGGTTGTATTTGAACATCTTGTCTTTGCTTAATAAAACCAATTAAATCTTTAAGATTAAAACGTGCGATATAAAACGTTTCTAGTGACTTAGGTAAAATAACTCTTGCGTCCATTAAAGAAACAACACGTGAGTCAACCATATCTGCATAAAGTTGTTTTGCTGCTGCTGCTACTTCAATAAATCTTTGATGAAAATCTGAATTTTCAACTGATTCTGGCACAAGAACATTATCATTTCGTAGATCTCTGTCACCGGTACATTGTGCTGCAAATGAACCAGCACGATGTCTAATTAAATGCGTAACAGTTTGAGTATCAATACCACTAATCTTAAATGTAAAACCTAAGCATTCCATAGGTGTAGGTAATGCTCTAAAATTTAAAACATCTTGAAGATTAGTTGACGCCTCTTCAAAAGAGGCATTTTCAAAATTAGTTTCATTAGGCGTATCAGCCCAAGTTGCTTTTGTCATGTTCCAAGCAATTTTTTGTGCTTGTTCTTGTGTAGGACTATCAATTAGTTCAATGCTTAACGATTTAAGATTGTTAATGTAATTAGTTACGGGAACTTGATCAAATTTAAGTTCCATAGGAAGTTGTACTTGTTCTAAATTATTATTAATTGGCAAATTAATTCTCCTTGTTATTTACCATTTATTATAAATTAATTTTTTATTATTTACACATTAATATCATTTTTAGCAAAATCTATTATCTCTAACAAGAATGATTTATTATTATAATAGATTTTTCCTTTTGAAATCAATATTTTTAGTGATTCTTTTAAGTTTTTATTATGAAGCATGCTATAAGTTCTTACTATTTCAAATTCTGCATCAATTTCAGCAACAATGGAGTCATGATTGCTTATATCTAGTAAGAATATATTTCTATTAATAGAAAATTGAACTTCTTTAACTAGACGAATTATTAAGTAATTTTTAAATTCTTGGATGCTGCATATACTTAAATTTGTTGTTGCTGAAAATTCTACTATTCCTTCATCATTACTTTTGTTTTTCTGAAAATATAAGCTACATTTTTCTACATCAATATAAAAATTATCTTTTTTTCTATTTCCGTTATTTATATACAGTTCTATTTCAATTGAAAAATCGTCACAAAGACTTATAGAGTGATTTAGATTTAAATCATATTTTTTTTCAAATATATTAATAAAATTACTTGTTACTGTAACATAGCAAATACCTGGATCTACGACAATTGTCATATTACCGCTATTTATCATGCCTAATACGAAAATCAAGTCGTATTCAATTAAATCCCAAATGTTTTTTAAATATTCATAAGATCTAAAATTACTATTTGTATAAACGCTTAGATCTTGATGTAAAAACATTTTAATACCCCTTTTCTATCCTCCTTCTAATTATGTTGTCTTTACTATTAAAAGCATGATAAAATTCTTCAACGTCGACACCTATTAGAATCATTAATGAAAAAAAGTAGTTAAATGCATCAACTATTTCTTCTAAAAATTCTTCTCTATCAAAGGAAGTGATTTCTGTTTCACGATGTGATTTCCAGTTTTTAAGGTGCTGAAGTGCTTCGAACATTTCTTCGACACCTTTAAGAGCAGTTTCTCTTAATATACTTTGATTTGACTTCTCTTTAATATTAACTGGCCAAGTATTAGGATAAGTATCAGGAAATTTTTCTTTAATAAGAAGCATAAACTCTTCTCTTTTTTTAAAGATATTTTCTAGTTTATCGTCCATTTATTTTACTCTTCTTTAGAATTTAAATCATCCTGTGGAATGTTCTGCATCATTTTTTCTATAGAGTCAGAAAAAACTTTTTCATATTCTTCTTCGATGCTTAAAATATTTTCTTCGTTTGCAGTAAATCTAACCATTCTAAGGTGATCTACAATGTCAGTCCCAGTTAAAATAGCCATTTGAATAATTTTAGCAATATGTGCAATTGAGTTATCGTTTAGTTTCATTTTTTTCCTTTATAAAATTAGTGGATTTTTTTGTAGTTTTTGATTAATTAAATTAGAATCGTGTTCTATTATTTTAACAATTTTAACGCCTTCAACAATTTTTAAAGATTTTACAACTGATAGAAATATATCTTTTTTATTTTTAACAAAGTTTGGTATATAAGAAACATTTAGTTCTATTATTCTTTGCTCGTCTGAAACAATATTAGAAATTGGTCTAGTTTGCCTTACAGTAACTATTCCTTCTAAAGCTCTCATGTCTGTCATTATATCAAGTACAGTTGGATCTTCTCTGTCTTCAATTTTTATTCTACATCTAACCAACATATTTACTAAATCGCTATGTCTTTCAAGTAATAAATTTTTATTTTTCATATTCATCTCTCTCTTTTATTAGTAAATATGCTTTTTTAAATCATTTACTTAAATTAATATAACTGCTGACAGTAATTGGCCAAATTTCTAGAATAATATCTCTCATTTTAATTGCAAGCTGTTGTATTTCCCATTGGGCACCTTCATGCATTCGTAAATCTATAAATTTAAGAATGTTATTTAAATTAGCAGTTGCATAATATTCTGTGTAAAGATTTTGTGGCAAAACACCTCTTGCTTGCTCTCTACAAACACCAGCAGTCAATAAGTCATCAAAGAGTTTAAGAGAAAATTTGTGATGATCAGAAATAGCATCAGAAGCTGTCTTTGTGAGAATTTGTGAGCTATAGTTAGTTTTATATGTGATCAAAGGATTAATTGTATCTTCTATGTTGGAAGCTTGTCTATTACTTTTATGTTGTGTTCTAAAATTAGTAGGCTCATAAAATTCTATGTCTGCATCTGTATATCTTCTTGATATTTCATTATATGACCAAGTTCTATGTCTATGGTGTTGTGATCTTACAAATAAAGGTACTTTAATTCTAAAAGTTGCGATATTATGTTCAAGTGTAGATGTATGTTTATGTTTAATTAAATAATTAATTAACTTTTCATCTTTACTATCAAGAATATCTTTTTGAACTCCAAAAGATACTCTAGCTGAATTAACGACTGTTATATCTTCGCCCATATGCTGAACTAATTCAATTTTACCAATATTATCATTATATAAATAATTGTTGTTCATTTTATTCCTTGTTAATTTATATTATAATAATATTAAACTATAAATAAATTTACACTTATATTAAAATAATAATTAGCTTAAATCATATTCTTCGTCCAACCCATAATATAGTTTTTCTGCCCAAGGAATAACATCCCATTTTTTAGCTGAAATATTGTGGTGGCCTACAATACTATATTGAGATGCTTCTTTAACAGACATTACTTCCAAGCTTTCACATATTGGCTTTTCATCTAATCCTGTTGCCTCTCTTAAAGACTGAAGAAATTGTCTACAAATATCAGAAAATTCATCGCCAATCATCACAAGTTTTCTGCCTTTAACACGTGAATCAGGAATTTTGCAAACTTGCAATTTAGCATCTGGATACCAATTTTTAGTTTTTTCCCAGTATTTTTCATCTGGATGCATACAAATATCAATCCCAATAGAATGTTTATTAAATTTTCCAGCATGATAAGCTGCAAGACCTGTATCTAAACACTGAAGAATTTCGTATTCGCCTGTTTTATGATTTTTGCCAATTAAAAAATGTGAAGATACATGTCTTCCTCTTGCCATATTAAATACATTATAACAATGTCTACTATTAAGGCCACCCCAGTGCACACAAATAGTTGAAGGATCTGCTTTTCTTTTATACCAGTTTTTTGTTCCATCGTCAAGTTCATATAATGGTGCAGACCAATCAACTTCTAAAGGTGAGTCAATTGGCACAACTTTGCCCATATGCATAATTACTGGGCTTCCATAATAGTTTTTTACAGCATTATGTGTATTCGGCCCATAAACACCATCTGCTTTAACACCTACTTCTTGTTGAAGTGATAATACATATTCTCTATTTTGATTTAAAGTACTAAACTGTTCCATTTTTACCTCTTTTAGCAATAATGATATTATATATTACTCTAAATCAAAGTTTACTGTTACTGTTCCTTTTAAAGAAGGTACTCTTAATTGTTGAACAATGTTATGTTCTTTTGCTTCTTCAGCTTCTAAAAACCAATCTGCATGTCCTTTGTCATGAATTAAATTTAAAAAATAATCATCAGGCTTGCCACAGTTTCTTGCCATCATTACATAAAGCTTTTTGTTTAATCTATCAGACTCTCTAGCATCTGCTTTTAATTCTTCAACTTTTCCGAACGCCATGGTAGAAACATCATGGATCATAAGAACAGCATCTTTATCCATAAATCTTAAACCTTCTTCTCCAAAAGATGCAAACAAAGCGCCACAAGACATTGCTTTACCTTTTACTATTGTGGCAACAGGCAACTTAGAAGACTTAATGGTTCCTATCATTGATAATAAAGAATAAGCCTCACCACCGTAAGAATCAATAACCACAGGAACAACTTTTTGACCTGTATTTTGAGCAGCACTTACTAAAACAGCAAATTCATTTGCTGATTCTTCATCAAACTTATTAACTGTAATAACTACAGGATCTTGCTTGAGCTCAATTTCTTTAATTAACGGAGAAATATCTGTAATAAAATTAATCATATAATAAACCTTTTTTATAATTTTTTTAACTGCTCAATAGTAGCAGCCCCTGTTTTTCTTGCAACTTCTTGACCATCAATTATTTTAACGAATGTTGGAACATTCATTACATGATATTTAGTTGCTCTTTCCATGTCTTCTGATATATCTATAATTTCCATGTTTAAATCTTTTTGTATAGACTCATTTAAACTTGATTTTATCATTTTGCACGGACCACACCATGGTGCACTAAAAAATATAATTCTTGTATTCATAAATTTCCTTTTATAATTGTTTTATTATATTTGCATATATTGTTTTTTATTTTTTTATGCAATATTATCCCATCCCCAATCATCACCACTCATACCATCTGCGTTATAATCTGTTACAGTTCCTTCAAAAAAGTTTTTAAAACTATCACCATTAATAATCCAGTCTAGCCAGTCTAGAGGATTTGTTTTTACTTTAAAGTTAGATTTTAAACCAAGTTGAATTAAACGTCTGTCAGCTAAATATCTAATGTATTTTTTAACTTCTTCTTTTTCTAAACCTTCAATACAGCCCATTTCATAAGCCAAGTCAATAACTTTGTCTTCTAATTTTACAGCTTGTCGATACATTTTGTAAATTGATTTTTTAAATTCATCATTTACAATTCTTGGATGTTCTTTTACATAT
>MDTA01153846.1_pt1 | contig 15355 bp, 18 predicted proteins | sample 811151 | NCBI WGS metagenome assembly MDTA01 (sample SAMN05326648, study PRJNA326480) | marine metagenome | isolation source: seawater | place: Indian Ocean: South | collected 2010 | reverse complement strand
GCTAAGCTGTTGGTGTACAAAATTCCAATTACTATAATTATTGCTGGTAATGTAGTGCCCTCCATAGAAACAGCCAGCCCCTGAATAACATTTGTGCCATGTCCTGTGGTTGATGATTTGGCTACACTTTTTACAGGTCTGTAATTTGTGCCTGTATAATATTCCGTTACCCAAATTAACAATCCAGTAATAACCAATCCAGATATTGCACAAATATATAAATCAAATCCATCAAAATTTATTTCATTTACGCTATAATTGTTAGATAAGCCTATTGTTGAATTTGTTACCGGATGTAAAATTAATAAAGATAATAATGCTGTAGCAATAAACCCTTTATACAAAGCTCCCATTATATTTTTGCTTTTACCAAGTCTGACAAACCAAGTCCCTATGATAGATGTGATTATGCACGAACCACCGATAGCTAGAGGATAAATCATCATATTGCTATCTGAAGGAAAAAAAATTGATGCTAAAACCATGGTAGCTACAATTGTTACGGCATATGTCTCAAAAAGATCTGCAGCCATTCCCGCACAATCTCCAACGTTATCACCAACGTTATCTGCTATAACTGCAGGGTTTCTAGGATCGTCTTCAGGTATACCAGCTTCAACTTTACCAACAAGGTCAGCACCTACATCGGCTCCTTTAGTAAAAATTCCCCCGCCAAGTCTTGCGAAAATAGATATTAATGACGCTCCAAAACCTAGTGCTACTAAAGCATTAATAATATCTCTGCCTTGAACATTTAAATTGATCAAAAATAAATAATAAATTGTAATCGATAAGAGCGCTAATCCAGCAACTAATAAGCCAGTTATAGCGCCAGATTTAAATGCTATAGATAGTCCCGATTGTAAACTTTTTCTAGAAGCCTCAGCTGTTCTGACATTCGCTTTAACTGAAATTAGCATTCCCACATATCCAGCAACACCAGAAAGTGTTGCGCCAATAAAATATCCAATTCCAACTAAAATGTTAAATAAATAACTTACTACTAATAATACAATTATCCCAACAACAGCTATTGTTTTATATTGTCTGTTAAGATAAGCCTTTGCTCCAATTTGAATAGCCTCCGCTATCTCTTGCATTTTATTGTTTCCCGGACTACTTGAAAGAATTTGGCCTGAAAGTAAATAACTATAAGCAACAGCCAGAATACCTGTAAAAATTATCAAATATAAAAGTTCTATGGAATTACTAATTTTTTAAAAGATAAATGCCAAAATAATTTACAAAAGGCAAGCAAAAGTTTAACATGAGTACATTCATAAGATTTTACAACGATTTTCTCAATATTCTTGATATTTTATCTAGTATGGCGTTTAAATATTTTACTTTACTCTTTTCTAGAAAAAACTCGGCGGCCTTTAAATATTCAACTATTATTACTTTAATTGAATTATTATGTTTAAACAAAAGTTCAAAAACTGCAGCTTGAACTATAATTTTTAATATTTTGTCTGTTTTTTTAAAGTCAATATCACTTCCTAAATGATCTGAAATAGTTTGATTTATCAACTCTTCTCTTTCTAATGTACCCTCAGTAACATCTTTAATGAACTTTTTAAATTGTGATTTTTTATAATCTAGTTTAGCTTCAGGGTTTGTCGATTGTGAATAAATATTTTGAATAATTATAACTCTCGAAGAATATAATTTATTTATCATTTATAAAAAGCTTTTTAAAGAATTTATAGATTCTTTAGATTTTTTTTTAACTCTCTTAAGGGCCTGACTAGAATTATTTGTAGTTAGTATTGAGTTAGCGATAGGCTTATTTGATTTGATCATTAACCCTATTAATGAGCTGAAAACAGAGTTGCAAATAAAGTCATAATGTGAAGTTTCTCCTTTAATAACACATCCAATAGCAATAAAACCATCATATTTTTTCAAGTTTCTTGATATCATCAAAGGAATTTCAAATGCTCCTGAAACTGAAATTACCTTCGTCCTAGTTTTTATTTTGATCAATTCTTTTAGTTGCAAATGTAACATTTTATTAGTTATATCTTTATAATAATTTGCATTTACTATTAAAATTTTTTTGTTTTTATACATTTACTATCTTTTGTTTTATAATCTTTATTCCGAAACCTTCTAATCCAATTATTCTTTTAAAAGATCTAGATATTAAAATAATTTTTTTTAAACCTAAATATTTTATTATCTGAGCTCCATACCCATAATATCTTAAAATATTATTTTTACTGAATTGTTCTAATATCTTCTCTTTTTTTGATTTTTTGTCTTCAATCAATATTAATGCGTAATTTTTGAATTTATTAAGGAAATTTAGATTCTTTATAACGTCTTTGTTTTCGTACAAAAAATTTTTTTTAATTTTAATCGACATTACCCTAACTGGTATTACTGATCTTGAATTAAAATTGCCTTTTTTTAAAACAAAGCTTTTTGAATTATCTAATTTATTTGTAAACGTTTTTAATATAAGGTTACTATATTTTCCTATTTTAATGGCTCTACTTGATATATTATTAATTAATTTCTCATTTTTAATTCTATAGGCAATCAGATCAGAAATACTACCTATTTTAATTTTATGTTTTTTTGAAAATTTTATTAAGTCATTTAATCTAGCCATCCTACCGTCTTGGTTCATGACTTCACAAATTACAGCACTTGGATTTAAATTTGCTAATTTAGAGATATCTACTGATGCTTCTGTATGTCCGGCTCTCTCTAACACGCCACCTATTCTTGAGACTAATGGAAAGACATGGCCTGGTGAAACCAAATCTTTTTTTTTGGATTTTTCATTGATTGCTGTTTTAATTGTTTTGGCCCTATCAAATGCAGATATACCTGTTGTTACACCCTTTCTAGACTCAATAGAAACTGTGAATGCTGTTTGCATCCTTGAGTTGTTAGTTGGTGACATAAGTGGTAAACCTAATTTTTTAACTTTTTTATTAGTTAGTGCTAAGCATATTAAGCCTCTTCCATGCGTTGCCATAAAATTAATTTTTTTGTAATTACATTTTGATGCAGGAACAACTAAATCACCTTCATTTTCTCTATCCTTATTATCCACTAATAAAAATAATTTACCCTTTTTAGCGTCTTTAATTATTTCTTTTACTGGAGATAAAAAATTTTTTTTCATGATTATTTTGAAATCTTATGTAAATATTTTGCTAGCATGTCAAATTCAATATTAACTTTGCTCGACTTTTTTAACTTATTCAGATTAGTAAGTTTGAGAGTATGAGGGATTATTACGATTTGGAAACCATCTTTGGTTAATTTAGAAATTGTTAATGATACACCGTTTAAACCAACAGAGCCTTTTTCAATTATATATTTGTTAAAAATGGACGGTATTCTAATATTTATAAACCAGGCTTTATCTTTTATGTTTATATTTTTAATCATGCCAGTGCAATCGACATGACCAAAGAGGTAATGGCCAGATATATTTTGTCCGTGTTTTAATGATTTTTCTAAATTAATGTGATCTCCAATTTTACAGTTTTTAAACCTAGTTTTGTTTAATGTTTCTCGTGACAAGAAAAAGAATAATTTTTTTTTCTTAATTTTAGTTAAAGTTAAACATGTGCCGTCACAACTAATAGATGATCCAATTTCATTTTTTGTAACTTTTAAATTAGTTAAAATGCCAATTACAATACTATCTTTGTTTTTGCTGATTTCTGTTAATTTACCTTGATTATAAATTATACCGTTAAACATTATTTTAATTTTATCTTAAACAGGCTGTCTCCATAAAGATAGACGGGTATTTTACTTTTTAATTTAATCTTTTTAATAGGACTTATCGTATCATTATTGTATCCATATTTCTTTAAATTTTGACTAGATTTGAATATATATAAATTATCTATTAATTTACTCTTGATCAAAAAATTTAAATAAGTAAGCCCACTTTCAACTAAAACTCGAGTATATTTTTTAGAGAGTATTTTAAAAATTTTTAGATAGTCATCACTTGTATCCATTTTCTCCAATAATACGACTTCAATTTTTTTTTTTCTAAAAAAGGAAATTTTTTTTTTATTTTTACTTATTGTAAAAATTTTTATTTTCCTATTTAAATTTGATTTAAATATTTTTAAATTTCTTTTTATTTTGAGAAATCTATCAATAATTACTATATCCGGACTTTTATCCTCTAGACCCTTTATTCTACAATTTAATAGAGAGTTGTCTTTATTAATTGAATACGATGTTGAAAGTAAACAATCGTAAGTGGATCTATAGTATTGACCTCTTAGCCTCGACACTTCATTCGTTATCCATTTATTTTTTTTATTTATCGTAAAAAAATCTTTTGATATTGCTAACTTTGCGTCAATTAAAGGGAGCTTTTTTTTATTTCTTAATTTATGACTTTTATAAAAATCATTTCCCTTCGATTTTAAGATATTTTTTTTTACTATAATTTTATTTTTTTTTAAAATGTTTGCTGATTTGCCCTTTGTCCTTAAATCAAAATCTTCGATAGAATAGAATACTTTTTTGATCTTCTTTTTTATAATTGAGTTTACACAGGGGGGTGTATTACCAAAATGGTTACAAGGTTCCAAAGTGACATATAATGTGCAATCTTTAAAATTTTTTTTTTGATTTAAGGCTTTATGCTCAGCGTGTGGCCTTCCATTTATAGAAGTTGTGCCGGTAGATATTATGCTACCATTTTTTTCAACCACACAGCCTACTGATGGATTTGTTTTTGTGGAACCTAAATTAATTCTAGCCTGTTGAAAGGCTAATTCAAGGCAATTTATGTTAAATTTATTGACCTTATTTCTTTTTAGATCTGCCATGAAGCTCATCTATATATTCACCGAACTCACCGATCTCTTTAAAATTTGTGTAAACTGAAGCAAATCTTATGTATGCTATTTTATCAAGTTCTTTAAGCTCATCCATAACTTTTTTACCAATAACACTAGATTGAATTTCTGATTGTCCCATTTCTTCCAACTCCCTTGAAATTTTTGAAACTACTTTTTCGGTTGTGTCAGAGTCAATTGGTCTTTTTTTTAATGCAGTGAAAAGTGACTTAGCTAATTTTTCGCGATCAAATGGACTTCTCCTTCCATTTTTTTTTATAACAGTCAATTCCCTGAATTGAACTCTTTCAAATGTGGTAAACCTTTGACCGCCGCTACAAGTACAAACTCTTCTTCGTCTTATTGCTGTTCCATCTTCTGTTGGTCTTGAGTCAACTACTGAAGTATCTTTTTCCCTACAAAAAGGACATATCATAGATAGACCTTTAATTACTATATATTGGAAAAGATGTACATAGATCAATCACTTCTTTTTTAACCTCTTGCTCTATTTTAGAGTTATCTTCGAGATTCTTAGATAAGCCTTTAAGAGTCTTAGTTATTAGTTGACCAATTAAAATGAACTCTTCTTTTCCAAAGCCTCTTGTTGTGCAAGCAGGTGTCCCTAGTCTTATCCCGGAAGTAATCATTGGGCTCTGTGTATCAAAAGGAATACCATTTTTATTACAAGTAATGTTGGCATTGCCTAAAGATTTTTCAGCATCTTTACCAGTCAAATTATATGGTCTTAAATCAACCAGCATTAAATGGGTATCTGTTCCTCCGGAAAAAATTTTGAAATCATTCTTAATTAATGTATCTGCTAAAATTTTAGCATTTGAAATAACATTTTTTGTGTATTCTCTAAAATTTGAGTGCAAAGCCTCCTTGAAACAAACTGCTTTTGCTGCAACAACATGCATTAATGGTCCACCTTGTAATCCAGGAAAGACAGCACTATTAAACTTTTTAATTAAATCCTCTTTGTTAGTTAGTATGATACCACCTCTTGGACCTCGTAAAACTTTATGTGTTGTTGATGTGACCACATCTGCGTAATCTGCAGGATTTGGATATTCTTTTCCCGCTACCAATCCTGAGAAGTGCGCCATGTCAACAAGTAAGTACGCTCCAACTTTGTCTGCAATTTCTCTAAATTTTTTAAAATCTATCACTCTAGAATAAGCGCTACCGCCAGCAATTATTAATTTAGGTTTATTTTTAACTGCCAACTCTTCGACTTGGGCATAATCAATTAATCCAGTTTCTTTATTAACTTCATAATGCAAAGCATTAAACCATTTTCCGGATTGTGCCGGTTTAGCTCCATGTGTTAGGTGACCTCCGGAATTTAAACTCATAGCTAAAGTAGTATCACCTGGTTTTAACAGGGCAAGATAAACTGCTCCGTTTGCTTGAGCACCAGAGTGAGGTTGTACGTTTGCAAATTTACAATTGAAAAGTTTTTTAGCTCTTTCAATTGCTAAGTTTTCTGAAATATCAACAAACTCACACCCACCGTAATATCTTTTTCCAGAATAACCTTCAGCATATTTATTGGTCAAAACTGATCCTTGTGCCTCTAAGACAGCTTTTGATACAATATTTTCAGATGCAATTAATTCTATGTGCTCGTTTTGGCGATTAAATTCCTTTTTGATTGAATTAAAAAGTTCAATGTCAGATGTTTTTAAATCATCATCAAAAAAATTTGAAACTAGACTTTTAATTTTAGTAACTGTCGACATAATTAAATTTTTTTAACTCTTCTTTGGTGCCTGCCTCCCTCAAACTTTGTATTTAAAAAAGTACTCAATATTTTCTTTATATCTTTTTTTTTTGTTAGTCTAGCACCTAAGCATAATATATTAGCATTATTATGAGCTCTACACAAATAAGTAGATTTTAAATTATAGCATACTGCGGCTCTTATTCCTCTTTGTTTATTAGCTGATATTGCCATACCGGTGCCTGATCCACAAACTAGTATGCCAATATGGCTCTTTTTCGATTTCACTCTAATTGCAATTTTTTTTGCAAAATCAGGATAATCTACAGAATTGTCGTTATATGGTCCAAGATCTATTGTAGATATTTGATTTTTTATTAATAAATCTTTAATGATTTCTTTTAAATCAAAACCTGCATGATCCGATGCTATACAAATTTTTTTAAATAGTGAGTTCAAAGTTTTAAATTTTATGTTAATTAACTATAGTTAAATAATAATATATTTATCATACAAAAAAAAGTTTAATATTTTAAAATATGAAATATCCTGGAAAATATCCAAAAACAAGACTTAGAAGAAATAGGACGCATGACTGGGTAAGAAGACTTGTTTCAGAAAATAGCCTTACCTCTAGTGACTTAATTTTACCAGTCTTTATATGTGATGGACGCAATAAAAAAGAAAAAATAAAGTCTATGCCTGGTGTATTCAGATATAGTATTGATAATTTAGAGCCTATAATTAATAAAGCTACCAATTATAAAATTCCTCTAATAGCTTTATTTCCATCAACACCTAAGAATAAAAAGGATCCATACGGAAGTGAAGCATTAAATGAAAATAATTTGATATGTCAGGCCTTAAGGAAAATAAAAACAAATAATAAGATTGGTATAATGTGTGATGTTGCGTTAGATCCTTACACTTCGCATGGTCATGACGGAATTATAAAAAATAAATATGTGCTAAATGACGAAACTAATGATATTTTAGTTAAACAAGCACTTTTATATGCTGAAATGGGATGTGATATAATCGCCCCCTCTGATATGATGGATGGCAGGATTGGTTTAATAAGAAAAAATCTCGATAAAAATAATTTAAAAAATATTAAAATCTTATCTTACGCTACAAAATATGCTTCAAATTTTTACGGACCCTTTAGAGACGCTGTGGGATCACAAAAATTACTTAGTGGTGACAAAAAGACTTATCAGATGGATAATCGAAACTCGGATGAGGCACTAAGAGAAGTTTTTTTAGATATTAAAGAAGGCGCAGATTTTGTTATGGTAAAGCCAGGTATGCCTTATCTTGATATAATAAAATTAATCAAAGATAATTTTAAAATTCCAATTTTTTCATACCAAGTTTCAGGTGAGTATAGTTTGCTAAAAAATGGGATAAACAAAAATATTATTAACAGAGAGGCTATATCGGAAACTATAATGTCTTTAAAAAGAGCTGGCTCATCAGCCATTATAACTTATTTTGCCTTAGAATTAGCAAAAGAACTCAAAAATAATTTTCTAAAGTAAACCTAAATTTGGGAAATTGAATATTATTAATTAAGAAAAATTTGTTCATTAAAAGCTTTCGGGTAAACGCTAAACCTTTTTTAATATCTGAGTTATTAACATCTCCCAGTTTGTTAAAGATAAACAACGGAATCTCATAAGCAGTTCCATCAATTACAAAATTTTGAAAATTTACATTTTTTTTTGATTTAAGTTTATTGTATTCAATTCCAAAACCCAACTCTTGAATTAAATAAATTTCCCATGCAATGTAATATTGTATCCATTTGCTTTCATCTAACTTATCGAAAAAATCAACAAGAGAATAAAAAATTTTCGAATTTTTTTGCATTTCAGGTAACAATAAATTTAACATTGCTGTTAAAGAGCTAATTGAACACATTCTTTTTTTGTCATCAAAATACTTGGGTGAAATTGGATCAATAATTTCTGGTTGGAAATATCCAATTTGTTTATCATTTTTACTTTTATGATTTATATATATTTTGTTTCCAACTTGTAAAAAATTTTTTATTTTTCTTGAATTGCCTCCATAAACAATACCAGAGACTTTTCCGTAATTTTTAGTGAAGACATTTATTATGTTGGCATTTTCTCTAAACTTCCTTTTTGCTAACAAAAATCCTTCATCTTCCCAATCAATCATATCTATTTAATTCTTAATACTTTTATCAATTTTTTTGCTGCGTTTTGTTGAGCAATTTTTATTGAATTGCCATTAGCAGAGATCTTTTTACTTTCAGGTATTTCCACTTCGACTTTGAAAATTGGGTTATGTTGTGGCCCCGCTCTATTTTGTATTGAATATTTTGGAAGTTTTTTAAATTTTTTTAAACAATATTCTTGTAGTTTTGTTTTTGGATCGACAAATAATTGGAATGACTTATTTAAATGTTCATTCCAATGAGTTTCCACAAATTTTTCACATAATTTAAAACCTTGATCCAAGTAAATTGCTCCAATTAAAGCCTCTAAACAGTCACTAATTATTTTTTCATCAGATTTCTCTGCTTTTTTGTAGCTATCTCCTAAAAACATAAAATTTCTTAAATTTAATTTTTTGCCAACTTTTCCGCATGTTTTTTTATTTACCAAATTTGCAAATTTCTTATCTAACACACCCTCTTTGTCATCTGGAAATTTACTCATTAAATATTTTGATATAATTAAACCAAGAACTCTATCGCCCAAAAACTCCAAAATCTCGTTATTATTTATTTTATCATAACTTTTGTGGGTTAAACTTTTTCTTAACAAACTGTCATCTTTAAATCTTACATTAATAATGCTTGAAAAGTTGTTTATATTTTTTTTCATTATAAGCTTTTAAAAAATCTATTTAATCTTATTGATTTCTTTATGTTCCAAAATTTAATAATTGGACTTATCAATGTATCGTTAGAAAAAAAAATTAAATTTGCCTTTCCTACAAGGTTAATTTTATTTACATATCCAACCTGAGATAAAAATCTGCTATCAGTAGAGCAATCTCTATTGTCTCCCATTAAAAAAAAGTGATCTGTAGGGACGATGTACTTATCTGTATTCTTTAAAGTGCCAATACTATTGTAAGCTGTAATGTACGAAGTTCCATTTGTAAGTGTTTCTTGATAAATATTTGTTTTATATTCTCTATCGGCGCCACATCTTATCTTAATATCATTATCTATTTTTTTTCTTTCAATCTTCTTGTCGTTAAGAAAAATATCTCCGTTTATAAATTGAACGCTATCTCCCGGAAGTCCTATTAATCTTTTAATATAATCAGTCCGATTATCTGCCGGTGTTTTAAAAACAACTAGATCTCCCCTTTTTGGCGTTTCATAAAAATATCTATGGGATGTGAAATTTGGACTAAAGGGAAAGGAGTGCTTGCTAATTCCGTAAGAGTATTTTGTCACGAAAATTCTATCGCCTATTAATAGTGTCGGCTCCATAGATGAAGATGGAATATAAAAGGGTTGAATTATTAAAGATCTAATTATAATAGCAATTAACAAAGCAATTATAATGGTTTTAACGTTTTCAATAATAATTTTTTTATAAGATTTTTTCATTTAACAATTACAACTGATGCTACGGCATAATTTTTTTCATCTGATAAAGATAAATAGACTTTAAATTTTTTTCTTATAATCATTTTTACAATTCTATAACTTTTTTTTTTAAGTTCCAAAAATGGTTTGCCGCTATTGTTATTATTTATTTCTATTTCATTGAAACTTAAACCTTTTGAAATTCCGGTACCTAGCGCTTTAGCAAATGCCTCCTTCGCAGCAAATCTTTTTGCGTAACAAGCAAACTTATTTTTAAGTTTCTCACAAGATTTTATTTCATTTTTTGTAAAAATTCTTTCCTTTATTTTTTTATTTTTTGTAATCAAAGACTTTATTCTTTTAATTTCAACGATATCAATTCCATTGCCATAAATATTCATATTCATTTGATGATTTTTTTGAATTTTTTAATAACTGTTTTTAAACTGTAAAAAATTGACTCACCTATCAAAAAGTGACCAATGTTAAACTCATTTATATATTTTATCTTTGATAAAATTTTCGCTGATTCATAAGTTAAACCATGACCAGCATGAACATCTAGTCCTAAACTAAATCCTAATTTTGCAGCTTTCTCAATTTTACTCAGCTCTATTTTGTGATTTTTCTTTTTATTTACTAAATTACATAGTTTGCCAGTATGTATTTCTACACAATCTGCATTGTAATATAATTTTGACATCTTAATATCGTCAATATTTGGCTCAATAAAAAGACTTACGCGTAATTTTTTTTCTTTTAATTTTTTGATAAATTTTTTTAAATTTTTCTTTTTGTAATTGAGATTTAAACCGCCTTCAGTTGTGATTTCCTTCCTTTTTTCTGGGACAATACATATAAATTGGGGCTTTTCTCTTAAAGCTATGCTTAACATTTCTCTTGTTGAAGCTATTTCAAGGTTTAATGGTATTTTTAATTTTTTTTTAATTATCTTTAAATCTTGATCTCTAATGTGTCTTCTGTCTTCTCTTAAATGTATAGTTATTGAATCTGCCCCGCTTTTTTGAGCAAGTATTGCTGCTCGTAATGGATCTGGGTATATGTCTCCTCGTGCATTTCTGACTGTAGCGACGTGATCAATATTTACACCTAGCCTAACTTTTTTAATCATTAAAGTTTTCTACTTCCTGGTTTAATGGGTTTTATCTTAGTTAAAGCTTTTGGCAAATCTTGTTTTTTATATGATGGAATATTTAATTTGACCTGAGATATAATTTTTTCCTTAATTTTTGACTTTCCATTAGTTCTATCTATAATGCATGCAAAGGCTGAGACTTTAGCACCGTACCTGGACACTAACCTTTTACATTCTAAGCTAGATTTACCCGTTGTAATAACATCTTCAACAATCAAAACTTTTGATTTTTTTTTTTATAAAGAAATTACGCCTTAATCTAAAAATATTATTTTCTCTCTCAGCAAATATTGTTTTTGTCTTCAACAATTTTCCAATTTCATAACCTATTATTATACCACCCATAGCCGGCGATAGAATAATATCAAACTTTGAGGCACCTTTTTTTATTTTTGCAGCTAATGATCTGCATATACTTAATGCTTTAGTAGGATTGCTTAGTAATTGAGCGCATTGTACGTATCTTGGGCTGTGTAAGCCAGACGATAGAATAAAATGTCCGTCTATTAATGCTTTAGTTTCTCTTAAAATTTTCAAAGATTTTGCGTAAGAAGTCATTTTTTTTATGTTTATGTCTTATAATTTTAAAATTTAAATTTTTTTGCTTAATTTGACTTATTAGACTTGTAAAATCCTTTAAATTTTTAATTTGTATATCAAATGAAAATTGTAAATAACTGGATTTTCTTTTAATTAGTTCCACGTTTATAATATTACTATTATTAATACCAATTAAAGTGCTTATTTCACCCAACATCCCTGGTTTATGGGGAAGATCAATTAATAAAGTGGAATTATAAATTTTCTCTTTTTTAAATGATTTTTCATCAGATCTATTTTGCCAATATCTTCTTATTGCTGCTCTAGCTTTTCCAGTTTTTGAGGTAGATAGCCAATGTAATGATGGTGAAACCTTTTTTGAAGTAACAATTTTAATCATATCTCCATTTTTAAGATTCGTTTGTAACGGCATCTTTTTTCCATTAACTTCGCATCCAATAGCTGTATCACCTATTTTAGTATGGACTGCATAAGCAAAATCTATAGGTGTTCCATTTTTTGGTAATTTAATTACAGCGCCCTTAGGTGTAAAACAGAATACGTTATCTTGAAACATCTGGAGTTTAGTAAACTCATAATAATGTTCTGGACTGTTACCTTGCTCTATAATTTCAACTAAATCTCTAAGCCAATCATATTCTTTCCATGATAATGCGGAGATCTTTTCAGAAGATTTATATTTCCAATGTGAAGCAATACCTCTCTCAGCAAATTCATGCATATCAAAGGTTCTTATTTGAATTTCGATTCTTTGTTTGTTTGGTCCAATAACAGCTGTATGAATTGATTTATAATTATTTATTTTTGGTGTTGATATATAGTCTTTGAATCTTCCAGGTATAGCAGAAAATTCAGAATGAAAAACGCCAAGTGTCTTATAGCAATCTTGAATATTATTTAATAATACTCTGAATCCAACAATATCTGTTAATTGCTCGAGTGATATCTTTTTATTCTGCATTTTTCTCCATATGGAAAATGGCGTTTTTTCTCTCCCTGTGATCTTCGCTTCAATATCATTTTTTTTCAAAACTTTTATTAATTCACTTGAAATTGTTTTAAATGTATCTTCTCTATTATTTTTAATAAAATTTAATCTTTCCTTAATTAAATCTCTTGCTTCAGAATTTAATATATCGAAAGATAAGTCTTCTAATTCATCTCTGATCCTATTCATGCCCATTCTATCGGCTAAAGGAGCGTAAACTTCCATTGTTTCCTTCGATATTCTTTTTTGTTTTTCTTTAGAGTCAAAGGCCTTTATTGTTCTCATGTTGTGTAATCTATCTGCAAGTTTGACTAATAAAACTCGAATATCTTTAGATGTTGCTAGTATTAACTTCCTGAAATTTTCTGCTTTATTTTTATCGGCTGCTTTGTCCTCTAAAGCTGAGATTTTAGTAACACCATCAACTAGATCAGCCACTTCTTTACCAAACTCTTTTAATACAACATTATATGTTGTCTTTGTGTCCTCAATTGTGTCGTGAAGTAAACCTGTTACTATAGTTGCGCTATCTAATCGTAGATCAGATAAAATATTAGCAACAGCTAATGGATGATTAACAAATGGATCGCCTGATTTCCTTTTTTGATTTTTATGTGCATTAACAGCAAACTCATAAGCTTTGCTTAAGGTGTCTTTATTGAAAAATCTGTTATAAGACTTTATTTTGTCTATTAAATCTAAATTATTCTGCATAATTTACTTATAGCACTATTCTGAATTCTTGTAATCTCTATATGGCTAGTAATATTCAATTTATTGATAAAATAATTGATTTTTCTATTTAAAACAGGATGTTCCCACATAGGTGAAATCTCTTTAAGCGGAAATAAAACAAAATTTCTTTCATGAAGTCTTGGGTGTGGTAATTGTAGATTTTTCTTTTTAAGAAGAATTCTGTTGAAGTCAATAATATCGATATCACATACTCTAGGCTCATTTTTATTTTTTTTAATTCTACCTATTTTCTTTTCTATTTTTTTTAATCTTTCTAAAAGGGCAATAGGTTCAAGTATAGTTTTTCCTTTTAACATAATATTAACGAATTTAGGATTTGATTTATTTGGATATGAAGGTGTTTCATAAAAATCTGATCTCTTTTTTATATCAAAAAAATCACTCATGAGTAAAATAGCCTTATTGATATTTTGATATCTATTGCCATTATACGAGGGAAGGTTGGATCCAATATTCAAATAAATCATTTATTCTTTCTGAGTAATCTCGATTGTTCTTTTTGCCAATCTCTTTTCTTTTTAACTTGTCTTTTATCGTATAACTTTTTTCCTTTAGCAACTGCAATTTCAACTTTAACTCTTCCTCGTTTGAAATACATTTTAGTTGGTACAATTGTTAAACCTTCTTGATTTATACGTCCAATAAGTTTGTTTATTTCTTTTCTATTTAAAAGTAATTTTCTTTCATTCTTTGGATCATGATTATTGTATGAGGATTGTTTATAAAGTGGAATATGAGAATTAATTAGATAAATTTCTCCATTCTTATCGACTGCATATGAGTCAGCAATACTACCTTTTCCCTCTCTTAGTGATTTAACTTCTGATCCTTTCAAAGATATTCCGGCTTCAATAATTTCATGAAAAAAATAATTAAAAGAGGCTTTTCTATTTAAGCAAATTATTTTTTTACCAGGAACATTTATTTTTTTCATTAAAGTAAATCGGCAACTTTAAGAGCTGTTTCAATTTCTTTTTTCGTGCTATCTTTTACTTTTACTAATGGCAACCTAACCTCAGGTAGAGATAATTTTAATAAAGATGCTGCATATTTAACTGGGGAAGGATTGCTCTCAATAAATAGAGCCGAATGTAATTTAGAAAGTTTATTGTCAATATTTTTTGCCTCAGTATAATCTTTATTTAATAATTTATCTTGAAACTTTGAACAAAGTTCTGCGGCAACATTCGCAGTAACACTTATGCATCCCACTCCTCCTCGTTTGTTAAATTCAAGAGCATTATTATCTTCACCGGTCAATTGTATGAATTCTCTACCCATAGCTTTTAGCTGTTGATCAACTCTTTTCAAATCACCAGTGGCGTCCTTTACTCCTACTATATTTTTTAATTCGAAGAGTCTTGACATAGTATCAACTGACATATCGATTACTGATCTAGATGGAATGTTATAGATTATTATTGGAATACCGACATTATCATTAATTTTTTTATAATGTTGAAACAATCCCTCTTGAGTAGGTTTGTTATAATATGGCGTTACAATTAAAAGCCCATCGGCTCCGGATTTTTCCGCGTACTTAGAAAGTTCTATTGCTTCTACTGTTGAGTTGGATCCGGTTCCCGCAATTACGGGTATTTTACCCTTACATTCTTTAACAGATATTTCGATAACTTTTTTATGTTCATCATGAGTTAAAGTGGGCGACTCACCTGTAGTACCAGCTGGAACAACTCCATTTGTGCCTTTTTCAATGTGATGATTTAATAATTTAATATAATTATTTGTGTCCAAAGCG
>MDTA01030578.1_pt1 | contig 15357 bp, 16 predicted proteins | sample 811151 | NCBI WGS metagenome assembly MDTA01 (sample SAMN05326648, study PRJNA326480) | marine metagenome | isolation source: seawater | place: Indian Ocean: South | collected 2010 | reverse complement strand
GATCTAATAATGAAACAAAATTACTTTTAGGTTCAAATTTCAATTTTATAAGAAAGCCAAATTTAGAGACTAAATATATTTATAAAAAAAAACTAAACTTATTTTTCTATTTTGGAAAAAAAAATAGATTAAATTTAATTAATAAAATTTTAAAAAATATAAAAAATAAAAAAATTATAAAAAATATATATACATTTGGTAGTAAAAAAAAGAAAATCACGCACAAATTATTTTTAAAGAAAATGAATAATTCGGATGTTCTTTTAATATCCCCAGGTCTCACATTGCAAGAAGGTATATCAAAAAAAAAAAATGATATTTTCCAAATATTTTTCTCCAAACCAACGAAAGTATTTTAAATATTATATGGGCAAAGGATATATAAACGGCTTAGATCAATTTAAGAATTTTATAAACCTACCAATTAAAAAAATCAACTTTTTGCTAAAAAAACATTATGAAAAAAAAATAGAAACAAAAAATTATGATCAAATTTTAAATATAAAAAATTCGATTTTTCCAATCATGGATAAAGAAGGTAGCTTTGTTACAATTAAAGAGTATAAAAAAAATTTTTGTAAGCATATATATAAACTTCAGACCAAAGAAAATCGAATGTTCTTTCTGGAAAAAAAAATTTTTAGTTATAAAACCCACAAAAAATATTTAATCAATTTTTTAAAAGACCAGAATAACCTTATATTTATAATTTTTAGAAATCGAGAATTTGCAGGATATATAAAATTTCAACTTGTTAATGAAAAATATTATGTTTCTATAGTTGTTGACAAAAAATTTAGAGGAAAAGGTATTGCTACCAAAGTTTTATATTACTTTAAATCAAATAAAATATTATCTAAAAAATTATTCGCCGAAGTAAAAAATAAAAATTTAAGTTCAGTGTATGCTTTTAAAAAAGCTGGATTTAATAAAAAAAATCTTAAATTATTTTAATAAAATGCTTAAAGAAAAAAAAAATATCTTTTCTTTGCTTAAAAATTTTAAAAATAAAACAGCAATTTATATCGAAGAAGGAAAAGTGAAAACTTATGCTGAAATTTTAAAAGATATTAAAACTTTTTCAAAATCTTTTAATTCTAAAAAAGCTATTGTAATATTTTCTGATAATTCTTATGAATTTATTGTTTGTTTTGTAGCTGCAATAAAATTTAATCAGGTCTCAATTTTAGTAAATCCAAATATTAGTAAGATCGATTTTATAAATTTATATAACCGTTATTTTCCAGAATATGTTTTTTGTAGAAATAAAAATAATTTTTTAAATCATTATAAAAAAATATTTAATTTTATGAATTATAGTCTTTTTAAAATTAAAAAAAGTAGAAATTATCCCATAAACCCAGAAATAAGTTGCTTGTTGGCTACATCCGGAACAACTGGAAATCCTAAATATGTTAAATTAAGTAGAGAAAATTTATTATCGAATACAAAAGCTATATCAAAATCATTAAAAATAAAATCAAGTGATAAAACTATAACTACGATGCCACCATACTATTCTTACGCTCTGTCTGTAATAAATACACACTTGATGAATGGATCAAAAATTATAATAAACGAATATTCGTTAGTAGATAGAAATTTCTGGGATTTATTTTTAAAGCTTAAACCAAACAATCTTAACGGGGTGCCTTACACATATGAGATTTTAGATAAAATTAAATTTGAAAAAATGAATTTAAATAATTTAAGATATATTACCCAAGCCGGCGGTAAGCTGGATGAATCTTTAAGAACAAAATTGATTAAAATGTGCAAAAAAAACGGCATTAAGCTATTTATTATGTACGGGCAAGCAGAAGCGTCACCAAGAATTTCAATCATGCCATGGCAATTGTTAACAAAATTTCCTGAAAGTGTAGGCATCCCTTTATCAGGAGGAAGGATAATTGTTGAAAAAAAATTTAATCAAAAAAACAGAGCAGAAGGGGATCTGGTATATAAAGGTAAAAATGTTTTTTGGGGTTATTCAAATTCATACAGAGATTTAGGAAAAAAAAATGAAATTAACAATACTTTAAAAACTGGCGATATAGGTTTCGTTGATAAAAGAGGTTTAATTTATATTACTGGAAGAAAAAAAAGAATTTTGAAAATTTTTGGAATAAGAATTTCGCTTGACCAACTAGAAAATGAACTGAAAAAATATAATTATGATTGTTTTTGCAAAGGTAATGACAAGAGACTTCAAATTTATATAAAAAAGAAAAATAAATTCGACTTCTCAAAATTTAATGAAACTATAAAAAAAATTACTAATTTAATGCCTAAATTTTTTGAAGTAATACAAGTAAACAACTTTAAAAGAAATGAAACAGGAAAAATAAAATATAATTTTTAAATTTGATATGATTAACGATTTGAAACAATTTTTTGAAAGTAAAAAGATTTTTTCATTAGATAAACAAAGAAAAAAAATCTTATTTTCAAAATATTTTAAAAATTTAACAAATTATCATTATAAAAAATGTATAGAGTATAAAAATATTTGCAAAAATTTGAACTATAAAACAAAAAATAATTTTAAATTAGAAACATTACCCTATCTCCCTGTAAATATATTCAAGTCCTTAAATTTAAAAAGTATCAAAAACCATCAGATTACAAGAGTGATGCGATCTTCCGGCACAACAAGCAATAATTATTCAAAAATTTATTTAGATAAAATTAATTCAAAAAATCAAATAAAAGCCCTTAATGAGTTATTTATCGAAGTTACTGGAAGCAGTGAGAGACTGCCAATGTTAGTAATTGATAGCAAATCAATTTTAAGAAAAAAAGATTCGTTCTCGGCCAGATCCGCTGCAATTCTGGGCTTTTCTCTTTTCGCGAAAGAAATTACGTATGCACTAAAAGATGATATGACAGTCGATTTTAATGCAGTAAATGAATTTTTCATAAAAAATAAGGACAAGCAAAATATCATTTTTGGGTTTACCTATTTAATCTGGCAAAATTTACTTGAAAACAGAAAACTTAAAAATAGATTTAAATTTAATAATTCTATCTTAATACATGGAGGTGGATGGAAAAAACTAAAAGAGAAAAAAATTTCAAATACTAAATTCAAAAAATTATTATTATCAAATTTTAATATTAGAAAAGTCATTAATTATTATGGCATGGTCGAACAAACTGGGTCAATTTTTTTTGAGTCTGAAAAATGTAATTATTTTCATACAAGTATATTTTCGGACGTATTCATAAGAGATAAGGAATTTAATAATATAGGTTTTAATAAAAAAGGAATGTTGCAACTACTCTCAGTTCTTCCAACCAGTTATCCTGGCCACAACATTCTTACAGAAGATACTGGGATGATATTGGGAGAAGATAATTGCAAATGTGGAAAAAAAGGAAAGTATTTCAAAGTCTTTGATAGATTAGAAAAAGCAGAAATAAGAGGATGTGGAGATGCAATTAGCAAATAACAAAAATATTGAAAAATTAGCTGGAAATATAAATGTTCAAAAAACTGTAAACAAAATTTTTGATCAAAATATATGTAAGTTTTTAAATATTTTTAGTGAAGAAATTTTAAAGAACAAAAAAGCCAATAAATATGTAGATCTAGTTACTTTTGCATTTTGGATAAGAGGTAAAAATTTAGATAAAATTAAAACAAGATATATCAATGGAGAAATTAGACTAGGACATGGTTTGGCTTTTCATATTACACCTGCAAATATAGCTTTAAATTTTGCTTACTCTTTTGTTTTCAGTTTGCTTGCCGGTAACTCAAATATTGTAAGAGTCACAAACACAAAGTTTGAACAAAATGAAATTTTTTTTAAAATTCTAGAAAAAATTTTAAATATAAAAAAATTTAAATTTATCAAAAATTCTAATCTTTTTATTAGATATAACTACGATGATAATATAACAAAATTGATAAGCTCTAACTGTGATTGCAGAGTTATTTGGGGCAGTGATAAAACTGTAGAAAAAATTAAAGAGTTTTCGATTCAAACGACTTGTAAGGAATTAATTTTCCCAGATAGATACTCTATGTCTTTGATTAATCTAAACAATTTTTCAAAAATGAAAAGCAAAGATTATTTAGATTTGGCAAAGAAGTTTTATCTTGACGCATTATTGTTTGACCAAAATGCCTGTTCGTCACCTCATCTAATTATATGGTGTGGTAAAAAAAATGAAAAATCTTATAATAAATTTTGGGATAATTTAAATATTGCTGTCAAAGAAGGAAAGTATTTTATTCCAAATGAAAAAAATAAATTTGATAAATATAATAAACTTTGTGAATTTGCAGCAAAGAGAAAAGAAATAAAAAAGTCAATAAATGGTAGTTATATTTCCAGGATGATATTAAAAAAAATTCCTAAAGATATCGATATTTTTAGAGTGGGATTTGGCTATTTTTTTGAATATTTTGTTAAAGATTTAAAAAAAATAAAAACCAGTATTAGTCCAAAAATTCAGACGTTGACTTACTATGGCTTCAAAGAATCAGATTTAAGGAATTTTGTTTATAGAGAAAGACCAAATGGAATTGATAGAATTGTTCCAGTAGGACGAGCTCTAGAATTTGGTGAACTTTGGGATGGATATGATTTAATTCGTAATCTTTCAAAAATAATTGACTTGAAATAAAATGGACTATTTAGAATTAGATAAAAAAAAAATTCTTGAGTATCAACAAAATAGAGATCCATATCTTATGATCGATCATGCTAATAAAGTTTTTCCAGGAAAATCAGCCGAAGGATATAAATTATTATTAGAAGATGAATGGTTTTTCAAAGTACATTGGCCAGGTGATCCAAATATGCCAGGAATGTTACAAACAGAAGCTTTAATACAAATGTCTGCCTTAATCGTTCAAACTATGCCAGGTAACAAAGGAAAAACTTTATATTTAGTTGATGCTAATAATTTAAAATTTATAAAAAAAATTTTACCTGGTGATAAACTGAAGATATTTTCCAAATTGACTAGTTGGAAAAGAGGTTTGATAAAATTTGATGCTGAAGGCTTTATAGATGACAAAAAAACTTGTAGAGCATCTTTTACTCTGGTAATACCAGGCTCAATTGATGTGAATATTAAGACAATTTGACGTTTACAATAAAAAGTTAATATCTTAGGATAAATTATTATGCCAGTTCATTCTTCCCTCTTAGCAAAACCGCGATTATTAAAGAAGCTCAAGGCTTTTTATGATCATTTAAAAAAAAATGACGGTAAGATAGGAACTTTTAGACGAGGAATTGAAATGAACTACAACAATGCTTGTAATTTAAGATGCAAGTATTGTTTTACAAACTCACCTAAAGGAGAGGGTGTCAAAGAGTTTTTACCGACAAAAAAAATTAAAGAAATAGCTGACGAAGCAGACGAACTAGGCTTTATAGAATGGGATTTGCAAGGAGGAGAACTTTTATTATGGCCAGATAGGCTTTTTGAAGTTTTAGAGGCAATAAAACCAGAAAGATTTTATTTATATTTTACTACGAATGGTTGGAAATTAGATAGAAAGATGGTTAAGAAACTTGCCGAACACCATGTAGGAAGAATATCAGTAAGTATAGATAGTATGGACCCTAAAGTTCATGACGAATTAAGGGGAAGAAAAGATTCATGGCGAAGAGCAATGGAAGCATTAAAGATGGTTCAAGAAGCAGGAATTGATCCTTATTTAAATAGTACCGTTGGACACTACAATGCAAAAAGTGAAGATCTAAGAATGCTCCTGGATTACTCCAAAAAAAATAAATACAGAACTTTAATTAACGTAGCTTGCCCATCAGGTATGTGGAACAAAGTTCATGATGAAGTATGTGATGATGAAGATAGAGAGCATATTAAAAAATTAAGGAAAGAATACAAAAATCTAAATAGAAATATTTGGAATCCATTTGACAAAAATCATGAAAAAATTTTAGGGTGTACTACTGTTAATAGAGTTTATATAACCCCGAAAGGTGATGTACTAGCATGTCCGTACGTACACATAAAGATAGGAAATGTTTTTAAGCAAAGTTTAAAAGAAATTACTAACTATGGATTTAGCATAAAGCACTTTAGAAATCACAGCGATCTTTGTTTGGCCGGAGAAAATTTAGATTTTATTAAAAATTTTAATTCAACTAAAGGTGCTTCTATTTTTAAACCTGTCGAAGCAAAAGAGATATTTCCTAAAAAGGATTTTTTAGAATAAACTAATCAAAATTTTAATATGAACAGTCATTTGCTAAAAGGCAAAACCGCAGTTGTTACTGGATGTTCAAGAGGTATTGGTAGATCAATTCTTGAAAAATTTGTTCATAATGGTGCAAATTGTATAGCATGCGTCCGAAAATCAGATTCAAAGTTTGAAGATTATTGCAAAAATCTTTCTTCAAAAAATAATGTTAAAATTGATATTGTTAGTTTTGATTTATCAAAAAAAGACGAAGTTTTAAACGGAGTTAAAAAGATATTTAATATAAATAAAAAAATTGATATTTTAGTAAATAATGCTGGAATTTTATTTAACTCTCTTTTTCAAATGACAAGTGAAAAAAAACTAAAAGAAATTTTTGAAATAAATTTTTTTTCACATGTAACGCTTACTCAACTTATATCAAGAGAGATGGCAAAAAATAAATCTGGTAGTATTATTTTTATCTCTTCAACTTCAGCCAAAAGAAATGATGTTGGTAGATTTGCATATTCGAGCACTAAGGCAGCTATATCTTCAACATCTAGGGTTTTGGCAAAAGAATTAGGAAATTATAAGATAAGAGTTAATACAATCTGCCCAGGTTTAACCGATACTGACATGAGTAAGGAAAATACAAAAGAGGATTTTATGAAGGAGGAGCTAAAAAAAATTTCCTTAAAAAGATTGGCAGAACCCTATGAAATAGCCAATGTAGCTGTTTTTTTAGCATCCGATCTTTCATCTTACATAAGTGGACAAGATATCATCGTGGATGGTGGAGTATAATGAGCACAAAACAAACATTAGAGCTTGCTAAGCAGTTGAGAAAAAATATTCTTTTTGCGGCTTATAATGCAGGAGCTAAAAGTGCTCATATTGGTGGAGCATTATCAATAGTGGAAATTGTAGCTAGTTTATACGGACAAATAATGAAATTGGACCCAGAAAAACCTCTGGATCCAAATAGAGATAGATTTATCTTGAGCAAGGGACATGCTTGCTTAGCATTATACTCGGCTCTTGTAGAAAAAGGATATTTTAAAAGGGAAGAGCTAAAAAATTTTGAAAAGTCAGGGAGTTTTTTATTGGGCCACCCCGTTATGAATAGAAACAAGGGTATAGAATTTTCTACCGGAAGTTTAGGTATGGGCCTATCTCTTGGAATAGGAGTAGCTTATGCGGGAAAGAGAAGAAAAATGAGTTATTCTACATATGTTGTTCTTGGCGATGGAGAATGTAACGAGGGATCAGTATGGGAAGGCGTTATGTCAGCACCACATTTAAAATTAGACAATCTCACAGTGATAGTTGATAAAAATAATTTACAACAGACAGGAAAAAATGAAGATATTTTGAATTTGGGTAACTTGGTACAAAAATGGAAAAGTTTTGGATGGAATACACACGAAGTAGATGGTCATGATATAGCCAAACTTTTAGATATTTTTAAAAATAAAAATCAAAATCAAAAACCAACTGCAATTATTGCCAACACTATTAAAGGGAAAGGATTTGGATTTTCGGAAAACAATAACGATTGGCATCACACAGTATTAACTAAAAAAAATTACGATATTGCCTTAAAGGAGCTTAATTAAAATGAAAAAAAATAAATTTGAGAGCTTTCTTGTTGGAAAATATGTGGATCTTGTGCTTTTAGATGAAAATGTAGTCAAAAATACTGACTGGTATAAATGGATGAATTTTAAAGATAATACGGATTTATTGGAAACTGGAAAATTTCCAAATACATTAAATGATCAACTTAACTATTTAAAAAATAATTTAGATTCAAAGAAAAAAATACTCTCTAATGATAAATTAAGTAAAAAATTACAACTCGGAATAGTTGATAAAAAAACAAATGTTTTAGTGGGAATGGTAGCTGCCTACAACTTTAATTATTTTTCAAGGACTTGTACTGTAGCCTTAATAACTGATCTTAAAAAGGATCTAAAAAATAGACTACAAATTTTTAAAGAATCACAAGACTTATTAATTGACCATCTCTTTTTTAAGATGAATTTTAGGAAAATATACTCTGGGGCAATTTCAGAAGAATTATCAAAACTTACAGAAAGACTGTGGGGTTTTAAAAGAGAAGGTGTTCAAAAGGAACATGGATTTGTTAATGGGAAATACGTTGACAACTATATTTTAGGATTATTTAGAAGTGATTGGAAAAAAAATGATAATAGATAGTAAGAAAATTAAAATGTGGTCACAAATTGGCCCTAGAGCAACATTTGGTTTAGCATGTCTAGATCTTTCAGATAAAGAAAAAGAATTAATGGTTTTGACATCTGATGTTTCCACATCTGCTGGTTTAGATCGTTATAAAAAAAAATTTCCTGAAAAATATCTTGATGTAGGTATATCGGAACAAAATTTAATTGGTGTGGCAGCAGGTCTAGCAAGTGAGGGATTTAAAGTAGTTACTACAACTTTTTCTCCTTTTCAAATCTTAAGATGTTGTGAACAAATCAAAGTAAATCTAGGGTATATGAAACACAAAGTTTGTTTAGTGGGAATAGCAAGCGGAGTAGTTCTAGGAAATCTTGGTTTTACACATTGTTCGATTGAGGATGTTGCGGTTTTAAGATCTATTCCAAATATAAGTATTATTTCTCCTGCAGATGGGGCAGAAACCGTCAAAGCTCTTTTTGCATCAATAAATCATAAACAGTCAGTTTATATAAGACTTACAGGGGGCTCTAACAATCCAATCGTCTATAATGATGATTATAATTTCGAAATAGGTAAATCAATTAAGCTTAAAGACGGAAAAGATATCACAATTTTTGCCACTGGATCTATGGTCTCAGTTTCACAAAATGTTGTAAAAATTTTAGAAAATTCAAAAATATCAGCTGAACTGATTAATATGCATACAATAAAGCCGATAGATAAAGAACAAATCTTAAAGTCCTCAAAAAAATCAAAACTATTCGTATCCATAGAAGAACATAGTACGATTGGAGGTTTAGGATCTTCGATATCAGAGTTCTCTAGTGAATTAGAAAACAAGCCTAAATTGGTAAAACTAGGTCTCGAAGATAAATATGCAATAAGTGGAGATTATGCTTATGTATTAGAAAAAAATAATTTAACACCTGATAAAATATCAAATCGTATTATTAAAGAAATAAATAGTATTTGAAATCAGAATGAGTGAAAACTTAGATAAATATAAGTCTGCATTTAAAGAAACTTTTGATTTAAAGGATGAAAATCCAGAAGATTTAAAATATCAATCAATTGATAATTGGGACTCAATAGGACATATGACATTAATGTCAGCTTTAGAGTCTGCATTTTCAATCACTTTAGAGACTGATGATATAATAGATTTTAGTTCTTTTAAAAAAGGCAAGGAAATTCTCAAAAAATATAAAGTAGAAATTAAGTAACCGATTTTTCTATTCATGAAGCAAAAAATTTTAAAACCCACTTCATCCTATTTTCTATCACAGACTTTTTGGAGAATTCTAAGAAATATTATAGGTAAAAATTATTGGACTTTTTTTTATAAGTTATCTCAAAAGATTAAAATTAGAACTAAATTATCAGAATTAAGAAAAGAAAATTTAAGTCTTAAGAGTAATTTAAATTACCCTCTTTACAAACAGCAGGACAAAAAAGAGATTAAAAATTTTAGTTATTATCTAAAAAAACATAATAGTTCCAAGCCACATGGTGACTATCGAGATTATCTGGATAAAATATTTTTTAATTTAAAAAATGAAGTAAAAACAATATTGGAACTAGGTATATCTCAAGGAGCAGGAATTTTGTCATTAAAAGATTATTTTTATAATTCCTATTTGTGGGGAATCGACATTGACAAAAATACTTTTTTAAAAGATAAGCAAATCGTCAAGTGTGATTTAGCAGACCAATTAAAAATAGACTCACTAAAAGAAAGTGCTAAAAAATTTAATACAAAATTTGATTTAGTAGTTGATGATGGTTGGCATCATCCCGAATCACAAATTAATTCTATGATAGCTTTTTTGCCTTATTTAAACCATAACGGAACATACATAGTTGAGGATATAGTCCACAAGGACTACTTCAAATATTTTCAAGTAGTTAAAAAAAATTTAGAAGAAAAAAAATTTCAAGTTGAGTATAAGAAATTTAATATTAAAGGTTCTGATATTTCAAGCGAATTAGCCTATTTGATTATTCGCAGAAAAAATTAAAAAATTTCACATGTCATACTCACTCGATACAGTAATCTTGGATACCAAGTCTAATGGAAAGCCTAAGAGTGCAATCGTACTTTGCCATGGTTATGCTGGAAATGGAAAAAATATAGCTCTATTGGCAAATTATTGGAGAGATTTTTTGCCTGATACTATTTTTTTATGCCCTAATGCACCCGATAGTTCAACGACGAAAAAAGGAAGCTTTCAGTGGTTTGATCCAAACGAAAAAAATAGAGAAAAAACTTTATCTAACGCAATTAAATCCGAGGCAAAATTAAATAAGTTTATCGATGAAGTAATTGAAAAAAATTCTTTATCAGATGATAAGCTAATAATAGGTGGTTTTAGTCAGGGATGCATGATTACTTTACAGGCTGGGATAAAAAGAAAAAATAAAATTAAATCTATAATTGGTTATTCAGGAAAAATTATTGACATGGACTATTTAGACAGAAACCTTAATTCAAAACCAAACATATATCTATTTCATGGAGATAAAGATGAAATCGTATTACCTGAATTTTTAAATGAGTCAAAAAAATTTTTACAGGAGAGAAATTTTAATATTAAAACAAAGATGTTTAAAGAGTGTGATCATAGAATTCCTAGAGAGGGCGTAAATTTAGGTTTGGACTTTATAAAAAACTTTTTTTAGAGTAATATGTTAATGGAAAATATGAATTATTCTACAGAACAAGCATTAAAAGATCTCTCTATAAGCGAAGATTCTTTAAGCGAAAGTAATAAGCTAAAGCTTTTAAATGATGGTTATTGCACGATCTATATCTCACCAGAGGAATGGAAAAAAAGAGGCGTTGATCTCGAGTTAGTTTCAAATGTTGTAGATGATTTAATTAGCAAAGAGGGTTGGAGAGGCGGATGGGATCATATATCTCACAAAATTAAACAAGGAAAACATCCAGAGGAGGGAGCACAAAGATTAAACAATCTATTAAACAAACATGATTGCTTTAGAAAAATTTTTACTACACCTGAAGCATTGGCCGCTGCAAAGTTTTTAATTAAAGATGAAATTTGCTTATCACAATTAATCTTAAGAATGCCACTTCCAGGAAAAGGCGAGCAACCATGGCATATAGACTGGGCTCCAAGAAAAAAAGAAAAAGATCCAATAAGATCTGTTTTGACATCACTTTTATTAGATGATTATACAAAAGAAAATGGAACAACTAGGGTTGTTCCTGGATCACATAAATGGTTTAAGCAACCATCAGATGAGGGATATTCTTTTCAAGATCATCCAGAACAAAAATATATTGAGGCAAGAAAAGGTACGCTGCTTATTTATGATATTAATTTATGGCACTGCGGTACAAAAAATTTAAATGGAAAAAAAAGAAGACACTTAAATATAAATTATAGAGATAGAAAAATATGGCAGCAAATAAATTTTAAAAAAGAATTGCCCGAATCTTTCAAAGAAAAATTATCTGAAGCCGAATCTTATTTACTTAAAGTCCGTGACAATGATCCTTCTAGAAATGATTGGTTTTTTAAACATAGAAATAATTTCTTTGTTAAAAGATTGATGAATTTTTATTGGAATTTTCAATAAAATATAATTAAAATCTGTGAAAAATTATCTGATACCTGCCTACATCAAAGGTGCATCATTAAAAAGAAATCATTTTTTTCTTGGAATGTGGTGTCACGATTTTACAAAGAAAAATATATTTTCTGATTTTGAAAAATATAATACTTTAACTTATCATTGGAAAAATAAAAAAAAATTAATAAAAGATTATAAATACCTAAAAAATGTTAACGAAAAAGTTTTAAAAAGCTTATCGGCTAATCTAAATAAAATTCATAAAGTTAATAATAAAAAAATTTATTGGAGAACTATTTTATTTCCCTGGTTATCTCAATATACATCGATTATTTATGATAGGTGGGAAGCTTATAGATTATTTTTAAACAGATATAAAAACAGGAAATTTTATATTTACGATGTTCTACCAGATGATTTTCACACAACCAGCACAAATCATGAGGATTTTTTCTTAAAAGCATCCTCAAGTCATGAGTGGAATCATTATATTTTTAAAAGAATATCTTTTTATCTAAAATCAAAAAAAATTTTACCTGTAAAAAAAAATCGTGAATTAGTTAAAGAAAATAAATATGAATATTGGGGATTCAAGGAAAAAAATAGCTTAATAAAAAAATTCTTTTATTTAGTCAGTCGACCATTTTCATACTTTGCTTTTAAATACAATCGCATAATATTCGAATCTTTCTTTTTTCCGAAAAAAGAGTATTTAAAACTATGTATAAGAAATAACTTAATCCCTACAAGATATGGGAATTTTTTTACACGTAGCGATAATTATTTTGATCAAAATCAGGATAAAAGAATTGATTTAGATAAATTATTTAATAAGAAAAAAACGAAAAAAGATTTCATGAATTTTTTACTAAATAATATTAGCAAAGATCTACCCAAAAGCTATTTAGAAAATTTTGATTTATTAAAATATAAAGCATCAAAATTAGCTAATACAAAAAAAATAATTTTTTCTATGCATGGTATACATTATAACGATTTCTTTAAAATTTATTCTGCTGAAGCTAAAAAAAATGGCTCTAAATTAATTCTTTCGGATCATGGAGGCGGACTAAAGAGAAAATTGAATATGATTGATAATTATCATGAAAGAATTGCAGATAAAAAAATAAGTTGGGACAGAACTAATAAAAAAAGTTTTTTTTTAAAATTAAGTCCTACATTACCGATAATCGCCAAAACGAAAATTAATAAAAAACCTAACAATCAGTTTTTCACAATTATTTATGCCGAGTGTTCAAGATACCAAACCAGAGTTCAGTCTATACCTTTTTTAAATGACGATGTGAAAGATTTTGTTAATATAGTTAAATTAACAAAAGGATTAAGAAGCAATATAAAAAAGAGACTTAAATTCAGACTCAAACAAACTTTAAGTATAAATTCTGAAAAAATATTTTCAGATTTATTTGGTAGAAGAACTATAGACACACCAACAAAACATAACACATATTATAGATCATTGATCAATTCTAAATTAGTTCTTATGACATATCCTACCACTTCATTCTCTGAATCTATGCAACTAAATATTCCTACTATTTTAGTTTGTAAAAAAGAAACTTGGCAATTTGAAAAATCAAGTTTGAAAATGTTTAATTCTCTTAAAAAAAATAAAATAGCCTTTGAGAATTTTGTAGAAGCACGAAAACATATAAATAATTCTTGGGATAAAGTTGATTCATGGTGGAATGATAAAAAAGTTCAAGATGTAAGAAAAAAATATTTGAAAAATTTTTTTAATGTAAATGCCAATTGGTATGATGAATGGCTTAATTATTTAAAGATAATTAAAAATTCAAAATAAATGAAACAAAAAAACCAAAAAGTATGTGTTGTTGGACAGGGTTATGTGGGTCTACCTATGTCTATAGCAATCTCTAATTCCAAAAATAAAAATGGAAAATTAAACTTTTCTGTTATTGGACTAGAAAAAAATAATAAAAGAGGTTTTTATTTAAAAAACAAAGTATCATCAGGTATTTTGCCAATTAGTACTGGAGATAAGAAAATATATAAAATGTTTAAAAAAAGTCAAAAAAATAAAAACTTTTATATCACAAATAACATAGCAGAAATAAAAAAATGCAAAATAATAATAGTTAGTATTAATTTTGAAATTAATCACAAAAAAAATAATCCTTTTAATTCTCTAAAATCTTTTTTTAAAGAGTTGTCAAAATTTATTAAAAAAAATACACTAATAATAGTTGAAACTACTCTGCCGCCTGGAACTTCTGATAAAATAATTTATCCTATTTTACTTTCAGAAACAAAAAAAAGAGGTTTTAATAAGAAAGAAATAATGCTTTCATATTCATACGAAAGAATAATGCCAGGATATAATTATTATGACTCAATCGTAAATAATTATCGGGTATTTTCTGGAGTAGATAATAGGTCAAAAAATAAATGTCAAAAGTTTTTAGAAAAGATTATTAATGTAAAAAAATATCCACTTCATTTATTAAATTCAAATACTGAATGTGAATTTTCCAAGATCTTAGAAAATTCTTATAGAGCTACTAATATTGCTTTTATTGATGAATGGACGAAATATTCAAGTACAGCTAAAGTTGATATGTACAATGTTTTACAGGCTATAAAAAAAAGACATACTCACAGCAATATAATGAGGCCCGGACTAGGTGTTGGGGGATATTGTTTAACAAAAGATCCTTATTTTGCTGCTGCTTCTGCAAAAACTATATTTAAAAAAAGAAATAATTTTCCCTTTATAAATTTAACAATGAAAACAAATAAAAATATGCCGAATACCTCTTTGGATTATATAAAGAAAAAAGTGAAAACAATTAAAAATAAAAAAGTTTTAATTTTAGGTTTATCTTATAGAGAAGGTGTAGGCGATTACAGAAGCAGCCCAAGCTTGATGTTGATAAAAAAGCTAAAAAGTCTTGGAGCTGATATTAGCGTAGAGGATCCAATGATTCATAATTTTAATCAACGCGAACTTAAAAAAATTAATAATAAAAAGTACGAGATCAAGAAATATGATGTGGTAATATTTTGTACACCTCATAAAATTTATAATAAAATTAAATTTAATAAATTTTCAAAAAAAACAATATTTTTTGATCTAAATAATATTATTTCAGAAAAAAATAAGAAAATTTTCAAAAAAAGGAAAATTAAAATATTTACATTAGGTAAAAACTGATGAAAAAAATTTTAATTACAGGCGCAGCAGGTTTTTTAGGATATCATCTTTTAAATAAAATTATAAATAAAAATTTTAAATTTATTTTATTAGATAATTTTATTAGAGGAAAGAAAGATAAAGTATTTAAATCTTTATTAAAAAACAAAAAAGTTAAATTAATTAATCATGATCTTACAAAGCCCTTAAATTT